>JGI10216J12902_100456671_pt1 | contig 33889 bp, 65 predicted proteins | sample KanNatreferecore_FD_12902 | JGI IMG/M metagenome (IMG submission 12902)
CCCGACGTGGAGACAGGAGCGCGGGGTGCGGGTGACGCTGCTGGTGGTCGAGCACCTGACTCAGCCGGCGCCAGCGCCACGGAGCGCTGCTGCCCATGGTGGGCCTCTCGAATCTTCAGCGGTCGATTCCAGGAGCTGACGAGACATGCCCACCTCAGCAACGTTGGGCCAGGTCGCTCAAGAGTCACGCGGGAACAGGAGGACGAGTCCCGTGCATCCGCAGTTCAACCCGACGTGGATTGATGAATTCCTCTTCTGGCTTCGGAAGGCCAAGTGCCACGGCGACGAGGAGGACATCTACCAGTCCACGGGTATCCCCGTCTCCACGATCGGCGATCAGATTGCGACCTCGCCGCGCCTGCGGCCCGGACTGGAGTACACCTTCGAGCAGCTCGCGCGCGTGCAGACGCGCCGGCCTCTCGAAGCGCTCCGCCTCCACCAGCTCCTTGCCGATCGCCTCAAACACCGCGTCTGCCTCGTCGCCGTGGCCGGCGCGGGGGATCACCGCACGCTGCTGCTCCGCCTTGTCGCTGAGCTGGCCGACCTCGCGCGCATGACATCGGACGCCGGCCCGGAGTTGAGTGCCGAGGAACGGGCATCGCTCGATCGCGAAGCCGCCGAACTCGGCGAGGCCGTCACCGCTTACCGCCGCTCTCTCGCAGTGCAGGAGGCACGATGAGCACCCCCCGCTTCACCCTCGCCGACGACCCCACCGACCAGCCGGCGCCGGCTCTCACGGCCTGCGTCGGTCCCGCCGGGTCAGCGCTCGCGATCCGCAGCGCGATCCGCGGAGACGATCACCGCTGGGAGATCTTGCTTCGAGGTGTCGGCGTCATCGCCAGCACGCCATCGCAGCAGTACGCGGTGGTCCTGGCCGAACTCCTGGAGCGTCACGCGCCGCTGCTCGAAATGGTGGCGAAGGGAGGACGGCGATGAGCGAGCAGACCGCCATCGCGGATCCGATACTGAGGGTCCACGAGTTCCGCCGCGCCCTGACCGCGGCCGGGCTGTGCTCGGCGAAGGAAGCGCAAGACCTCCCGCTCAATGACCTCGTCGACCTCTATCGCCTACTGACGAACGGGGCGCAAGCCGAGACGGAGGCAGCATGAAGCCCCTCCGCCTCCAGAACCTCCCCGACGGTGAGATCGCGATCGTCCTCACGCCCGAGACCGCGCCCGAGACGATGGCGATCCTCCGCTACTCGATCGAGGACCCGACCTTCGAGCGCATCCGCCGCGTGGTCCTCGGCACCGCTCCGAGCGCAGAGAGCGTGGCCGCCGACGCCGAGCACGCCAGCGCCCGGGCGCACGTGCTGCCGATCCGGGGGCGGGGATGAGCGCCCTCGCTTGGACGCCGAGCTTCGGCCTCCTCGTGATCGGCTGCCTGCTGCTCGTCCTCTTCGTCCTCGTCGGCTTCCTCCGCTGGATGGCCGATGCGCCGCAGCGCAAGGCGCTCGCTGAGTGGCACGAGGCGAAGGCGGAGTACCGAGAGAAGGCGTACGGCTCCGCGGAAGTCATCGAGCCCGATAAGCCGAAGGTGACGTCGATCGCGGTGCGCGTGGACGACAGGCTCGTCCGCTTCGAGCGTCCGCGGCGCGAGAAGGGAGACGCGGCGTGAAGCGCTCGACTCCTAAGCGAACGCGGCCCGCGAAGGCGCAGCCCAAGAGGAAGCGCCTCACGATCTCCGTAGACGCACCGACGTCGATGGCCGTGCGTGACTTCGTCGGGATGGATGACCCGTGGGACTCGATCTTCCCGAGCCTTCCGAGTCTGCTCGGCGGCGGCTTCTTCTTCGGCGCACCACCACGCCAGAAGACCGTTCCGGTGGTCGACCCCGGCAAGGGCTGGCTGGAGTCGATGCTCGGGACGCCGCTCCCCGCTGAACCCGTCCGCCCGCCCCGCCGAGGTGGCCCGCACTGCCCGTGCTCCGGCTGCCGGATGGAGAGACACGAATGGTGACCACCATCTACTACTGCGAGGCCCCCGGCTGCCGCGAGCGTGCCTCGCATAGGCACTGCGATCTCAACTTCTGTGAGGACTGCTACGACGCACATGCGGCGTGGTGCCGCGCCCGCAGCGTGGCCGGCGCGCTCGTCCTCCTCCTGACCCTCCTCTCCTCGGGGGCTCTCGCGCAGGAGCCGCGGCAGCTCCCAATGGACCTCCGCATCGAGTTCCCGGCCGCGGCGCCGAGTCCGACGCTGGAGCAGTTGGGCATCGCGCCGCGCCCCTACTGGACGTTTCGTAAGGCGCGGCTCTGGTACGTCGCGAGCGTCGCGGTCCCGCTGGTGATTACCAAGATCGCCAGGAACTCTGGCCACGACGAGGGCAACCCGCTAACTGCCGGATGCGGCGGGCAGTGGTGGCTGTGCTCGCTGGCGCTGCGGGTGCTGCCAGCAGCGATCGCCGAGGGGCTGTACCGCGGGGGCGAGGAGTGGCAGGCGGAGCGGATGTACCAGATCGGGGCCTTGGTGAACGCGACCGACGCCGGGGTCTCACTCGGCGTGCTGGTTTCGGCGAGGTGGTAGTGGGCCTGCACCTGACGTTCCCACGGCCGACCCGCGCGCGGAGACAGAGGCGAGTGTTCCTCGGGTACCGACGCGCCTTCCTGACAGCGCGGCGCGCGAACGAAACAGGCATCCCGTGGCGGTGGCGGCAGGCCATGAACGACCGGATAGGTGACGCATGAAAGAACTCGTCCTGATCGACCTCTCGTCGATCGCCCATCCAATCTGGCATCAAGTCCAGTCGGATCCTGACGTGAACCGCACCAGCACTCAGACGGTCGCTCGGGTGCGGGCGCTCGCCAGCGGACACGAGCACGTCGCCGTCTGCTGCGACTCCGGCCGGTCCTTCCGGAAGGAGATCGACCCGTCCTATAAGGCGAACCGTCCGGAGCGTGACGAGGCTCTTCACCATCAGATCCGGCTCGCGCGTGAGCGACTCGCCGAGGACGGCTTCCCGGTGTGGGCGGTCCAGGGCTTCGAGGCCGACGACCTGATCGCGACCGCGACGGCGCGCGGGATTGAGGCCGGCGCCGACGTGCTGATCGTGTCGTCCGACAAGGATCTCCTGCAGCTCGTCGGGCCGAAGGTGCGGGCGAGGAGCGTGGCGACTAGCACGGTGGTCGACGAGGCGGGCGTAGTCGAGAAGTTCGGCGTTCGCGCGGATCAGATGCGCGACTACCTGACGCTCGTCGGTGACGCATCCGACAACGTGAAGGGCGCGAAGGGCATCGGGCCGAAGACGGCGGTCGCGCTGCTCGCGAGGTTCGGCTCGCTCGACGCGCTCTACGCCGAGATGGACCGCGTGGCGCCGCCGGACATGGGCGTGACGCCGTCCGTTCACGCGTCGCTGACCGAGTTCCGCACCCGCATGGAGGTCACGCGTTCGCTGATCGCGATGCGTCAGGACGCGCCCATCCCCTTCGAGGAAGTTGACGCCGATCGCGTGGCCGCAGATGCCGCGACCTTCGGCATGGAGGACGACATGGAAGAGCAGGAGCAGGAAGCAACAGAGCGAGCGGTCCTCGACGAGGCACCCCCGCAGCCCACGCCGGCACCCCGCCCGGAACTGGTGCCGGAGGCGAAGGCGTCGACGGCGCTGACCGTGCGCGCCGAGGACGTACTCGCGCCGGCGCCGGCCGAGTACGAGCGGCAACTGGACCCGCGGTCGATGCGCGATGCCCGCACGCTGGCCGAGGACATGTTCAAGTCGCGGCTCTTCTCGGCCTACGGGACGCCGCACGGCGTGCTCTCGACCGTGATGGTGGGGCGCGAGTTGGGGCTGCCCGCGATGGCGAGCCTCCGCAGCATCCACGTGGTCGAAGGGCGGCACGCGCTCAGCGCCGCCCTCATGGGCGCACTGATCCTGAAGTCCGGGATGGCCGAGTATTTCCGCCCGGTCACCGACGAGAACGGAACGCTTGACGCGGACGACAAGCACGCGACCTTTGAGACGTTGCGCAAGGGGCCGGGCAACCGCCCCGTGCGGTTCACGTTCACCATCGAGGAGGCGAAGGCCGCCGGCCTGGTGAAGGAGAAGAGCGGCTGGGTGAAGTACCCGAAGCAGATGCTTCTCGCGCGCGCCGAGTCGCTCCTCGCGCGGCTCGTCTACCCGGACCTGATGGCCGGGCTCTACACGCCGGAAGAGATCGCCGAGATCCGAGACTCCGAGGCCGCGTAGATGGCGACAGAGCCCGTCCTGGCCGTGCTGCGCTCGATCGACGCGACGCTGAAGGAGTTGCTGGCGCTCTCGAAGCAGCGGCGTAGCAACGGCATGGACCGTCACACCCCTAAGCCGGCCGGCGAAGTCGCGACCGATCAGGATCTCGATGGTCAGCACGGGAATCCTGAGCTGAGGTTCGACCCCCGCGACTGGACCGGGCCGTCCTACAAGGGCTCCCGCTTCTCCGAGTGCCCGGCCGAACTCCTCGACATGGTCGCCGAGGTCTTCGAGTACTTCGCGACGAAGGCCGACGAGGCGGGGGAGAAGACGGATGCCGGCGTCCCCAAGTCCAAGTACAAGCGAGCCGATGCTGCGCGCGCCCGTGGCTGGGCGCTGCGCATCCGGTCCGGCAAGCACACGCCCGCCCCCCGCGAAGACGCCGGCTGGGGCGGAGGAGGTTTCGGATGATCACAACCGGCTCTCAGGAACTCCTCCCCGACCCCGCCACCCTGCTCCAGCGCCTGAGGGACGCGCGCTCGGCGATCACCGCGACCGAGGCCGAGATCGTCAGCGAGGCGACGCGCCGACGCGAGGAGGGCGAGCGCCTGATCCGCGAGTCGGACGAGTTGCTGGCCTCGCTCGCCCAGCAGCCCGAGCCGCCGAAGGCCCAGGAGAAGGCGAAGCCGGGCGAGGTGCAGGCGGCGGTGCTACTGAAGCTCAATGAAGGCTTCGGCGGTGAGGCCAAGGACTTCGCCGTGGCCACGGGCTACTCGCCCGCGAGCGTTCGCGATGTGCTCATCTCCTACGTCAAGTCGGGTCTGGCTGTCACCGACGGTCGGACCAGGCGCGCGCGATTCAGCTCCGCACGCGCGTCGCACCCCACGCCCCTCCAGCCCGCGGGCGAGGCGGTGGCGTGAGAAGCGCCGACGGCATCGGTAACGAGATCGCCACCTGGGTCAGTGAGCAGAACCTGGCCGAGCGTTCGACGCGCGACATCCAGATGAAAGCGACTGGCCGCGGTGAGGCGATCGCGCTTCTGACGGATGCGGTCTGTCGTCTCTGCAAGGCCGACTTCCAGCGGCAGAGGTGCGTCGTTCCAGTCCACGGCGCTTCTGGGGCCCCGGACTTTGACTTCGTGTTCTGGAGACACGGCGAATCGCGCTGTGAGGCGACAGACCTTTGGGAGGCGATCGAGAAAGCGGGCTGGGTGTGAGAGAGCGCCTCCTCTCCCTCCTCGCCGACAAGATCGAAGCCGCGCGGTCTGGTCGCGTCACCGGCGGGACGATCGCGTGTCCCGAGTGCCGGGGCCGCCTGCGATTCACCATCGCGCGGGACCGCGAAGTCGTGAGTGTCTTCGCCTCGTGCAGCGCGTGCGGGGCGAGGGAGATGACGACCACAACCGAAACCATGACACAGAAGGACGCGGCAGACGCCGCGTAGAGGAGGCATCTCTTGATCAAGCTCGGAGACCTGGCCCGCGACACCATCACCGGATTCAAGGGCGTCGTCATCGCCGAGGTGAACTGGCTTCACGGCTGCCGCCGCCTGACGCTCCAGCCGCAGGGGCTGAAGGACGGCAAGCCCGTGGAGTCCTCGACGTTCGACGAGCCGCAGCTCGAACTTGTCACTGCCGATGCCTACGGCTCCACGCGCAAGACGGGCGGACCGAGGCCGGAGCCCAACAGACGCGCCGACCCCAGGCGCTGAAAGGAGGGTCATCGACACGAACCGAGGCTAGCTGACATTCCACGCACTCCCGCATGGAGGCGCTGCCGGTCACGGCCGACAGCGCTTCGAGACGAGAGACCGACGAGACAACGGAGGACCCCCGATGTATCACGCTCGATTCTTCGCGGCCGGCGAGCCGAAGCCGCAGCCACGCGCCCGGGCGTTCGCCCGCGGCGGGCATGCGCGCGTCTATGACGCCGGCACGGCCGAAGGCTGGAAGGGCTGCGTCGCGCTGGCCGCACGCGAGCACCTGCCGGCCGCGCCGATCGCCGGGCCTGTGGCGCTGCGGCTGGACATCCGCCTCCCGCGCCCGAAGGCGCACTTCACCAAGAAGGGGCTTCGTCCCGATGCGCCGATCTACGTGTGCGCTGGCCGTGGCGACGCCGACAACTTCGCCAAAGCCGTGATGGACGCGCTCACTCAGATCGGGCTCTGGAAGGATGACATCCAGGTGGTGCGGCTGGAGGTTGAGAAGCTGTACGGCGAGCAGCCCGGCGCGTGGGTGACGGTCGAGGAACTCTATGCCTGCGACCTGGACCGCCAGCAACAGGGGAGCGCTGCCGCGTGACCGTCCTCGCCGCCCTCCCGCTCCTCGAAGCCGCGACCTCCGACCTCTCCGCCGAGGACCGCCGCGCCGCGCTCCTCCTGGCACTCAAGGCCTCGACGTGCCGCACCTGCCAGACGCGCGTCTATCCGGTCACCAGTCGCAGCCGCGCCCCGATCTACTGCCGGGCGTGCCTCAAGCTGCGTGTCCGCGTTCAGAGCCGGCCGTCCTGGGACCGGGCCAACGCACGCCGCAAGGCCGAGCGCGCCAAGGTGCAGGGCGCCAAGCTGGAGCGGCAGCTCGTGGCCCTCCAGCGTCACCAGGTCGAGCCGCTGCGGGCTGTCGTCCGGCGGGTGCCGAGGCCGGCTCCGGTCTACGTGCCGCCGGTCGAGCGGGTTGGAGAGGACACGCCTTTGATTTTGTGGGGACGGGTTTCCTCGTCACGAAGCCGAAAATCGGCGCGCTCGGTCTCAACTGGCAGCACTGCGCGCATATGACGTTCTTCCCCTCGCATTCGTTCGAGCAGTTCTATCAGGCAGTGCGGCGCTGCTGGCGCTTCGGCCAGACTCGCCCGGTCCAGGTGGACATCATCACGACCGAGGGCGAGCGGGCGGTGATGGCCAACCTCCGACGCAAGGCCGATCAGGCAGACAAGATGTTCGCGACGCTCGTCGCCGAAATGAACAACGCGATCCACGTCAACCGCATCGAGCACGATGCCAAACCCGTTGAGGTGCCCTCGTGGCTGTAAACGATCAGACTGTGACGCGGGACTACGCGCTCTACAACGGCGACTGCGTCGAACTCATGGACTCGCTACCTGCGGAGTCCATACACCTGTCGATCTACTCGCCGCCGTTCGGCGGGCTCTACAACTACTCGGCGAGCGAGAGGGACCTCTCGAACTGCCGCGACCGCAACGAGTTCTTCGACCATTACGGCTACGTGGTCCGCGGACTCAAGCGCATCACCATGCCGGGCCGCCTCACGGCGGTCCACTGCATGGACATCCCGAACCCGGGGGACCGCGGACTCTACGACTTCCCGGGCGACCTGATCCGCTTCTACGAACAGAACGGTTGGTACTTCGTGGCGCGGCACTTCGTCTGGAAAGAGCCGCTTGCCGTGCGCAACTCCACGATGTCGCGCGGCCTGGCGCATCGGCAGATTGTCGAGGACTCGTCGCTCTGCGATGTCGCGTTCGCCGACCACCTGCTCCTTTTCAGGAAGCCCGGCAAGAACCCTGTCCCTGTCGCTCACCCGCAGGGACTCACGAGCTACGCCGGTGAGCGACAGATGCCGGCCGAACTGCTCGCTTACCGCAACTGGAAGGGTAAGCAGATCGAGAACCGTTTCTCGCACTGGATCTGGAGGCAGTACGCGAGCGCGTTCTGGGACGACGTGCGGCGGGACCGCGTGCTCCCGTTCAAGGCCGCGCGCGACAGCGACGACGAGCGCCACATTCACCCGCTCCAGCTCGACATCATCGAGCGGATCATCGTGCTCCGCTCCAACCCCGGAGAGAACGTTTTCACGCCGTTCATGGGTGTCGGTTCCGAGGTCTACGGGGCCGTGCGCAACGGGCGGCGCGGCGTCGGCGTCGAGCTCAAGCCCAGCTACTACCGCCAGGCCGTGCGCAACGTCGAGCACGCGACGCGCGAGCACGTGACCGGACAGGACGAGCTGGAATTCCAGCCGGAGGAGACGCTCGAGGCCTCCGCATGAGCGCCCGCCCCGGGCCGCCGAAGCACGTGAACCTCTACACGATCGCTCGCGCTGCCCGCAAGCCCAACGGTGAGCCGCTGTGGCCGGAGCTGCCGGAGGACGGCGGCAAGGCGATCCGCAAGGCCCTGCAGCGTACCCGCCAGGTGGCCGATGTCGTGTTTCACCACCACTACGAAACTACGACGCCGGCCGAGCGCGAGGCGATCGAGCGCGCGGCGAGGGAGGTGCTCGGTGGGTAGGCGCATCAATAACCCCGAGGAGTACCTGACACCGCAGGAAGCGGCCCAGCAGCTTCGCGACCTAGCGGCGAGCATGGAGCAGAGCGACGGCAGCCGCCTCGTGAAGTGGTACCTCAACCTGAGCTACGCCTTTCGCGACGAGGTCGAGGCGGCGCTCCAGAAGAAGGCGCGGAAGGAGGCGGGGCGTGGGTGAGGTGCTGACTCCGATGGACCGACGCTGCGCGGACGCTCTTGCCGACGAGGTGTCCGTGCTGATCCGACAGAAGGTGATCAGCGAGCGGAGCCCGGCAGCCGATGCGCTCCTCGACTACCGAAACGATGGGCAGATGCTGAGTGAGCGGTCCGACCGCATCGCCTCGCTGGGACGCGAGATCGAGCGACTCAAGAAGCTGCTGGACCGTGACCACACTGGTCTCGCCGCCGGCCTGAACGCCGTCCGCCAGATCGGGCGCGGCTACCGCTGGCTCGGGCTGGGCGAATGGGGTTCATACGACTACACCGAGCGCACCGAGGAGACGCTCCGGAACGAGATAAGGACATGCCTCGACGAGATTGAGGCGAAGGCGCTGCTCGCGCTCAACGAGTCCGGCGTGCGGGCGATGGCCGCCTTCTACCCTGACCGCGACCGCATCGCCTCGCTGGAGGCCGACCTCGCTGCCATTCGCTCAGAGCGTGAGGAACAGAACGTGGCCAACGCGACACTCAGCGCGCTGCTACTGGAGTCCACTGCCGACCTCGCCGCGGCGCGCGAGCGCGTCGAGGAGGCGGAGCGTTGGCTCGGTATCGCCGCCCTCTACCTACTACAGGAAGGCCTAACGCGCCAGCGCATCGCCGCCTTCCTCGCCGCCCGGCCCGAGGCCGAGGGGAAGGAGAAGCCGATGGAGCCGCGCTGGGAGTGCGTATGCGGCACCGGAAACATCCCGGCTTATCTCGATCGGTGCGACTCGTGCAAGAGGCCCCGCCCGTGACCGCGCTCGACGAGGCGGCGGCGGAGCTGAAGGCGGCGCTGGAGGCGATCCCCGCGGTCGAGTGGCGACAGGGCAGCGTCTGGACCGACTGCGTTCTCCGGCCGCCGCTTGACGCCAACGAAGCCGACGAGTTCGCTGGCGGCTGGGCCGGCGAGCGCGTGATCTTCCGGGCGAATCAGCACTTCGAGGATGAGGGGCGTGCCCACATCCGGGCGGTCGTGCTCCTCCGCAACCTCGCCCCGCTTCTCATCGCCGAGCGCGAGGAGCGGGAGAAGCAGCTAAGGCGATTCGCCGCCCAGATCGTCGCTCACGAGAAGGAGCCGGGCTCGTGCGGGGCTATCGACCAGGCCGTCTTCGCCGAGGCGCGCCGCGTGCTGGGGGAGGGGCGGTAGATGGCCGAGAAGCTGGCTCCGCCTCGTGAATCAGTCGTCTACTTCATTCAGTCGGGTGATGCGCTAGGACCGATCAAGATTGGTACGGCGATAGACGCCGGCAAGAGGCTCCGGGACTTGCAGTGTGCGCACCCGTACGACCTAGTCATCCTGGGGACGCTGCCTGGCGGGCGAGCAGAGGAGCGCGAGTTCCATCAGCAGTTCGCAGACGTTCACATCCGAGGCGAGTGGTTTATGTACGCGAAGTCATTCGCTCGCTTCATCGACGAGACGTTCGGACGCCGCGAGGCAGTTGCGAATGCTGCGCTCGAGCGTGCCGAGAAGGCCGCCGATGGCAGAGCCAAGTACATCGCGACCAGGGCGGTAGCCGAGAACGCCTTTCTAGATGCGCTGAGTAGGGGCGTGGACGCCGGATGGAAACGACCACGCTACCCGCTCTGCTCAACCGGTCTAACGGCCGGCCTGCTCTTCGTCTCGGAGGGTCTTCTGGTCCGGCTAGCCAAGAGCGATCGCGTCCCGTTCTACGAGAGCATCCCCGGCTCGGCAAACATCGCTTTCCATAGGCCGCGCGTCGAGGCAATGGCTCCGATCGTTGCGCCGGTTGCTCGGACGCTGGCCGCAAGCAAGGGACAGAGTTCGTTCGGTGGCGGAGGCATCTTCTAGATGCTCTCCCTCGCCCGCTGCCGCGAGCTACTCGGCGACGACGCGCCCACGTCCGATGCGGACGTGCTGGCGCTGCGTGACCGGCTCGTGGGGCTGGCGGACGTGGCCATAGACTCGGCGGCGGAGCGGGCCAGGCAGGACGCAGAACGGGACGAAGAGAGGCCCGCGCAGGAGGCAGCATGCGCGCGCTGATCTACGTGAGGGTGTCCTCGGCTGACCAGGTGACCGGCTTCTCGCTCGACGTCCAAGAGCGCGCCTGCCGCGACTACTGCGCCACGCAGAAGTGGGCGGTCGGAGTCGGCGACGTCTACCGCGAGGAAGGCGAATCGGCGAAGACGATGGACCGCCGCGAGCTCCAGAAGATCCTCGCGCGCCTCGCCCGACCATGTCACGGCATCGCGCGGATGGTGGTCTACGACCTCTCTCGCTTCGCCCGGCGCGCGGCCGATCACTTGGGGATGCTGGACTTCCTCGCGGCGGCCGGCGTGCGGCTCTCGGCCGTGACGCAGACGAGCGTAGACGAGACGTCAACCGGCGTCCTCCTCGGGACCGTGCTCGCAGGAGTCAACGAGTTCAGCAACGCCCAGCTTCGCGAGAAGTCGATGGCGGGGATGAAGGCCGCGCTCGCGAGCGGGCGCTGGCCGTGGCGCGCACCACTGGGCTACCGCAACGTCAGGACCGCCGACGACCGGGCGCTGATCGAGCACGACCCGCGAACCGGCCCGCTGGTTCAACGAGCGTTCGAGCGCATGGCGTCCGGCGCCGTGTCTCAGGAGGAGCTCCGGGCGGAGATGGCTGGACTCGGGCTACAGGTACCGCGCGAGAGCTTCTCGCGGCTCCTCCACAACGGCATCTATTGCGGGCGGCTCGTCGCTCCGAAGTGGGGGTCGGAGGCGCGCGCGACCTTCCGGCCGCTCGTCTCGGAGGAGCTCTTCGACCGCACGCAGGCGGTGCTCTCGGGCTCGCCGTCCGGGTGGACTCGCGCTCGCACCGCCTCGGAGTTCCCGCTCCGCTACTGGACCCGCTGCGTGACGCACCGGCGCCCCGTGACGGCCTACAGGGCGCGAGGACGGAACGGCTCGCGCTATCCCTACTACCGCTGTGTGGCGCGCCCAGCGTGCCTCAACGAGCGGCGGGAGCGTGTGGACGACGCCTTCCGCGCTCTCCTCGGTCGGATGGCCTGGAAGCGCAGCGTCTGGCGGCTCTGGGAAGCCGTCGTTCGCGACCGCTGGACCGAGCGCGTGGCCGAACGCCAGGACGAGCAGCGCGCGATCGCTCGCCAGCTCTCTGACCTCGAGGCCCGCGCCAAGCGGCTGATGGACGCCTACCTCGATCGCGGGATGGAGCGCGAGGATTACGACGCCGAGCGCCAACGGATCGCCGAGCGCCGGGCGTCGCTCCGTCAGGCGCGCGCGGCACTGGGCCATCTGCCGGACTTAGAACCGGCGCTGGAGATCGGTCGCCGCGTGCTGGAAAACCCGGCGGGTGAATGGGATGCGGTCACCGCTGCCCGACGCAGCGAGTGGGTGCGGCTGGTCTTCCCGGAGCATCTTCTGTACGACCCTAATCAGGGATTTAGAACCGCAGGTAACTGCCTACTAACACACGGATTGAGCCTTGTTTCCGACACCTCGGAAGAGGCGTGGTACCCCAGGGGAGGCGGATCTAGAAACCGCGACCCCCTGACCGCGCTCTACGTCTTCCAGGCGATCGGAGGGCTACTGGAGGCGGCGTGATCGTCTCGGGTCCTACGGTATCCCCTCGTCCTGACAACACACTCCGGAGCCTCGCGTGATCGCGCTCGAGGCGCTCCGCGACTGGTGGTTCCGTCGCTGGATCCTCGCAGAGGTACGCCGGCGCCAGGGCCGCTACCGCCTCACGCCGTGGCAGCGCGTAGGCTGCTGGCGCCGTAGGTGGCTCTGTCGTATCGCGTGGCTCTGGCGTCGACTGCCGGGCTGCAGGTGCGACCCCGACGGCTACGCGCTGCGCGACATGCCAGAGCCGATCTGCGGCGCGTTCTGGCGCATGTCGGTCGACGAGAAGGTGGCCGCGGGCTTTCCGCGAACCCTCGCCGAGGGGCTGGCAGACGTTGACGCATGCGACTCGTGCGGGCACGAGACCGCCTGTCACCCGGCTGCCGCCCTCCGCGCGGCGGGCGGGGAGGGGCGGTGAGCGACGTCGCCAGCCTCAAGCTCTGCGTCCTCTGGGAGCACGAGCTGAAGCTCGCCGCGGCCGCCGTCAAGGAGGCGGGCGAGAAGCTTCACGAGGGACCGAAGAGCAAGCTGACGCAGGAGCAGCGGGACGCCTGCCTTGACGCGCTGCAGGTCTGCGAGGCGGCGCTCTTCCACGTCGAGGAGGACTCAGCGTTAGTGCTCTCCTCGGCGGCAAAGATACGCGGCGAGAGACGGCCGCGGAGCAAGCCATGACCTCCCGCGACCTCGAGGCGCTGCTGGGCCACGCTGACCCGACCCTCCGCGCCCTCGCCGAGGAGCTGCTCGAGGTCAGGCGGGTGCTGAGGGAAAAGGCGCTCGCCGATAAGGCCGTGTGTAATCACCAGCACTCGCTCTTCTACTACTGCTACGAGACGGACGGACGACGCGCGAGCGCGCAGCAGGCCGTTGACGCCCTCGCCGCCCGCGTCGCCGCAGAGGACGGGGAGGGACGATGACGGGCGACCGCTCCGAGTGGATCGCCACCGTGATTCGCGCGCATCCGGGTGTCGTCTCGGTTGAGGTCGAGCGGACGCCACGCGGCTACTTCGTGCGCGTGGAGGCGCTCGACCACCGGGTCACATCCGCAGGCTTCCGCGATGACGTGAAGCGGCTGACGGGAGACGAGACGGTCTCCTATCTGTGGAGCACGTTTCGGGTTGAACGGCAGCGCCCTGTCGTCAAGTCGTGGCTGGCCGAGGAGGAGCGCGTTCGGCTGGTGCGGCGGCCGAAGCGCGAGCGTGAGATCCTGAATCGCTTCGACAACGAATCGAGCCGCGCCCGGTATCGCGAGACGACACGCACGCGCATCGTGCTCTACCAGCTGCTCGCCTGCGGTCACACCGTGCCGGGTACCGTAGACGCGAGCGGAATCCTCAAGATGTTCCGGCGCTGCTCTGAGTGCGGCGAGAAGGCGACGCTGCTCGCTCGGCAGGAGCTTCGAGCCGAAGGTGTCGCATGACCGCTTCCCGCCTGCCCACGCACAACACGGCCCGCTTGTCAAATGGGCTGGACTCTCGCCAAAGTCTAGGTAAAGTACAAAGCGGGCCGGCGGGGAGTTGGAGCTCCTCCGCCGGACCTAACCCCGGGATCACCTGTGTCGGAGGCAAGCCCGTGGCTGCACCAGAAAATACACCACCACCAGGTCGACCATCGCGCGCCTGCATCGACTGCGGTGCCCCGACCGGCCGACCCCTCGCTCGCTACTGCGACGCCGACCGGTGGCGGCACCGCCTGAAGCCGCGGCGCTATGAGCTGACGCCGGAACGCGAGGAGCTTCTCCGCCGTCGCTACCGTCTCTCCGGGCCCTCCGTCTTCGCGCGCTCCTGGGGCTGGCCTCGCTGGGCCGTGAAGCGCCGCGCCGCCTCGCTGGGGCTGACGACGCCGAACCCCTCGAAGCCATGGACCGACGCCGAGCAGGCGTTCCTCGAGGAGCACCTCGGCACGCGGTCGGCCGTGTGGATCGCTCGCAAGCTCGGCCGGACCGAAGGCTCGGTCGCGATGCGCTGCAAGCGGCAGGACCTGCGGCGGGCGCTCTCTCCCGACGGCTACACGTGCCGCGGCCTCGAGGTCGGACTCGGCATCGATCACCGCACGCTGGCCCAGCACGTCGCCTCTGGCCGCCTCTCCGTCCGCTACCGCTTCGGCGGGACGCACCCGGCTTCCCCGACCGACCCATGGGTGGTGTCGGAGCGCGAGCTCATGCGCTTCCTCCGCACACACCGGGACGCCTACCGCCTTGATCGTGTCGACCAGGAGTTTTTCATGGGGCTGCTCCTCCCGCCGCAGTCGGTGCGGCTCGCGGAGGCCTGCTGATGCCGAACCGTCTCATCAGGGAAGGGTTCCTCGACTCGGAAGCCGTCGCCAGCCTGAGCGACTGGGCCGAGCGCGTGTACCACCGTCTGCTCATTGCCGCTGACGACGCCGGACGCTTCGACGGACGCACGGAGATCCTCCGTGCCCGCCTGCTCCCGCTCGGCAGCCGTAGGACGAGCGACTACGACACGGCTCTGTCCGAGATCGCTGACCAGGGATTGGTGCTCCGCTACCAAGTCGCCGGGAAGCCCTACCTGCAGATCACGAAGTGGCAGATGTGCTCCAACGCCAAGCTGTCCAAGTACCCCTGGACGGACGGCACCTACCAAATCGCCTTCGTGGAGCTCCAGACCAGGGACGGGGCGAAGTCGTTCGTCGCCTCGTCCGTCGCCGGACCGGACGCTGAGGGGTTCATCGGCGGTCGTCCCAACCCACCCGAACGCTGCCCTTCCCGTCCCGACCCCATCGGCATCCCATCGGCATCCCATCGGCATGGGAGCGACCCCCATACACCCTCAGAGCGTTCGGAGACGGAGACGGAGACGGAGACGGAGACGAAAGCACCCACCGATTCGCCTCGCTCGCCGGACCGCTCCCCGGCTGGCGCCGGGGGAGATGTGCGCCGCTCGTCCCGGGGCAAGGCCCAGGACCACGACGAGGGCTTCGTCCAGTTCTGGACCCTCTACCCGAAGAAGGTCGGCAAGGGCGCGGCGTTCATCGAGTGGCGGAAGCTCGGGGCGGCCGACCGGGCTGCGGCGATCGCCAAGGTCGGGATCTTCGCCGCGGCGTGGCTCGGGGCGCCGGAGGAGCGCCGGCAGTTCATCGTCGACCCCGAACGCTGGTTGAAGCGCAGGCGCTGGGAAGACGACCCGGCGGAGTGGAGACGCGCGGCCGCCAACGGCAACGGCCACGAGGAGGGGGGATCGCTGACGGCCGCCAACCCGCCACCGCGCGAGATGACCCCGGCATTCCGCAAGCGGCTCGAGGAAAACGACCGCGAGATCGAGGAGATGAAGCGCCAACGCCTCGCCGCCGGACTCAGGAATCCGGAGGGCGTATGACCTGGTACCCGCGCTCAGAGGTTCCAGAGCCCAGCGCCTGTCCCGCCTGTCTCGACATGCGACGCGTGACGAATCACGGGTGGGCCGACATCGCTTGTCCGCGGTGCGGCGCGATGGAGCAGGACGCCTACGAGACCTTCCTGGCCAACCACGTCAAGCGCACCGCTCGACAGCCCGACATCACGCAGCTTGATTTGACCGAGGAGGAGTTCGCCTTGTACACGCTCTGGCGCAAGACGTTTCCGCACACGCACAGCAAGACGCTCCTGTCCTGGCTAGAGGGGCAGCGGTACGTGCCCGAGGAGGACGCGGAGTTCATGCGCGACTGCAACGCCGCGCTCGAGCGGTGGCGCAACGACCCGCGTCGCCTGCCGTCCGTCGAGGAAGCGGCGATGAGGGCCGCATGAGCGAGATAGCGCTGGAGCACGGGCTCATGTTCGGCAAGCCGATCGAGTTCGCCATGTGTCGGCGCTGCCTCGGGCGACACGATCCGTGGGAGATCTGCCCGCGGGTCAGCACCGTAGCGGCACTCGGGAACCTGGCCGAGGCGTGGCGCGCTGGGGCCATCACGGCGCTGCGCTTCAGGCGCGAGCTCTACCGCGTCCGCCGTCCCTCCCGCGGTCTCCGCCGCCACATCCGCCGCGAGAAGGCCGCGAGCCGGAGGCGCGGGTAGCCGTGGCAGGGCGCAAGCGCGGGCGTCGTCCCCAGGTGCTCGCTCATCCGAGGTCAGAGGAGATCCGCGCTGCGTTCAAGTCCGCCATGACCGACGACGAGATATCGCGGGAATTCGCGACCAAGCGGCACCCGCTCTCGTCAGACGCCGTCTGGAGGTTCCGCGAGAAGGTCAAGGCCGAAGCTCAGGCCCAGATCCAGGCCGCGATAGCCGAGGCCGGTGCGCTCTCCGGGGGCAAAGGGTCCCAAGAGCAGGCCACGCTGCAGGAGCTCGCTGGCGATACGAACGCCCGGGTGATGGAAGTGCTCGGCCTTTTGCGGGAGGCTCAGAGCCGGATCAAGGGGGCCGACGATGTCGCGGCCGCCGCGCTGATGGGCCGCGCTATCCAAGCTCTGGAGCTCGTGTTTAAGGTCCGGGGCGACCTCAAAGGTGACACGAACAACTTCACCTTTGCCCTAACCCTACCCATCGTCGTAGAGCTACGCACCTTCCACGCCTCATTCGTAGCCGAGCTGCCCGATGAGTATCAGCGGCGCTACGAGGAGCTGGAGGCGGCGGTGATCGAGGGGGCGAAGAGGTGAAGGCATTCGCGGAAAGCGCGAGGCCGGCGCGGATAGGGCGCAAATCGACGGGAAGGCCCCTTCCTGCCACGCAACCGGCCGAGCCTAGGGGTAGGGTAGGGCGCCGGCCTCGTCGCCTCCTGCGGGCTCCTGGAGGGTCAGGCGGCGGTGTAGGTGGCGGGCGCCTCGAGATCCACGTCGCAGCACATGGGATCAGCGATGCCCAGCTCTTCGCCGTCCAAGGCTACGGTCTGAGCCGTAGACCCGTAGAGGTAGCACGCGGCGCCGCTCTCGTCCTCGAAGGTGTACATGGGTTAGGCGGCCCGCTGGCGCTGCGCCGGCGTGGTCCATGCCTGGAACGGGACCGAGTAGGCGTCCGCCCCGGACCGACGAAGGCGAGCCACGGCACGGCGGGCGCGGCGGTAGCTGACGAGCTTCGTGCTGAGCGGGCGGCTGGTGCCGTGCTCGTAGATCCGGACCTGTCGCAGCGTGACCAGCTTGAGCGCGTTCTTCATACCCCAAAGATAGGGCGCGGAAGGGCGGGTGTCAAGGGTAAGCGGCCACTATTAACAGAGTGCCGATTCGGCAGGTATAGCGCGATAACTAGACCTACCGTGTTTATTGTAGGGACCTACCCTTGACAAAGCAGGCAGTCGAGCCCTATCTTTCTCGGTATGGACTCACTCATCGGACTTCTGACCATCCCGGTTGCCGGCCTCGTGTACATCGTCTGGGCGCTGATCTCCAGCGCCAGCGAGCGGGCGTAATGGCTAGCGAGTTTCGCCGCCGCTCTCGCGCTCGCCGCACGGCCGACGGGAAGATCCCCGCGGTCGGCTACGTGCGAGTCAGCACCGGAGAGCAGGCGCGCGACGGCGGCTCCCTCGAAGAGCAGCGCGCGGCGCTCCTGTTCCACGCGCTGGCGAACGGGCTTGAGCTGGTCGATGTGCTCGAGGACCCGGGCATCTCCGGGGCGAAGGACGAGACGAAGCGGCCCGGGCTGGCCGCAGCTCTGAAGGCGATCGAGGACGGCCGCGCTCGCGTGCTCCTGGTGCGTGACCTCTCGCGGCTCGCCCGCGACACCGACCTCATCGGCTTCCTACGCGTCACGGTGCGCAGGCTCGGCGGAGAGCTGAAGGTGATAGGCGAGTCCGAGGACACGATGTACCGCTTCTTCGACGGCCTCAAGGCTCAGATGGTCAGGCAGGCCGCGAGTGACCGCATGAAGCTCTGGGCCGAGTCGCGCAAGCGCGCCGGTCTGCCGATGGGTCCTGCCGCGAAGACTCCGCCCGAAGTGATCGAGCGGATGGTGGCGATGCGCGCGGCCGGAGTGTCCATCCGCGGCGTGGCCGCTGCGCTGAACGAGGGGGGCGTCCCGGCGCCGCGCGGCGGTCAGTGGAGCGCGGGCTCGGTGGCCGCAGTGCTCAGGAGGGTCAAGTGATTGCCACCGGGCTCTCGCGCCCGACGGTGTATTCGGTGCTGGAGGAGGAGGGCTAGATGTACACGCGGGGACTCCTGAAAACGCTCATGGCTAACTGCGAGGCGCGCGACGCCGAAGGTGACTGCACGCACGCAGACCAGTGCGACCGGCCGCCGTACGACAGCAGGGACCCCGGATACAGAACGCCAGACGCGCCCGCGTGCTCCGCTCTCCTCGCCGCGAGGCCGCCCCGTGGCTGAGCGCATCGGCAAGCTCCAGGCTCTCGTCCCCTTCGCCGAACTCCACGCGCGGCTAGGCCTCGACGACCGCACGCGCATCCTCGCGGTTCACCAGGGCGCAGACGACGCCTCGCTGCTCGTGACGCTGGAGCGCGAGGGCTTCCCACCGTGGGCGCCTGGGCAGGTGCCGATGCGCTCCACTCTGGAGGACGTGCCGGGCTACATCCGGGAGGAGGAGTCCCGTGGCTGAGCCAGGCAAGCGCGTCATCGTCTGCGGCGGCCGCGACTACGCAGACCGGGCGCGGATGCAGCGCACCCTCTTCCTCGTCTCTCTCGACGCAAGGCCGCGGCCTCTCGTCATCGTCCACGGCGCGGCACCAGGCGCTGACACGCTGGCCGATCAGGTAGCTCGCGAGTTCGCCATGGACGTCGAGCCGCACCCGGCGGACTGGTCACGCGGTCGCTCTGCTGGTCCGATCCGCAACGCCGAGATGCTGGCGGCCGGTGCGGACCTCGTGATCGCGTTCCCGGGTGGGCGAGGGACGGCCGACATGGTGAGGCGGGCGAAGAGAGCAGGCGTGCCGGTGCGCGAGATTCCGGCGCGTTGGGAGGTCGAGATTGACTGGTGCGAGCGTGGCTGAGCGCGCGTACCCCCGCATCGGCAAGCCCAAGGGCGCGAGCAAGTGGCACTACTTCCCCGGCGAAGTCCCGTACTCGACATCGCTCTGCCGCCGCTGGCAACGCAGCAGTGTGCGCGCCGGCTACTGGGGTCCTACCGGTCTCATGTTTCGACGCGATGTCGTCTGCGCAGCGTGCTGGAAGGACATTCCGCTAGCGATCCCGTCGCGGGCGAGCGAGGAGCCGCATGGCTTCTGAGCGCTGGCTTTGTATCAACGGGCACTCCTGTCTCCTGTGCGAGTGCGGCGAATTCGAGCGCGCGTTCAGGGCGGCCCTCGTCTCCGCCGAACAGATCGGCGCGCAGTACGGCGAGCTGGTCGCGCGCGTCATCACCCCGCCACGCCGCCGCTACCCCGACGCCGACCAGATAGGAGCCGAGTGAGATGAGCCTGTGGTGGGTAGCGCTTCCCATTGCGGTCCTGGTGATCGGTCGCGTCATCTCGGTCCTAGCCGACGTTCGCGAGCGTCGCCGCGCGTGGGATCGCAAGGTAGCCGACCCAACGACACCCGACCCGTTCCGCGACCCCGGCCGCGGGGAGCTCTGCCTGCTCTGGCACGGCTGGTCTCGGTGGTCGCAGGTCGTCATCAGCGACGGGAGGCAGCGTGTACAGGTCCAGCGGCGGCGGTGCCTGGACTGCTGTCTGACTGAGACGCGGGACATGAACGGACGGAGGCGAGCCTGCTGATGCCGTCCCCCTCTCCCTCCCTCGCGTCGATCCTGCGCGCTGATCGAGAGGCGCGGGAGAAGATCAGGAAGGCGAAGCAGAGGGCGCCGCGGTTCCGCGGAGCGAATCTCGCGCTTCAGTCCTCGAGTGATCGCGTGACGATCCTCGCTGGCCCGCGCGACACCGGCAAGACCACGGCGACGCTCTGGAAGCTCGACACCGAGATAAGGGCGCATCCCGGCGCGCGAGGGGCGATCGTGCGAAAGGTGCGCGCCGACATCGGGACGACGACGCTCCCGACGTGGCGGCGCGTGCTGGACATCCGCGGCGGCGTCACCGCCTACGGTGGTGAGGACCCGTCATGGTTCGACTACCCGAACGGCGCGCGTGTCTATCTCGCGGGGCTTGACCGAGACAGCAAGCTCCTTGGCGCCGAGTTCGATTACCTTGCCCCGAGCCAGCTTGAGGAGTTCGCGCTCTCGGACATGGAGGGCTTCGTAGCCTCGACGTCCGGCCGTGCCGGCAAGACCGCGCACCCCATGGTCATAGCCGACTGCAACCCCGGACCGCCCAACCATTGGATCCGGCAGAAGTACGAAGAGTCACTCCGCTTCACGACGCACCGCGACAACCCGGCGATCTTCGACGACGACGGCAACGTGACCCCGGGCGGCGCGGAGCGGTTGCGGTCTCTTGATGGCTATACCGGCGTCCGCTACAAGCGGCTGCGTCTCGGGTTGTGGGTGGCGGCCGAAGGGACCGTCTACGAGTTCGACGACGCGGTTCACCTCTGGCGCGGGCCGCTGCCTCCGTTCGTCCGCCGCTTCCGCGCGATCGATTACGGCTTCTCGAATCCCTTCACGTGCCAGTGGTGGGGGATGGACGGGGACGGGCGGCTGTACCTCTACCGCGAGATCTACCGCACGCAGCGCCTTGTGCGAGACCACGGCTTCGAGATCCTCCGGCTGTCGGCTGGGCTCTCGCGTGACGAGTGGGAGGCGCTGCGGCAAGGGAAGACGCAGAGCGAGGAGCTCGCTGCCTGTCGCGCCGCAGCAGCGAGGGGCGAGCGGATAGAGGTGACCATTCGAGACCACGACGCCGAGGGCGGGGCGACGCTCGACGAGATGGGCATCGAGACGACGCCAGCGGTGAAGGCGAAGGAACGCGGGATAGAGCTCGTCGAGCTTCGGCTGCGCATGGCCGGCGACGGGCGGCCACGGCTCTACGTCTGCGAGGGCGCGCTGGTCGAGCGTGATGAGGAACTGAGAGCGGCGGGGAAGCCGACGTGCACGCAAGAGGAGTTCGGCGTCTACCGCCGGCCGATTGCGAAGGACGGCAAGGCCACGAAGGAAGAGCCGATCAAAGAACACGATCACGGGATGGACCCGATGCGGTATCTCGTGATGCACCTAGACGGGGACCTAGCGTCGGGCCCGCCCACGTACGGCGACGTCGACACGAGTCAATGGCGGACGAGGCGAGAGGAGGCGTGGGGATGAGCGACGAACCGTTCCGGACGTACGGCGTTTCCGACAGCGCGCCGGAGGAGACGCACGCCTATTTTGAGCTGATACACGTGAAGACGCGCGCCGACGAACGGCAGTCCTCTACCTCGGCGGAGGTCAAGCGCGTGCGCCAAGCTGCGCGCGGGCTGCTCGCGCTGAGGGAGATGGGTCTCGCGAATGACGAGGAGATCATCTCGTTCGCGCGCCGGCTGCGGGCGTTCCGCATGGAGAGATGGGGACCGGTATTCAGTGACGGCCCAGCCTATAGCGATGGTGCGGCATGAAACAGGTCTGGCTGGTCTTGCGCGCGTACGACTACGAGGGGGCCGACGTTGCGGGCGTCTACTCGACGCGCGAGGCGGCGGATGCCGGAAGGGTTGCGATCGTGGACAACGCCGAGCGCGACTCGCCGAGCCTCGGTCCCGTTGACCGCACGACGTGGGGGCGCCGCGGGGTTAGCTGGGAGATCGTCGGCCCGTTCGACGTGGACGGAGAACCGGAATGACCGGCGCGCGCCACCGTCGCCGTCCTCCCGATCCCGGCGTGTACTTCGTCTCGGTCGGTCGTTGTCGCACCTGCCGAGAACAGCTCTACGTCTCGATGCTGGAGTTGCTCTCGCGCCGCGGCTGGGCCGTTCTTCCCCAGGGCGTCGTCGTCTCGTTCGTCAGCGTGGGCGGGCCGCTTGCCAGCGGCGTTGAGGCGGCGGCCGTCTACGCGACCGGTGCCAAATGAAGCCCGTAGTCTTCGTCGTCGCGCGCTTCGATCACCCGGACGAGGGGCGGCTACTTCTCGAAGCGCTGAGCGAGCAGCTACCCGCCGGCTCGTTTCTCGTCATCCCCCGCCGTGTCCCGATCGAGGTCACCGCGCTGCCGCTGCCGAGGCCAGGATGGGTGGAGCGGCGCCGGCAGGAGCTCGTGAAGCTCTTTCGAGATCTCGCTGGGCCACCGTGGAAGGAGTTCCCTCACCCTGGCCCCACGCCTCCCACCGCGGATGAGCCCTGCTCTGCGCGCTGCGACGTCTGTTACCCGGACGTGTATTCCGACCGCGGTCTGCCATGGCTCAACCCGCTGATCTGTGCGCTTCGAGGCCACGGGCGCACGCAGCAACTCGGAGAGCCGTGGGCGTGGTACTGCATGGACTGCGGTGCGCCACGGCCGGGGAAGGCAGAGCCTTCTGACGCGCCGACGAAGCCGAGCCCGAGCAGGGACATGCCCGCATGTTAGACGCCGAAGTCCGAGACGAACTCTTCGGCTTCGCGCTGCTGTCCTCTGGCGGCTGGGCGAAGAGCTACACCGACCTCAAGCCAACGCGCGGCGAGGCTGTCGTCTTCGTCAACGGTCGCGATCCCGACGGCCGACCATGGACCGCTGCCGTGGTCTGTCGGGATGGCGTGCCGATCGTCGACGAGCCGCCACCGCCGGAGATTGCGCGAGCGTTCGCCGAACGCCCAACCGAGGAGCCCGCATGTTGACGCACGGATTCCACCGCTCGCACGGATGGAACTACGCGGATATTGAATGCGCCTGTGGCTGGACGGCCCGGCGCGGATTAGCAGCGGGTGGCGATGCTGCGATCGAAGCAGCGGCCGCCCTCCACATGGCGGCAGTCGAGAACGACGCACGCGCCGAACGGATCAATCGCGAAGCTCTCGGGCCGCTGACGTGGGTTGGGACGTTCCGCTTCGACAGCGGCGGCGAGGCCGACCTCTACGCGGTGCCTAGGGCGAACCGCCGGCCAGACGCGGACCGCCCATGATGAAAGCCGTCCGGTGCTCCAAGCCCGGATGCGGGCGCGTGGCGGATCGCAAGGACACGCGCTCGGTGGTGTTCCCCGACGGAACGGTGGTGACTGTGCGAGCGACGCTCTGCAACAGGGCGGGCGGGTGCGGGACGCAGCGGCTGCATCGTCAGACGATGCGGATCGAGGATCTCGGTGAGACGAAGAAGGGCTACGTGACGGGTGCGGAGCTCCTGCACCCGAGCGAGGTGCAGCGTCAGCAGCGCGTAACGGTGCGGGTGAGAGTGAGGGGGGCGAGATGAAGGTAAGGCGCGGGGATCGGTTCAACTTGCGTACGCAGGGCTTGGCCTTGGCGCGCGTGACGACAAAACACGGGGTGCGGCCCGGTGACTTCGTGGTGATCTCTGGATTGGAGATGGAGCGCAACACGCCTCTCTACACGCTGGGTCGCCGTACGCGAACGCCCGGGCGGTCCGTTACTCCCGTCGCGCGCTGCCTCGATCTAGGCGGCACAGCCGGAGACATCGTGACGGTGGACGTCGGAACCTTCGGCGGTGACATAACGAACTGGCTTATGGCGCGCGGGATCATCCGGTGATGAGCGAGGACGACGATCGCGACTACGGCGCCGAGGAGCTGGAGTCGATGGCGGAGTACGAGGCGTCGGCGGACGCAAGGCGCGAAGGATTCGAGGCGGGCTATCGGGCGGGGCTGGAAGCCGCGAAGGGTGGCGGGCCGGAGGACATCGAGAGTGCGTTCCGGTCCTGGTGCGTGGCGCAGGGCTACAGCGCCGAGGGATAAGGTCTTCTCCTAGTAGGAGAGTAAGAACTAACGTTTTCATAGGTAGGGCCGCCACCGTAGGGCGTGCTCAGCCGGCGCGCCTTCTCTCCGGTAGCGCGTACGCGATGGGCAGCGCGTTCCCCGCGCGTCATCTTCAACGCATCCGACTCTCACGGCTCCACGCGGCAAGGGGCGGAGCCCTATAACGCGTCAGCGTCACGCCGCGTGGGAGCCGGAGACTCGCGGGGGGCCGGCTGATGGCCGCGCGCACGGGCCTCCGCGCGTTCATCCGCCGAACGATCGACCTGGTCAAAGCGCCGTTCGTCTACCTCGGCGGGCAGGCGGATCAGTGGGTCGTCTCGCTCTTCCAGCGCCCGACGCCCGAGACGCTGAAGCGCGCGCGACAGGCCGCGCAGGACGGGGACCCGGAACTCTGGTACGCACTCGCCAACGAGGCGCTGCGGGATACGCAGATTCGGACCGACGTGCGCAAGGTCGCGTCGGCGGTCGGGTCGGCCCGGATCACGATCCAGGAGCCGGCGGCCTACCGCAGCTGGGCGGCCAAGGAACAGCTCAAGCGCGCAGCCAAGCCCGACCCAGACGCGCAGCGCGCGACAGAGATCCGGCTTTGGGTCGAGGCGCAGCTTATGGCGCCGCGGATCAAGATCCGCCAGGTCCTGAACAAGTGGGCCAGGGCGCTGATCACGCAGTCGATCGGCGCGCTAGAGGTGCGGGTCGGCTTCGACGATCAGGGGAACGAGCGGCTCGATCGGCTACGCGTCGTCCCCTCGCAGCGGCTCGGCTGGGACTGGCAGCGCGGCGGCAAGCTGGTGCTGCGCTACGAGACGGCGAAGCCCGTCACCGACGGCGCGATCGTCGAGGAGCTTGGGCCGTCGGTGGTCCTCGCGCAGCTGGACGAGGACATCCCGGACCCGACGCTTCGCGGGATCACTTACGGGCTGATTGCGAATTGGATTCTCCGTGACGCCTGCAAGCGCTGGACGGCGCGGCTGGCCGAGAAGTTCTCGATCCCGCTGCTCTGGGGGACGGTCAAGCGCGAGGACACGGCGGGTGCGAAAAAGTTGAATCAGATGCTCGAAGACCTCGGCGCCGATGGGCACGGGGTTTTCTTCGAGGGCACGAAGCTCGAGAAGATCGAGACCAACGTCGGCGGTGCCTCGGAGTCGCCATCTCAGCGGCTCTACGAATCGTGCGGGCGCGAGATCACGAAGCTCGTCCACGGGCACGAACTCGCGTCAGGGCTCGGCGCCGTAGCAGGTTCAGAGAACAGCTCCGGCCAAGGTGAGCGCTCAGAGCAGCGCGCGGCCGAGGGCCTCATGGGGCTCATGGCCGGCGAGCTCGCGCAGCAGTGGATGCGGCCGGCGGTGGAGCGTCGCTTCGGGCCAGAAGACGCGGAGAAGTTCTGCCCGGAGCTGACGCTGTCGATCGAGGAGCGGCGCGACCTCGCTGAACTCGGGCTCGCGTTCGGGCGCTTCCTCTACGCGGACGTCGACACCATCCCGCTCTCGTTCTTCCACGGGACCACGGGCATCCCGATGCCGGAGACCTTGCCGGACGGAACGCGCGAGCCGTGCATGGTCCCGCCGAAGAAGGCGGCCGAGATTGCGGCGGTGGCTGCCGCGGCATCGACACCGGCACGGGCTGAGGCGGCAGCGCCCGATCCGGCGCAGGAGCACGTGCAGTGACGCAGCCCGCAGAGGCCTCCTCGCTTCTCGGCGGGTACGCCCCGCCGGAGCGCGTCCAGCTACTCGAGCCCGCCGCCTGGCAGCGCCTGAAGCTGGCCGATGCTGCTATCCGCAAGGGCCTCGCACCTGCGTCGATGGCGATCCAGCGCCGCGTGCCGCCCGACGGCGAGGACGTCGGCTATCGCACTACTGACGGCGGGATAGCGGTCATCCGCTTTCACGGCTACGTCAGCAAGACGCTGAGCTGGTGGTCATGGCTCTTCGGCTCCGGTGCCTCGTGCGAGTTCGCGCAGGAGTCGCTCTGGCGGGCCGTCGGTGACTCGAACGTCAAGGGCATCGCGCTCGACATCTACACATGGGGCGGCGGCGCGCCCGGAGTCGGCGACTTCGCGGACGCGATCATCGAAGCCCGCGCGAAGAAGCCCGTCATCGGGATGATCTCGGACGCCGGATGCAGCGCCGGCTACTGGATCGGCAGCGCCTGCTCGAAGCTGTACGTCAACAGCACCGGGCACGTGGGCTCGATCGGCGTCGTCGTCGACTACGAGGACTGGAGCCGGCTCGAGAAGAACGTCGGCGTAGAGCACGACGTCATCACCTCGACGCCGCTGAAGGGCGCGGGCTACGACGGCCCGTTGACCGAGTCGCAGCGCAGCGAGTGGCAGCGGCAGGTGAACACGCTCAGCACGCTCTTCGTGGCGGCAGTCGCGCGCGGTCGCGGCATCACGCTGGCCAAGGCGCAGGCCCTGGCAGACGCGCGCATCGAGATCGGCCAGGACGCGGTCAACGCCGGCTTCTGCGATGGCGTGACCACGCTCAGCGCCCTCATCGGACAGATGGAAACCGAAGTCACCGCCGTCCCGGACGGCGTGTCGATCGTCATCGAGCCGCCACCGCACGGGCCGATCGACGAGGACATCAACGCCCGAACCGAATCACAACGCTCGCTCCCAGAGGGGGCGAATCGAAAGGAGCCCGAGATGAAGCCTTCCAAGGAGAACCTCGCGGCCCTCGGTCTCCCCGAGAGTGCGACCGAGGACGAATTCAACAAGCGGCTGGCGGAGAAGCTGGCGGCGCCGAAGCAGTCCGAGCCGAAGACGGATGCGCCAGCCTCTGCAGTGACCGCCGAGCAGTTCGCCGAGCTGTCGGCGCGGCTCGACCGCCAGGCGGCCGACTTCAACAAGATGCTCGAGACCGAGCTCTCGAAGCGCATGGAGGCGCAGGCCAAGACGCAGCGCGTCGAGGCGAGCGTCATCGGCGGCATCAAGGCCGGCAAGGTCACCACCGCGCAGAAGGAGCCGGCGCTGCAGCTCGCCGCGGCCAACCCCGAAGCGTTCGACGCCTTCCTCGCCAAGGCGCCGCGCGTCGCCCCGACCGTCAGCGTGTTCGACGAGGGCAAGGAAGCGCTGGAGTCCGGCAACGAGCGCGAGCTCAAGCCCGGCGCGTTCTCCGACGTCGACCCGCGCGACGCCGAGGCCTGCGCCCGCCTGGACGCGGCCGCCGAGAAGTACGCGGCGCAGAAGGGCATTTCCGTCACCGACGCCATCGACGCGCTCGTCGGCGTCGCGCACTAGGGCGCAGAGAGCGAGAGGACTGAGCCATGTTCGAACTCGACCAGACGATCGGAACCTACGAGATCAGCCGCATCGCATACGCGGCGATCACCGACAACCCGCCGGACGGCATCTCGTTCGGCGGGCGGTTCGGCCGCCAGTACACGACTGACCCGCAGTACTGCGTGCTCTCCGGCGCGGGTGAGGCGATCGAGGGCGTCATCAACGGCAACTACGCCGCTAACCAGCACGTGCGACTCAAGAAGGACGGCATCGCGCATGTCACCCTCGGCGGGACCGTCACGCGGACGGCCGCAGCCGACGATGGCTACGTCGGCGCTGGTGCGCTCGGCAAGGGCGTCGCCTGGGACGGCGTCATCCCCTGCGGTGGGCAAATCATCTATCCGGGCACCTGGGTGGCGGGCGACGTCGTCGCCATCGACCTCAACAAGAAGCCGACCGGAGCCGCGTCGACTGCTACGGCCGACCTCCACGGCGGCAGCTCGACCCTGGTCAGCGACGAGGAGGAGATCACGCTCTCCCTCGCCGGCACTACCACCGCCTCGACGGCCAATCTCTTCCGCGCGAACGCTGTCGTCGAGGGCTTCACCTACCGCTGGACGGAAGCGATGCTGACCGGCACCGACTGGATTGCCGGCAAGAACGGCGGGGACACTGACGGCCTCGTCACCACGAACACGACCTTCACGCTCGGCGCCACCGGCGTCGGGAACGGGGCGCTGATCGGCACGTTCAACGCGGCCGCCGGCAAGGTGCTCATCACCACGACCGGAACGCCCACGGCCGGGAAGATTCGCGTCGTTCTGATCCAGCGCGTCTTCACGCCGCCGACCAGCTAGCCGAGCGGACAGAGAGGCAAGACGAACATGGCACAGAGCGATTACGACGCCATCCCCTACAACCGGGCGATCACCCGGTTCGGCATTCAGATCGGCGCGCAGGGTACGTCCTTCGCGGACAAGATGGCCCCGCCGACTCCGGTCGCGGAGCAGGGCTTCGTGGTTCCGAAGTTCACGAGCGCCGACGAGGGCAAGGGTAAGACGAACGACACGATCGGCCCGGACGGCCGTCCGAACGTGCGCGAGAGCGCGAAGTTCACCCTCGTCCCTGGCTTCGCGAATCGTCGCGGTCTCCGCGGCGTGATCCGGAAGGAGCTGACCAAGGGACCCTTTGCCAACTTCTACGCGAGCGTGAAGAGCGAGACCGCCCAGAACGTGAACTCCCTCCGCTATCGGATGGAGAAGAAGGTCCGCACTCTCGTCGAGACGGCACAGGGAGTCTCAGGCCACAACGCCTCACCGTCGACCAAGTGGGACGCCGCGAGCTACGCGGCCGACATCATCGCCGACGCCGAGGCCGCGGTCGACGCCGCTGAAGCCAACGCGAACAGCGACATGCTGAGCGGCGGCGGCTGGGAGTGGTACACCAACCGCTCGGTCGCCCGCGTAATCGGCGCCTGGATGCGCGAGAAGCTCAAGTACACCGACGCCGCGTTCATCCGCGGCGGCAAGATCCCCCTGGAGCTCGCCGGCCTCCCGCTCAACGTGGCCGGCATCGTCGAGAACACCGCGCACGCTGGCCAGACGCCGACATACGCGCGCGTGTGGAGCGCCGACGACATCTACCTCGTCTACACCAATCCGAGCTTCGCCTCCAGCCAGAACACCTTCACCGCCATGGCGCAGATGCAGTGGACTGGCCTGACCGCGCCGTACGGAACCAAGGTCTTCGAGCACCCGGAAGACGACGTTTACCAGACCATCGTGTCCACCGACGTCTATGACGAGCTCGTGCTGCTCAGTATCAGCGGCGTGTACGCCCTCAAGCACGTGTTGACCACGGAAGTGGCCTAGAGAGCCCGGAGACCTGAAGTGTTCGTGATCTCTCGGGGCGCGCTGATCGTCAGGGGGAGCATTCCCCCTGCCGGCGCGCGCCTCGAGTTCCCCGACGCGGTAGGAGCGCAGCTCATCGCGGAAGGCATGGCCGACCCGGATACGCAGACCGTGACGTTGGCCGGCGTCGTCGAACCGCTGAGCCCGCCCCCCGCACCCGAAGAGATCCTGCCATCCGAGCCGCGGCCGGTGCTCCCGAATGAAGCCGTGAGCGTCGCGCCGCTCGAGACGATCGAGGTCACCGGCGACGCGCCGGGCACCAGCGCCGAGCCCGACCTGAACAGCCACGCCACGAAGCGCGCGCCGCGCAAGCCGCGAGCGGCAGCAACGAAGAAGAAGGGGACCAAGAAGTGAAGCGGCTCTTCCTCGTACTCGGCGCGGCTCTCGTGGCCCTCCCGCTCGGCGCGCAGACGGCAACGCCGACTCGCACGCCGACAATCACACCGACGCCCGTACAGGGCGCGACGATCAGCTACATATGGGACGCCTTTGCCAACGTCACGGCAGGCGCCACCTCCGCAGGGGCTCGCGTCTACTGGGAGAGGGCCGGCACGCAGGCCGGGACGAATGCGCCGCAGAACCCCGCAGCGCGCTACGAGGTCAAGATCCCCGCAACCGGGAACGGCTGCTATCAGCTCCTGCGCTCGAGCGGCGCGGCCGACACGGACCTCGAGAACATCACCCCAGGCGGCGGGTGCCTAACGGCCGGCGCTTCCGTCTCGCTGCCCGTCTGTGGACCGTGCCGCCTCTACCTGCGCGTGGCCACCACGCCGACGCCGAACACCACGCCGCTGCACGCTTACGTCTCTGTGTCCGGCGACCAACTGATTCGCGTGTGGCCGGCCACCCCAACCCCGACTCCGACTCCGTGACGCTGGCGATGCTGACAGCCAAGCACCTCGCCCTCGTCCTTCTCTTCGCTGCCCCCCTGGCGGCTCAGGTGGACTACGTCAGTTCGGGCGTCCGGTACGTCAGCGGCGCGGACCTCGTGCGGGTGCGCGACTACGTGACGCTGCCCGCGGCCTGCACGCCGTTCACGCTGCTCGTGGACTCGGACGCCGACACCACGGGCTCCCTGTATCTCTGCGGCAGCAACGGGCAGACGAAGGCGGTGGGCTCTGCCGCGACCGGCGACATCGAAGGCGTGGGGGTCACCGCGCCCATCACCGGCGGCGGGACCTCGGGCAGCGTGACGATCGCGTGCGCGACGTGCGCGACGGCTGCGGCCGGCGGGTCTCTGACGACCTCGGGCGCGCACGCGGTGACGCTGACGGCGACGGGTACCACGGATGTCACGCTGCCTACTACCGGGACGCTCGCGACGACGGCGGGACTCGCTGCCTACCTTCCGCTGGCTGGCGGCACGCTGACCGGGCATCTGCTCTTCACCGACAACACCTACGACCTCGGGGCGAGCGGGGCCACGAGGCCGAGGACGGGCTACTTCGGGACGAGCGTTATCACGCCGCTGGTGCTTGTCGGCAACGGGCTGGTTGGCGCTCCGTCGATAGCCTTCTCCGGTGACACTGACACCGGCTTCTACAGCGTCTCTGGTAACCAAATATGCGCCTCCACTGGAGCAGCGTGTCGCTTTGTCATAGCCGGCGGCACGCAAAGGACTCAGCTCGAGGGGAACTACTCGTGGAGCAACACTTCTGGCAACGCCAACGCGACGTCTGACACATCTCTCGTGCGAGAGGCGGCCGGCGTCGTCGGCGCCAGCAACGGCTCAACCGGCAACGGGGCGTTTCGTGTCGGCCGGACTAACGGCGCCACGGATACCTGGGCGGGATCTGTCGGCGAGAACCTTACGCTCTCGACTGGCGGGACCACCACCAATACGAGCGCGAGCCTCGCGCCAGCCAACAGCATCATCCGGGCGATCACGGCGCGCGTCACCACTGAAGTCACCACGGCCACTGACTGGAGCGTCGCTGTTACTAGCGGCATCGCGAGTTGCACCACGGCCTGGGTGGCCATCGGGACCGCGACCGCCGCGCAGACGACGCTGACCGCCGGGACGACGGTGATCTTCCAGCCGGCGAGCGGGCTCTCGTGCCACGTAGGAACCGCCTCGACGCTGACCGTCACCACCACCGGAACGCCGGGGGCCGGGGCCATCCGCCTCGTCCCCTTCTATGAGCAGTTCGTTCCCCCGACCTCGTAAGGGAGCCGCGATGCGCAAGATGACCACCACGACGCTCCTCCTCGCGCTCGCGGTAGCGCTCCCCGCGCTTGCGGGTGACCACACCGTCACGCTCACCGCCGCCCAGGAAACCAAGGCCACTGCCGGCCTGCTGATCGAGAACGCCCTGACGTGCTCGCGGCTCGCGCTCCAGGCCGGTTGCTCGGACGCCCAGGCGAAGGCCAAGGACCCGAACGCCGCGATCTACGCGACGGTGGACGCGATGATCAAGGCCTTCGCGATCGAGGCGTTCCTCGCGCGCAAGACGACGTGGGACGCGCAGATGCTGGCCGACTTCCAGGCGGCGCGCGAGGCCGCCAGCGCCGCCCAAAAGAACAGCGCATGCACTGCGGTAGGTCTCGCGTCGGGGTGCCTGCCGTGAGGCGTCTCTTCGCCGCCCTCCTCGTCGCCTCCGCCGGCTTCGCTGCCGGCTACTTCGCCGCGCTGCCGATGGTGGCGCGCCGGGTGCGGCTCGCGGGCGGGCACTGGCTGACCGTCACGCGGTGCCGTGCGTGTCCGGAGGCAGCGTGACTGTTCACTACCTCGACCTAACCAATACACGCGGGTCAAAGGTGCAGATCCGGCTCTTCGGTTTGGGACCGTCCTCGGCTGCCGTGCCCGCCGGCACCGAGGGATTCCCGCAGCACTAAGGAGGACACGATGTCGAACGCCACCAAGTACGCCGACAGGATCGCAGCCATCCAGGGCAAGGTCTCCGGCGTCAGCCTCAACGTCCGCGAGATCGGCAACGCGCTGGCCGAGATCGAGAAGAAGAACCTCGGCGACGCGTGGCCCGACTCGCGCGTGATCGACGTGCTCAACGGCCACATCCCCGACAACGTCGGCAGCGAGTACCCGCGCGAGATGTACCTCGCGTCGCTGATCCGCAAGACCGGCACCGGCGACAGCACCGAGGGCGACAGCACCGAGGTCGCGAACCTGAAGCTGCAGCTCCAGTCGAACGACCAGCAGATCGCCGGTCTCTCGGCCGAGGTCAACCGGCTGCGCGAGGAGAACGCCGCGCTGAAGGCTGCCGCCCAGCCGACCGGCGAAGTTCCCGAGGGACCGCAGGGTCCCGGTCTCCGCGTCTGACCATGCGCACCCCCCATGCCGCCGCGCTCCATGGCTGCTTCGCCCGGGTCCTCCCCCGGGGGAGCGCGGCGGCGCTCGTTCTCGTCCTGCTGGTCGGGTGCGCGACGCTCGCGCCTGGCGCTGATCCCGTCGTCGTCAGGACTGAGCAGGCGCTCCGCTCGGGGGACGCGCTCTACGCGGACACGATGGCCTGGTGGTTCGCCCCGGGTGTCGCGCCCACCCTCTCGCGTGATGTCTCGCGCGTCCTGGACAAGGTGCGGACCGGCTACGACCCGCTCTACAAGGATGTGCAGCGCGCGCTGGACACCTACAAGGCGGTGAGGCGGGCGGTCGACGCTGGGCAAGCCGGCGACACGATGCGGGCGCTGACCGAGCTCAGGCGGGCGACCGATGCGCTCTCTGCGCTGATCAACCAGGTGCTCAGGCACCTGCCGGTCGCGGCGCAGAAGAAGAGCGGCGGGCAGCCGATGCCGGGAGGTGCGTGATGGCACTGCCCTTCGGACTGATCATCGCTGGCGTCGCGCAGCTCCTCGACATCACGCTGAAGTTCACGGCCAAAAATCCGGCGTCTATCCCCGAGGTTGCGCCGACCGTCGGGAAGCTGATCCAGATCGCCTCCCGCGCGGCCGGCGAGACCGAGGAGGAGACGACGGCGCGTCTCGCTGAGCACGACGCGATCGTGGCGCAGTACGCGGCTGGTCCGCCGCCGGGCGCGGACCTCGGAGGTGCCTGATGATCATCGCGCTCGCCCTCCTCGTGATCGCCGTCGTCCTCGTGCTCTTGGCTGACGGTCCGATCCTCACGCGGCTCGCCAAGATCGGCGGGCTCTTCGCGCTCCTGACCGTGCTCCTGCAGCTCGTTCGCTGGCTGCTCGGGGCGGGCGGCTGATGCCCTGTCTCCGCTGCGGCTCACCCCTCTCCGCCGCCGCGCACTGCGGCGCGTGCGGGGTGCGCGCGGGTGAGGACGGGGTTCCGGAGCGTCCGCTGACGATGCTGGAGTCGTTCGCGGCGGCCGAGCGCCTGGTGGAGGCCGGCCTCCGAGACAGGAGCTGGTTCGACTCCTACTACGCCAACGGGAGCCCGGTGTGAGCGAGGAGAAGAGCGACAAGGGCAAGATCGCGGCGGCCGGCGCGGGCATTGCCGGCGGTGCCTGGCTGCTGGCGAAGGCACTGGACCCGGATACTTGGGTCGCGCTCAACGCGATCACGGTCAACGTCTGGAACTTCGGCGCGAAGAACTTCTGGTTGGTAAAGCTCCTCGCGCTCGCAGTCGGCGTGCCGGCCGGGCTGGTGATCGTCCTCTTCGTCGTCGGCGAGATTCTCCAGGGCGCATACCCGAAGGAGCGCGGCGAAGCTCCGCGCCTGATCGCCGGGCTGATCGCGCTCAGCCGTGGCCCGAAGCTGATCATGCGAGCGATCGGCCGGGCGCTGGCGAAGCGCTCAAAGAGCTTCGGTCTGGACTTCGACGAAGCTGAGCCGCCCCCCGCGATCTGTGCGTGGAAGGACGAAGCGACCGGCGTCTCTTGCGGAGATCCCTTCGTGCTCCACCGCGGCAAGGCGGCGTCCGATACCGACCGCAGGAAGGGCGGCTTCTGCATGGTCCCTAACTGCCCGTGTCCCGGCTGGGTAGCGTGAGGAATTCATGAGCCGCGCCAGACGAATTCCGAGCCCACCGAACGT
>JGI10216J12902_100508147_pt1 | contig 33866 bp, 21 predicted proteins | sample KanNatreferecore_FD_12902 | JGI IMG/M metagenome (IMG submission 12902)
AAGACTTCGAGCGTGTCGCCAGTCTCGATGACCTTCGCGCCGCACTTGGTAAGCTCGGTGCGCAACGCCACGACGCGTTCGGTTTCCTGCACGCGGAGCCGTGCAAGGTCCGTAAAGTGGATGGGCGTGTCGTGAAAAGGCGCAACGATCGTTGCCGACATTATGCTATCCCCCAAATGAAGCTGTCGGGAAATGTGCGTGATTGGCTCAGGAAAAGGCAAAAACTTGAGATAGTCGGTGTCAATTTGCCAGTCGGATTCAGGCCAACGCAAAACACGAATTTTGCATTCCGGTATTAAACATTGGGCAGTGTGAAAATAGCTCCCGCTTGATGCATCAGCTTCGATCTCAAATCTGCCGTTCTTTGGAAATGCATCCATCAGCTTAGCTGTCATCGCAACATAGGGAGATTCCTCTTCATTCTCTCCGGAAATCTCCAACATCCAGTTTCCTTTTCGCTGAGCTAGGAGCAGTGCAGATGCGAACTGTGAACTTTCGATGATGGAAACTTGTCCAAAGGCGAACTCTTTGCGGCCACTGCCATAGATTACCGCGGGCAGCTTGTCGTTGGTTGAATCGACTCGATAGTCAAGTTCCCGTAAGGCCTTAAACAATGCCGCCTGCGGACGTTCGTGCATTCGCGGCACGCCGCTCAGCCGGTAAATACCCTGGCCAAGACAAACCATTGCGGACAAAAACCGCGCGGCCGTTCCGGCGTTGCCGACAAAAAGTTCCAGCGGCTTCTCGACAGTGCCGGCATTCGGGATCTTTCCGCCGAGTCCACGCACCGTAATCGTGCGATTGCAAAACTCATTTGGGTCCGGCTCCGCGCGCACTTCGAAGCCGAGGCGTTGCAGACAATCCACCATCACCTGCGTGTCTTCGCTCCAGAGCGCGCCTTCGAGCGTCACCTCGCCGTCCGCCAGCGCGGCGAGAACGAGGGCGCGGTTCGTGATGCTCTTGGAACCGGGCACGGTGATTTCGGCGTGCACCGGTTTGTCGAGCGGGACGATTTCGATGAGGTCAGGAAGCGCCATGACTAAAGCTCATTCCGGAGAAGGCGACGCCATTTGCGCGCACCAGGAGTCGCGGCGCTGTTTGGCGGTGACGAAAAAGCTCTCCAACACCTTCGCGTCACCAGCGTCGATAGCGCGGCGAAGCTGCAACAAATCATCGATGAAAACATCGAGCACGCGAGAGAGTTGCTGGCCGTTGGCCAGCGCGATGTCCCGCCACATTTCGGGCGAGCCTGAAGCAATGCGTGTGGTATCGCGGAAACCGTTGGCGCAGAGGAGCGGCTGTTCTTTCGGATGTTTGGAATCCAAAACGAAGTTCGCCAATTCCGCCGCGACAACGTGCGGCAAATGGCTGCACCGCCCGACGAGTTCGTCGTGAACCTCCGGAGTGAGCTGGAGCGTGCGGGCGCCAATGGCTCGCCAGAATTCTTCGAGCTTCTGCACAAGCCCGGCGTTCGCATCCGGGCCGGGAGTGAGCACGCACACCGCGTCGTGAAACAAATCAGCGCGAGCGGCACTCACACCCATCTTTTCCGCACCGGCCATCGGGTGCGCGCCGATGAAATGAGCGTCAGCGCTTGAAATAATCGGCGCGAGGTCGGAAATGACACTGGCCTTCACGCTGCCGACATCGGTGACGACCGCACCGCGTTTCAGCGCCGGAAGCATTTGCCGCACGAGGTCGCGCATCTGGGCAAGCGGTGTGCAGAGGATGACGAGATCGGCATCGCGCACCACGGCGGGCAAATCACGCGATGCAAACTCCTTGAGACCCGCTTGCTCGCACTCGTTGAGCGAGGCGTCGCGCCGCACATAGCCATGCAAAACAGCGGCGAGCTTCCGTTCGCGAATCGCCAAAGCCAGCGAGCCGCCGAGCAAACCCACACCAACGATGGCTATTTTGCGGAACAGCACGACGCAATTAAATCCGCCGTGTCCGCGCGAAGCAATGAACAATGAAGTGAAGCATGACGACGCCGGGTCGCGCGTTGGAGTTCAAGCTTCAGCTTGCGCCGGACACGCTGAAGCGTGAACTCCAACTCCAGCGCACGGACTCGCCGGTTCGCGCTCCTGCCAATGTTTTACAATTTCGCGGCTGGCTTCCGAAGTTGGATTCCCGTCTCATTGTGGTGTGAAGGCGGCGCTGAAACAGCTCAACCATCCTGTGAGCGATCGCAAAGCCATTGTCATTCTCGCCGCGGTCATTGGTGTGTTGTTGCTGACATGGGGCGGCTGGGAGCTTTACGGAAAAATCACCGACCGGCCCGCCAGTCCGGCGGAAGTGAAGCGCGCGATTCGCAAGTATCTGGTGAAGAAAACGGGCGACAAGGAATTCAAGGCACCGCTGGACATCACCGCAAATATTTCCAACAACGTCGCCACGGTGAGCATCATCACGGTGACGAACCAGGTCACAACGACGAACAAAACGACCGGGCGCGTGCGGACGTCGAATCGGATCACGAAGACCACGAAGACCGGCCTGCCGGAAACCGGTTTCTCTGCTTACTTCCGCACCAATCAGGCTCAGGCGGAGACTTACGAGGAAATGTACCGGCTCATCGGGCAGCAACTCGCGGTTGCGGATCAATTGCTCGAAAGCACGAACATTCAGGAAAAGTTCACGGCGCTCGTCATGGCCAGCGAGGCGAGTGACCACGCGCGCACGAACACGGCGAACCTCTGGCTGGGCGCGCGCATCTGCGAAGGCTATCTCTGGCCGAACCTCTCGCTCGTGCAGACGACGAACCGCGCGCCCTTCACCGTGGACGCGCTGCTGGCCACCTGCGACGTGGCATTTCAAGAAGCGGGCGAAACCAACAACATTATTCGCAACTACGAATACATGATCGCCAAAGTCTCCCGTTCGCCGGCCTATGTGGATTTGTTGCGCTACCGGCTCGCCCACACTTATCAGGACCTGGGACAGGAGGCGAAGGCCATCGCGCTGTTGAAACAGATCAAGAACTACCGGATGAATCGCGTGCCGCAGGAGATTGCGTATCTGGAGCAACGGTTGAAACGCAAACGCTGAGGCAAATCAATTTTTCGGGCGGCAATTACGTTACGTCGCTTTGGCGGCAAATTGCTGAAACGCTTTCGCGTTTTGTTCGACGGTGAAGACGCCCAACTCCGTCAGGTTCCGATGCTCGGCGAAGCTGTAATCCAGCTTCGCCGTGCTGAACTGCGGATCGAAGGAAAAGTCTCCGCGGCAGAAGAGCGTTTTGAGGAAACCGGGTTTGTTGTATTTCTCCTTCGCCGCGACTTTGTCGAAAGCCGACGAGGATTTCAGCTTCACGTAAAGAATGTCCGGCACTTTCGAGTTGCCCGAAATGACATGCACCGCTTGGTCGGCCCGATCCAGTTCGTCCAAAGGAATCGCCGGCTGCGGAATGTGGTGCCGCTGCAACAGGGTTCTCAAACCTTTATACGCCTGGTGCGAGCGGGTCTTCGTTTTGTTCTCCGGGTCATGTTCGGCATCGACGACAATGATGTACCCGCAACCGCGATTGACGAGCGACTCCACGCCAAGATTGTTGTAGTGGCCGCCATCCGCCACATCGAGCCGATCTGCTTCCGGTTTGTCGGTCGGCGCCGCCGCTTCGCCGGCCACGTAGTTTTCAATTTCACGGCTCAAGCCAATGCCAGCCACTTCGCAACCCAGCCCCGGAACATGAACAGCCACCGCCGCGCCCGACATGGCGATTGCGTCGCGGACACGAATCGGTTGGTCATCCGCGTCCAGTGCCTCGGACGCGACGTAGCCGAGCGAGCGGCTACCGCAATACTGCCGCGTCATCTCGAAACATTCCTGCGTGACGTCGAAGCTTCCGGGCTTTCGATAATTTAGCGTTCCGTTGATGATGAGATACGGGCGGTCATGGTCACGAATGAACTCCGGTTCCGAGAGCGGCTTCCACCGCGCATAGTCACCGTGCTCGCGCAAGAATGTCTTGGCCAGCAGCCGGCCGTAGAGATCGCTCACATAATTGTTGTTGGCCGTCCCGTCTTCGAAGCGCGCCAGCGCGGCCTCCTCCGCGACGCGGACTGGATTGACCAGCAGCGACTCGAATCCTTCCTCCATGAAATTGGCGGAATCATCGTCGGTATGGAAAAACCACTTCAAGTCCTCCGCCATCGTGTAGGGGGTTCCAATCCACGAACCGCCGGACACGACGGAGAGATAATCAACGTTTTCCAGAACACCGATTTCGCGCAGGCCTTTGAGAATGCCGTAACAGAAAATGGCGGAGCGATAACCGCCGCCGGACAACGCCAGCCCGAGCGTGTCCTTCGTCTTGCCCTTTCTTTGAATGACGTCCTTTTCAGGCCAGAGATGTGTGATTTCGATGCCGAGTTTGCCGAAGGTTGGATTGATGATGGGCGTGTAGTTCATGATTTTTTCTCCATAGCTGTTGGTCCGTTCGTTCCGCGGTGGTCAGCGACTCTTGAAAAGTTCCGGCGCGCCGTCAGTCAAATCAGTCCGGCGTCACGGCCAAATACCGCTGACGAGCCGGATGCCGGCGCCCAGCTTGGAATACCTGGCGGGGAACTGTGCGTTCGGTGGCTCCCCAACAACCTCGCGAACCGAGAAGTCATCCACGGTTTCCGTGGGGGCCACTTGGGCGCCGCGCTGCCTCAGGTACTCGCGGGCGATTTGTTCCTCCTTGGCCGTCATGCAAACGATGGTGGTTTTGGTCATAAGACATTGAGTTGTTCAAGGTTGAGCCGGCACGTTTCTCCAGAAGGCAGGAATATCCGGACCCCACTCGGTCTTCAGCTTTTGGCGCAACTGATCGCGATTGAGCCGGCCCACGACCTCGGGCTGCGCGGCGAAGCGCGTGTTTTGGACGAACCGGGTAAGGTTGCCGGGCACGATGTTGCCCTGCCCGTCGTAGAGCCAGTTCAGCATCACCTCGACCTGATCGTTTTCCCGCCCGATCTGTTCGGCCACCGCTTTCGTAAAGGCTGAGGCAAATTTGTCGTCCGTTGAAACCAGGTTTCGCGCGGCGTGCCCGGTGCCGATGAATTGCGCGATGGAAGTTTCGCCGAACCATTTGGTGCGGAAATCAATGAAGGCCAGGGCGGAATAGCAGTCGGAATTTTTGCCGTCCTCCTTGCGCGCGTTTTTTTCGTCAGTGGGAACGAAGGCCGTTTCGGCGCGGCGATACGCCAGTGTCACGCGTGGCGGGCGTGTGTTGCCATCGCCGGGATTGGCCACGAGGCCGACCGTGGTGCCGGTGGTCACCGTCATGCGCGCGCGGCACCCAGCCATTCCGATCAACAGAAGTGTCAGCAGGAGAAAATGGAGCGTCTTCATTGGGTCTCCTTCTTTTTGGTCGCCACACCGGCGGCCTTGGCATCTTCGCTCGCACCCTGAAGGCGGCCGGCGGCATCCCCGAGGAACTCGCGCATTTCGCCTCGCTCGGCCAATTCACGCGCCGCCATGCCGGTCGCGAAAAACTGGTTCAGGCGCAGCCCATTCCCGGTAAACGGATTGCCATACTTGACGTAGAACGTGGCTAGCACTGAGTAGGAGTCGTCGGCATCCGTGGCGGAGTTTCCCTCGCCCTTCTTATTCTGTTCGGGCACCGGGATGCTCGCCACCTCATAGCGATCGTAGCCCATCGTCACGTCGATGGTTTCGTCCGGCTTCTGAGTGATATCGAGTCCGAATTTGGTCGCCGTGCCGAAGGCCAGATACTTCGAGCAGCAGCCCGCCGAAAGCGCGGCCAACGGAAGCGCGCAGAGGAGCATGAGTTGCATGTTTCGTTTCATGATCAGTTCGTGTTTGTGTTTGTCTGTGAAAGTGAAGCAGCCGGCCAGACCTCGAAGATTGTGGCGGGAGAATTGTCTTCCTGAAAATCGAGGCGGTAAACTCCGTCGCCCTTGGGCACGAGCCGCGTCGTGCGTCCGTAGCCGGCGGACAAACCGAAATACTCAGCGCCCGCGCCGGCAGTGACACCGATTCGACCACGGCTGGAGAATTCGCGGGGACGCTCGAAACGCGCGGGGAAATAAACAAAGGTCCACTCCCAGGGCATTCTCTCCATCGCGCGGTGCTCGCTTTGTGTGGGCAAGCGCAACGGCGTTCCGGGTTTCTGCTCGCGGGCCGCAACTGTAAATCGATCGAACCAGCCAACTGTAATGCCCCATTGCGAGCCGCCTTCGAACGCCAGCGGAAACTGCCTCGTTTCCAAAAATGCCGATCGCGTGGTATCGCTCGCCGGCTGATAACGAACGAGGGCCGGCCCGAAAACGTAGTCGGTCTGCGCGCCATGCCACGTGCAGCCGGCGAGCAGCGACAAAAGCAGCCACGCTCCCGCGAGGCGCGTCACGAGCCTGGCGCATGGTGAAAGGCGCGAAACAAGACTTTCAAAATGGAGGCACGGCGCCATTGGTCACAAGCTACGTCTGTGCGTTAAAAGGAGAATAGAAAATGCGGCCCACATAGCAACGGCGATAAGTAATCAAATGCGACAACAGCCCGGCGCGTCGTGCCGAGGACTCTGCCAGCTTGCCATGCGAGGTCGCGCCAACGGTGTGACTCGAAAGCCGTTCCCCCGTCGCCCGCCGAAGTTCGTCAGCCGGAAAGATGCTTGTGCTCATATCATAGATACGTTCGCAACACCCCCGATCTATCAAAATTCTGCAAAAATCTTTTTGGCGCGGACGCAGGCGCGCTATCACATGTGTCGCGCAAAGGGCTTCCACTTCCTGAGTTCCTGAGTTCCTGATTCAATCGTGCCATGCACAGCGCGTTCGACATCGCGGTAATCGGCTCCGGGTTCGCCGGCTCGATCACGGCGATGATCGCGCGCAAGCTGGGCCATTCGGTCGTGTTGCTCGAAAAAGGGAAGCACCCGCGCTTCGCCATTGGCGAATCCTCCACACCGCTCGCGAATTTGATTCTCGAAGAATTGAGCGAGCGGTTCGGCCTGGCGAACGTCCGTCCGCTCGCGAAATGGGGTTCGTGGCAGCAGGTGCATCCGGAAATCGCGTGCGGATTGAAACGCGGGTTCACGTTTTTCCATCACGAATTCGGCCGTGTGTTCACGGATGATCAATCGCACCGCAATCAGTTGCTCGTCGCCGCATCGCCAAACGACTGCATTGCCGACACGCATTGGTTTCGCGCGGACTTCGATGCGTTTTTCGCTGCGGAAGCACAGAAGCTCGGTGTGGCGTACTGGGACGAAACGGAATTATGGGGCGTGGACATGGCGCGCAAGCGGCCCATCATTCAAGGTCGCCATCGCGGACAGCCGCTGGAAATTCACGCGGAGTTCATCATCGATGCTTCGGGTCCGCGCGGTTTTGTCCATCGCGCGCTCGATCTCCCGGAGGTTCCGTTCACACACCTGCCGTCCACGCAGGCGCTCTACAGTCATTTCACGGGCGTGAAGCGGTGGGATGAATTGCCGACAAACACAATTCGGCCTGCGCCACCTTATCCTGTTGATGACGCCGCAGTGCATCACGTCTTCGATGGCGGGTGGATTTGGGTATTGCGCTTCAACAACGGCGTGACGAGTGCTGGCGTGGCGGCAACTGCAAAGCTCGCCAATGAACTGAAGTTGGCCGAAGGCGAAGCCGCGTGGCAACGGCTCCTGGAAAAACTGCCGAGCGTGCGAGAACAGTTCGCGAGCGCGAAGGCCGTTGTGCCGTTCGTTCACGCCAAACGGCTCTCGTTCCTGAGCGGCGACGTGGCCGGGGCAAACTGGGCGCTGCTGCCATCCGCCGCCGGCTTCATCGATCCGCTGCTCTCGACCGGTTTCCCGCTCACGCTACTTGGCATCGAACGGCTTGCGAAAATTCTCGAAACGAAATGGGGCCGCCCTGACTTCGCCAATGAACTGTTCCTTTACTCCATGCAAACGACGGTCGAACTGGCCACCACCGAGCGGTTGATCGCTGCGCTCTATGCGACGATGGACGATTTCGAAGTCTTCTCGGCGCTCTCGCTCCTTTATTTCGCCGCGGCCAGTTTCACGGAATCGGCGCGGCGTCTCGGCAAATCGGAACTCGCGGGCAACACGTTCCTGCTCGGCGAACATTCCGTGTTCGGCCCGCGCTTTCGCTATTGCGTGCATCTCGCGTTGCAAAAGCCGGCAGGCGCAAGACGCGATCATCTCTTGCAACAGCTTCAGCAGGCGATTGAACCAGTGAATGTCGCTGGCCTGGCGTCCGCCGAGCGGCGCAACTGGTATCCGGCCCTTGCAGAGGATTTGTATGCGAGCGGGGTCAAACTCCAATCCACTCGCGCCGAAATCGAAGCGATGCTCCTGCGCTGCGGCTTTACGCGGCCAGAGTTGACGGCGCAATCACGCACGAACATACAAAAGTCTCCCTGAACCTCGCAGCAGCCGACGTAAGGAGGCTCACTCTGTTTCGCGGAAGAGAGAAATCCGAGCCTCCTTACGTCGGCTGCTACCCTTCAGGGGCCAGGGCGCGAAAATTCGCACGGAGAACTTTCCGCACTCTTGGCTTTCCATTTGCTAAGCGACAATGCGTCAGGCACGGAGAGCCGCGGACGTGCCAACCAGTCGCGCTGTTGCGAGTGAGGGAAAACATGGTCTGCATCGCGGCAATGAACTGATTGGATTGATGACGCAACCGCTCGACACAAGGCAGATTCGCGCGTTCGTGACGCTGGCACGTCGCGGCAGTTTCACGCTGGCCGCAAGAGAACTTCATCTCTCGCAGTCCGCGGTAAGCCATTCCATGAAGGCCCTGGAGACCGATTTGGGCTGTCGTCTTTTTGACAGAATGAGCAAAAAAGTTTTGCTCACGCAGGCGGGTGAACAGTTGCTCCAGCACGCGGACAAGATTCTTCACGAGATGTCCGTGGCGCGTGAATCGATCACTCAACTCGGCAAATGGGGGCGAGGGCGATTGCGCCTGGGCGCGAGCACGACCGCGTGCCAGTACATTCTGCCGGAGGTGCTCAGTGAGTTTAAGAAGAGCTATCCACAAGCGCTCATCAGCGTCGAGCCGGGCGACACACGCGAAGCGATGGCGTCCTTGCGGAACAATCAAATCGATCTGGCGCTCTCGCTCGAACCAAAGCGCGACGATGATTTCGAGTTCCTGCCGCTGTTCGCGGATGAAATGCACTTCGTGCTCGCGCCATCTCATCCGTGGGCGCAGGCCGGGAGCGTGGTGCGGGAAGAAATTCCAAGACAGCAATACGTGCTCTACAACAAAAACAGTTTCACGTTCGAGCTGGTCGAGCAGTATTTCCGCGAAGAGGACATGGTGCTGAACATGGTGATGGAGTTCGGCAGCATGGAAGCGATCAAGGAACTGGTGAAGCTCGGCCTGGGCGTGAGCATTCTCGCTCAATGGATTGCCCGCAAGGAACTCGAAGCAGGCGAACTCGTCTCGCTGCCGCTGGGCCGGCGAAAGCTGAAGCGTACGTGGGGCCTGTTGCACTGGCGCGGACGGCGGCTGTCGCTGACGGAGGAGACGTTCGTGAATTTGTGCCGCGATCATACGCAGCGATTTGCGAGTTGAATGATGCGTGGCCCAGCTTGAACCGTTTGCAACGGGCCGTTAGGCTGCCGGCGTGATTCAAGTCATCGTTCCCTCACAGTGCGTGCTTCGGATTGGCCGCTTGTCCGATGATTAGCGTCGTTGAGCAACAGCCTGCGGGTTCCAGCCTCGATCTCGTCCGTCAGGTCGAAGAGATTTTTTCTCCGTCTGGAATTCTTTCGCGCGCGAAGAATTTCGAGTATCGGCCGCAGCAGCAACAGATGGCCGTGGCGGTCGCGCGGGCGCTGGAGAATCGCGAACACCTTTGCGTCGAAGCAGGAACCGGCGTGGGCAAGAGCCTGGCGTATCTCGTGCCAGCAATTCTTTTTGCGGTCGGGCAGAAGAAGAAGGCGGTCGTCTCCACACATACGATCAATTTGCAGGAGCAGCTCACGCAGAAAGATTTGCCGATGCTCGAAGCGGTGCTGAAGCCGTTGAACTTTTCCTTCTGCATGTTGAAAGGCCGCGGCAATTACCTTTGCTCGCGCCGGCTGCACAAGGCGATGCTTCAGGCGGACAGCTTGTTTACTTCGCCAGAGGTGGAAGAACTCAAGCGTATCTACGAATGGAGCAAGCGCACCGAGGAAGGCAGCCTCTCCGACTTCGAAATCGAACCCGATCTCAAAGTCTGGTCGCATGTCTGCTCGGAACGCGGCCTGTGCTCTCCCAAAATTTGCGGTTACGCGAGCGATTTCGCCAAAGACAAAGACCATGGCGTCTGCTTTTTCCAGCGCGCGCGCCATAGAATCCTTTCCTCCGACGTGTTGGTGCTGAACCACACACTCTTCTTCACGTTGCTGCCGGGGGTGGACGAAGATCAGGAAGGCGGCATCCTTTTCAAAAATGACTTCGTGATTTTCGACGAAGCGCACACGGTCGAGAGCGTTGCGTCGAAGCATATTGGCGTGAGCGTTTCGAGCGGCCAGCTTCGTTACGCGCTGAATCGCCTGTGGAATCCCAAAACGCAGAAAGGGTTGCTGGCTACATTGCGGCAAGGTCCCGGCGTGAGATTGGTCGCCGACGCGCTTTCCGTGAGCGATGACTTTTTCGCGCAAGTGGAACAGGCGTGCGAGGAACTGGCGCGCAAGCAGAGCGAGGCTTCCGAATACGAATCGCGCGTGCGTTCCGCTTCGCCCACCGCAAAAACCCGCGCGTGGACGGAACTGCGCATTCGCCATCCCGATCTGGTCGAAGACAAACTCACGCTGCCCATCCAACGGCTGCGCGAATCCGTCAGCGAACTCATCAAGAGCAGCGAAGACAAGGACACGGGGCAGGAATTGACGGAGTGCAATCGCCGGCTTGCGGAATTGCGCGAGGGGCTGGCCACGTTTCTCAGCCAGACGGAACAGGATTACGTCTATTGGGTCGAGCGCAGCGGCAAGGCGCAAAGAAATCTCGCGATGAACGCCGCGCCCATCGACGTGGCGGCGTATTTGCGCGCGCGCCTCTTTGAGTCCGGCACGTCGGTGATTATGACGAGCGCGACCCTGGCGGTGGCGACCAAAGTCCAAGGTCCAAAGTCCAAGGTCCAAAGTCAGGGCGGGCCGATGCTTTACTTTGCGCGCAAGGTCGGCGCTGAACGAGAGACGTTGCTGCAAGTCGGTTCGCCGTTTGATTACGAGCGGCAAATGAAACTGTTCGTGGCCGCGAAGATGCCGGACCCGCGCGACCGCGGCTACAACGACGCGCTGATCGAGAACATCGAAAGGTTCGTCCGGCAAACGCACGGCAAGGCCTTCGTGCTCTTCACCAGCTATCGCCTCATGCAGGAAACTGCCGAGCGGATGCAGCCGTTCTTCGACAAGATGGGCGTTGCCTGTTTCGTGCAGGGCACCGGCACGCCGCGCTCCACGATGCTGGAGAAGTTCAAGGAGGACATCGACTCCGTGCTTTTCGGCACGGACAGTTTTTGGCAGGGCGTGGACGTTCCGGGCGAAGCGCTGTCGAACGTCATCATCACTCGGCTGCCGTTTGCTGTTCCCGATCACCCGCTCATCGAAGCGAAGATCGAAGCCATTGAGGCACGCGGTGGAAATTCTTTCGGCGAGTTTTCGTTGCCGGAAGCGATTCTGAAATTCCGCCAGGGCGTCGGACGTTTGATTCGCACAAAGACTGATACAGGCATCATCGTGGTCCTCGACAACCGCGTCCTCAGCAAACGCTACGGCCAGGCTTTTCTCGACGCGCTGCCGCAGTGTCCGGTGGAGATTGTCTGAAGCGCTTCGCCGGCCCGTCAATCTCTCCCTTCACGCCTTGTCCTGTGTCTTCCCAAACGCCGTCAGCCGCTCGCGCAATTCCGCCGGCGTGAATGGCTTTTGCAGAAAACCCGCCAGGCCCTTGCCCACGAAGCGCGCGCCTGCCTCCTGTTCGTTGAAGCCGCTCATCAAAATAACGCACGCTTCGGGGTTAATGCGCCGCAGCTCGCGGAATGTTTCTTCGCCGTCCATCCGCGGCATGGTGAGGTCGAGCAGCACGCAGGAAATCACGTCCGCATGGACGCGGTAGATTCGGAGTCCCTCCTCGCCATCGCTGGCCGAAAGAACTTCGAAGCCGAGCGACTTCAACATCCTGCTCGCGACGTTGCGCACGCTTTCCTCGTCGTCAATGACGAGCATCGTGCCATGCCCGCGCCATTGCAATACGGGCGGGCGCTCTGCCTTGGTATCACTGGCGGCGCCCGCGGCCGGCAACAGCAGCCGGAACGTCGAACCGCGCCCCGGCTCGCTGTAAACTTTCAGCGCGCCTTTGTGTCCGCGCACGATACCGAGCACTGCGGCCAGCCCGAGCCCGCGGCCAGTGAACTTGGTGGTGAAGAACGGTTCAAAAATCTTCGCCTTCGTTTCCGCACTCATCCCGCAACCGTTGTCCGTGACTTCGAGCACGACGTAACTGCCTGAGGTGAGGTCCGCCGCGCCCACCAAATCGTCGAGGTATTTCCGATCCGCGTGGAGAATGCTCGTAGAGATGGTGATCAGGCCGCTCCTTTCGCCAATGGCATCAGAAGCGTTCATCACCAGGTTCATGATGATTTGGCGAATCTGAGTGGCGTCGGCCATGATGCCCGGCAGGTTCTCGGCCAGGTGCAATTTCAGGACGGCCTTCTTGCTGATGGAAATCTGCAGCAGGTGCAGCGTCTCTTTGACGAGCGCGCTGAGATCGATGCGCTGGATAATGAACCGGCCCTTGCCCGAGTAGGCCAGCATCTGCTTGCACAGGTCCGCGGCACGCTGTGACGAAAGTTCGATTTGTTCAAGGTAGGTGTGCAGCGGCGATTCAGGCTGCAATTCCATTCGCGCCAGGCTGGCGTTGCCCAGAATGCCCGTGAGCAGATTATTGAAATCATGCGCAATGCCGCCCGCGAGGACGCCAAGGCTTTCGAGCTTTTGCGTCTCCTGGAATTTCCGCTCCATCACTTGCCGTTCATCCTGTTCGTGCTTCCGGTCGGTGATGTCGCGCGCAATGCCCACGATGCCGGTCACCTGGCCGCGCGCGTCTTTGAGCGGAATCTTCGTCGTGAGCAGATACCGCTTCTCGCCCTCGCGCGTGATGAGCGGTTCCTCCTGGTTGATCAGCGGCTGGCCGGTTTGAATAATTTGACTGTCACCGGCCGCATAAAGCATCGCGACCTCCGCCGGCAGGAAATCCGCGTCTGTTTTTCCGATCACGTCCTCGACGCTTTCCACTCCGAGCAAACGCTGGTTGGGAACATTCGTCATCAGGAACCGGCCCTCGCGGTCCTTGAAAAAAATGTAGTCGGGCACGTTGTCGATGACAGTGCGCAACAGGTTCCGCTCCCATTCCAGCCGTTCGTCGGCGTAATGGCGCTCGGTGATGTCCTGCACCGTGCCGATCATGCGGACGACTTTTCCATCTTCGTCGCGGATGATTTCCGCGATCTCGTGGACGAAACATTCCGAACCATCCGGGCGCCGGATGCGGTGCTCGACGTCGTAACGAAGGCCGGTCTCGCGCGCCTGGTGTGCGGTCTTTTCGACGCGCGCGCGGTCCTCGGGGTGAATGCTTTCGTAGAAGGTTTCATTGGTCGGCTGAAACTTGCCCGGCTCGCGCCCAAAGATACGGAACGTTTCATCCGACCACGAAAGCGTTTTGCGCACCGGGTCCGATTCCCAACTGCCCACGCGACCGATGCGTTGTGCGGTTACGAGAGTGTTCTGTGTATTGCGCAATTGCTCTTCCGCGCGGCGGCGCTCCGCCACTTCACGGCTCAAAGCCGCCGTGCGCTCGGCCACGGCGTCCTCGATCACATCGGTGCGCTTCCTCGAATTGCGCACGTAGCCGACCATGACCAGTGTCACGCACAGGCCGCTGGCGAGAATAAAGTAAGGCAGCCAGGTGAATTGCGTGCTCCACCATTGCGGCACCGGGCGGAACAGAAACGTCCAGGTGCGCGCGGCCAGGCGCAGAGGAGTGGCTTCATAATGCCGGCCTGCGCGAAACTCGCTTTCTGTCGGCGTTTCTTTGCTGCCAGTGGAGATGGTCGAGCCGTGAAAAAGAATAAAGCGGTTCGTTGGGTTCGACGCCGCTGGATCGAGAATGATCGTGTCCACACCGACCACGGGGACGCTTCGCCAGGCCGAGGCCAGCAGATCCCCCATCCGAAACGCGCCGCGCACGCAACCACGGAAGGCCTCGCGCCGTTGTTCGACCGTGTCCAGCGGCACCCCTCTCCGGTAAACCGGCAGTGTCAAAATCAGCCCCGATTGATCGCCAGTATTCTGCACCAGACGGACGCGGCCTGACGCGATGGGCTGGCCGGTATCGCGCGCACTTGCGAATTCCTTCCCGGCCTGGCCCGTCGCCACGTCGAACCCGCTCACGATTTCATTGCCCTTAATCGGCTCGAAAAACAGAACGGGAAAATACTCGGCGCGATTCCCCGCCGGGAAATTGGTCCCGCGCGCGTCGCGATCGACGATGGAATAATTCGGAAAACCATTCTGCCGGGCCGCGGCTTCGTGGGCGGCCCGCTCGGAATCGAGCACACGGGGACACCACTCCACGACCTGGATTTCCGGATGCTCCGCCACGAGGTCGCTGGCCCACTCGCGAAACATATTCTGGTCAGCGTTCGGCGAAAACTGCATCAGCTTCTTGATGCCGTTCAAACTTTCCAGATGGCGGACCAGGCTCCCTTGCAACGCCGCGTAATGAATGTCCGCCCGGTGAATGAACTCCGTGCCCGCCGTCAATTTCTCCTGCTGGCGCGCGAGAAAAAACGCGGCCAGGGAAAGCCCCACACCGCAAATGGCGACGAGCCAAACGGGGGTGCTCCGCTCGTGCGAAGATATTCCTTTCTCCGGCGGGTTCACCGTCGCCATGCTAGTGATTACACGCCAAAACTGCAATGGACGTTTCGGGAAAGCCTTCAGGCAAGGGCCGAAGCATTGATCGACAAGAAAAGCCGATCGTTTGCTGTGAGACAGAGACGCTCGTCTCTCTCAACACTCAACTTTGAACTCTCAACTGAATCACAATTGCGCCATCGCTTTGTCCATCGCGGCGTAAAGTGTTTTCATCGTCTGCTCCGTTTCGTCGCCCATGTTCGAGATGCGAAACGTTGTGCCCTTGATTTTTCCGTAGCCGCCATCGATGAGGAATCCCTGCTCCTTCACGAGCTTCTGGAGCTTCGCCACGTCAATCGTGCGCCCACCCGGCTTTGCGCCATTATTCACGCACGTGAGGGTGACGGACTCAAAACCCGTTTCAGGGAACAGCGTGAAGCCGTGCTTTGCCGCCCACGCGCGCGTCGCCTCCGCGAGTATCTTGTGCCGCGCGAAACGAGTATCCAGTCCTTCCGAGAAAATATCTTCGAGCTTCGACGCCAGCGCATAGACGTGCCCGATGCTGGGCGTGCTTGGAGTCATGCTTTGCTCCGCGTTCTTTTGGAACTCCACGAAGTCGAAATAGTAGCCGCGGTCCTTCATCGTCGCTGCTTTGGCCAGCGCAGCCGGGGAACACGCAAACACCGAAAGTCCCGGCGGCAGGGCGAACGCCTTTTGCGTGCCCGCGAGCAGAACGTCGATTTGGAGCGCGTCAAACTCCATCTTCGTCGCCGTCATCGAACTGACTGCGTCCACGATGAACATCACGTCCGGATATTTCTTTTTGAGCGCCGCAATCTCCGACAGCGGACTCATCACCCCTGTTGAAGTTTCGTTATGAATCAGTGTCAGCGCGTCGAACTGTCCCGTCGCGAGTTTCTTGTCCACCTGCTCCGCGCGAATCGGCGAACCCCAATCGACTTGCAGCGCTTCCGCTTCCTTGCCGCACTTCTTCGACACGTCGAACCACTTGTCCGAAAACGCGCCGCACATGCAGTTCAGAACTTTTTTCGACACGAGATTACGAATCGCCCCCTCCATGACGCCCCACGCCGACGACGTGCTGAGATACACGAGTTGCTTGGTGTAAAGCAGTTGTTGAAGCTGCGGCTGAATCTTGGCGTAAAGGTCTTTGAAGCCCTGCCCGCGGTGCCCGACCATCGGCGAGCGAAACGCCTGGAACGTCTTGTCGCTCACTTCGACCGGACCCGGGATGTGCAATTTAACGTGTGCCATAAAGGTGCGGGAAATTTTCAGAAGAAGGGAGGCAAGGCAAGGGACAAACTCCAAATCCCAAATCTCAAAATCCGAACAAGTTCCAAACTCCAACCTTCAAACTCAAAATCTCGGCACCACGAACGCCGCGTTGGAGTTTGGGATTTGGAGCTTATTTGGGATTTGGATTTTGGATTTTGGAATTTCGCGTGCGGCTCACTCCCGCCACCCCAATCCAAAGCACCGCGAACCCGACCGCGCTCCACATCACCCTCTTCCCCCATCCCACTTCCTTCGTGTTCTCCGCGCGCAACTTCACCGTCATCGGCTTTTGCACTTCCGTCTGAAGCACCTGCGAAAAGCTCAGCTTCACGCCACGCGTCGGAAGATTGATGTGCAGCGGAGCAATCTTCGCTTTCGCGACTTGCTGCGCCGCCTCGAGACGCGACCATTGCAGGCCAGCCACCTCGGCGTCGTAATCGACATTCAATCTGCCCGCCGCCTGTTGCATCGGCAGGCCCGCCGCATCGACTGCGCCACCATTGAACCGTGCGTTGTTGTCGAAGAAGTAATCGCGCTGCGCCTGAATCAAATTGCTGCTCTGCGCTCGGCGCACCTGTTGTTCAATGGCAACAATCTCCTTCTCTTCGCCCGCCTGCGCTCTCCCTTTCGCGCGCGAATAAAAGTTCACGGCATCCTTCAGATTCCCGCCGCGCAAGCTGCTCTCGACGTTGCTCAACTCCATCTTCCACCCCGCCTTCGTCGCCGCCGATTTCTCGGACTGCTGCGAAAGATAGCCGCTCACCGAAAACGCCTGCACGATAGGCGCGCTCTCCGCGACCTTCGTCATCGAGCCTTCGAAGTCCGAGTAGTCGTAATCCGGCGGCAGATACAGGTCCCAGCGCGCGTTCTTCACCGGCACATCGAACTTCGGCGACGCCAGCGCGAAGTCGCCGTTGCGCTTCGGGAACTTCTGCGCGGACACAAACGTGAGTTCGATCGCGACCGGCGCATCGTCCGCGGAACGTTCCATCGCCAGCAGCAGCTTCCCGTTGCGCACGTTGGGCCGGACCGGTTCGCCCGCGACAAACGCCGACCAGACATTCGTGCTGCCGCCGGGCAACTCGACTTCGAGATGCTGCCGCCCGTTGTTGCGCACTGTCAGCGCCACCTCGGTAATCATCTGCCCGTCATCCGCCACGACCGTCGTGAACCGTGCGCTATCGACGAGCGCTTGGAGCACTTCTGCCTCGCCGTAACGTTTCACTTCGAGCGCCAGCTTGTAGCCAGGCCGCAAATACTTGAACGCCAGCACGGTTTCCTTCGTAGGCCGTTCCACCCATTCCGGCAATTCGTTGAAATCAATTTTGGTCAGCAGCTCGCCCAGCGATTTCTCGCTCACTTGAATCGGTGGCTTCGCCGAGACAATAACGAATCCAGTTTCGCGCTCCACGTTCGTGGCCTGGATGCCTGAGAACTCGACGAGGTTTGTCGCCGCGCTCTTCTCCACTTCCCACGTCACGTTCAGCGCGAACGTCCCGCGCACCTTGCTCTGCAACTCCACACGCCATTCCTCGCCGTTCTGATCGCGCCGCCGGATGTTCGCGCCCGTGATATCGACGTTCCGAAACGCCGCCGGCACGCGCACGCGAAATTCCTTCACCGGTGCATTGGCGATGTCGTAGCGCACCGTCGCGCGTCCGCTCACGAGCGTTTCGCTGAGCGTCAGATAATTCGCCACTTCCGCGCGCACCCACGGTTCAATCGTCTCCGTGCTCACGCTCAATTTCCAATTCGCGGCCGCACTGGGGTCAGTGCCAATCAACTTGAACGCCAGCGTCGCGCTTGTGCCGTCCGCACTGCCGCGCAAGCCCAGACTCGCCGCCGGAACTTCCGTCAGCGCATCGAACGACTCCGCTTTCGTCGCCACGCCCACTTCCGAAGTGACGATCACGAATCCTGAACCCTTCTGTGTGTCCAGCGGCTGCACTCCGACCACGGCAATTGTCTTCGGCAACACCGCGTGCTGCTGCACCAACGAAACATCCAGCGCGTAACTGCCAATCGTCCGCTGCTTCAACGCCACTTCCACTACGCGCGCGCCACCCTCGTTCTTCTCCACCCACTGCTGAATGTTCGCGCCGGAAACATTCTCGATCTTGTATCCAGCCGGTACCGCCAGCCGCAGCGCAAATACGCCCGAGCGCTTGATTGTGTAATCCACGTGCGCGCTCACCCGAACATCATCAAACCCAACGCGCACCGTGTTCCGCACCACCGCCTCAACTTGCGGCTGAATCTGTTCCGCCTTCGCCACCAACTCGAAATCCATCCGCGAAAATCGAAACGCCCCAATCAATCCCTCGACTGAAGCACGATTCTCCCTCTCCCCCGTCGAGGGGGAGAGGGCCGGGGTGAGGGGAAACTTCCCAGTCATCCGCACAAATTCCTCCACGTCCACCCGCTGCAATTCCTTCACCGAATCCACACTCAACGCCAACTCTTCGCTCCCGCGCACCGCGATCAATCCCGTCTCGCGCTTCACATCCAGCGCGTGCGGCAACTCCACTCGTGCCGTCGCGGGCAGTTTCTCCAGAATTTTTTCCAGTTCGACCGTGAGCCGATAACTCGGCGAGACGCCCTTCACCAAATCCACCGTGAGTATCGCGCCATCGCCACTCAGTTCCCATGTGCGAATGCCTTCGCCTTCCACGCGCAGCAATCTTTGCGCGGGCGGCAGCTTCACACGCACCTGGCGCAATTCGCCTTGCATCACCTGGTACTCAAACATCGCCCGGGTGTTCACCACGCCGCTGCCGAACGACACCAACGCCGTGTTCTGCGCGAACACCGTCGCCGCGATTTCCGCCGCCCGCTTCACGCGCGGCGTCCAGTTCATCTCCACGCGGTCCGTCGAACCGAGCACTGCGGTCACCCGCGTCTGCTGATTTACGTTCGTGCGCGCGAAGGCCACCGCCGTGGGGAACTCCACATCCGCCTCCGCCTCGTCGATAGTCACGTTCATCGCGCTCGACAGGGCGGGCGGAATCGTGAAGCCCAACTGCCGCTTCGTCACATCGCCGCCGACTTTTGCCACCAGCTTGAAGCGCAATTCCGCCGCGCCGGGATTCGTGAGCAACACACTCACTCCGCGCCCTTCGCGCATCAGCGTCGCGCTGCCCTTCGCCACTTCGAATTGCTGAATCGCCACGTCATCGCCGAAGAGCGCCACGGTCTGGTTCGTGCCGATGGCGGAAAGTGAAACCGTGGCGTCGAACTGCGCGACCTTCTCACGCACCGTGCCGGTGTAATTTGCGGAGACAATCGAAACGGATTTCGAGAATGCTGGTCGTGCCGCGGAGAGATTTTGCTCCGCCGCGCCAAGTTGCGCGGTCCAGACGAACAACGTGAGCGCGATGAGCGCCGCCGCCGTCGGAAACGTTCCTTCCGGCGCGATGGGCGGAACGGCTTCAGTAACTTTCTTCCGCAATCCAAATCGCACGAGCAGCCAGCCGACGATTGCGAGAACCAACAGCGGCGGCAGCGCAATGAGCACCGCGCCGAGAGCGCGCCAAGTGAGCAACATTCCCGCGACCGAGACAATCACGAGGGCTGCACCCACCGTGAGCCAGAAGCTGCTGCGTTCCGCGCGGTTCCAGAGCACCCAGATCATTCCCAGTCCGACGAGAAACGCTGCCGTCTGCCAGATCATTTGCAGTGTCCGGAATGTGGTGAGCTTCATGATCGACGTGCGCACCGCGAGTGACTCATTGCCGACGTTCAACACTTTGGTGAAAGTGAACGCGCGCCCGATTCTCGGAATGTCGATGCGGATGGGGCGAATGCCGGTGGCGGTTGGCGTTTTGGCCGCAGTAATAACAGCGTTCGTTATAGCGGATGCGCCGTTAGCAAAATTGATTGTTGGCGCCGCCGCAGCAAGAGGCGGTCGGGCTGGTTGAGTCAGCGTTGCGGAGACATCAGATGGCACTCGACCATCACGCCGCAACATCGCATCGAGTTGATCGCCGGAAACCTGCTGAACACTTCCGTCCGCCAGCGCCACGATGCCGCCATTCTCGGACCGCGAATATGCGATGACCAAGTCAGGCATTTCTTCCGTCTTGCCCGCGCCGATCCAGGTGAACCGCTGGCCAGTAGAGGGATCGACCAGAATCTTGTCCGTCACCAGTTCATCGCGCATTTCCTCGAACGAACTCGGGAACTTTCCACCGTGGTCGTTGGCGTACAAGCGAGCAGCCAACCCAATTTGCTTGAGGTTACTGGCGGCACTGGTTCGCTGTGCCTTGGATTTGGCCTTTGAAAGCGCCGGCAACATCATGCTCGCCAGGATGCACAGAACCGCGATGACAACGATTGCGCTCAATACACCCTTCGCCCCGCGCTGCATTGCGATAATCACCAAAGCGATGAAACCGATGATCACGCAGCCAAACGCAATCATGCCCAGGTGCCGGTCAATCGCATTTCCCCAGAACTGCACGAACTCCCGCCACGCATCGCTCAACTCATAAGTTGTGTAAGGCGCGACCATCATGTTGCCGCCGAACGAACTCAGCCGCTGCGACATCGGCACGAAGAGTTGCCACTCCGCGTAAGTGTTCGGTACGTCGGTGAGCGGTGCTTGCAGATTGATCGCTCGCGGCAATTTTGACTTCTGCAAATCGATCTTCTGCGCATAAACGATGTCCACGGCGAATGCCTGATCGCGATCCGCCTGGCGCGGCAGCGGAACGAGGACCCAATCGCCATCGCGCTCCGGCTTCGCGGGTTGGCCATTCACGTAGCTCGACCAAAATTCCGCGCCCGCCGGCAGCTTGAACCGCTGAAACTGTTTCTCGTTGTTCTTCACCATGAACGACGCCTGCGTGAGCATCTGCCCCTGTTCGTTCAGCACGCTCGTCAGCTCGGTGCGGTCGGCGATGGCGTCGAGACCAGTGATTTGCTCGAAGCGCGTGACCTGCACTCCAAGTGCGTAGTTCGTGCCAGTGTATTTGTAAGCGAGCAGCAGCGGTCGCGTGGCCAATGCGCGGTCTGTTTCCGTTAGTTCGGATTCATCCACGCGCCGCAGCGGCTCGCTAAAGGGTTTGGGGTCAAGTTTCAATCCACTCACCGACATCACGCCGGCGGAACCGGTCTCGCGCTCGACACCGAGCGCGTGCGCGCCCGCGAGATCAAGGAGCGCGCCTTTCGGATCGAATTGGTAATCGTAAGTGACCACGAGTGTGTAAGCGCCCCACGCCTTGTCCTGCAAACTGATGAGCCACGTGACCTCGTTCGTGAGCGGCGATACGCGCGCGTCGGTGCGCGGCAATAAATCCTTGCGGCGAATATTCGGCCCGGTGAACTCGACGTTTTTCCAATGCGCCGGCAGCGCTACGCGAAACTCCTGCACGCCTTGGTTGAAAATGCCGTAGCGAATCGTCGCACTGCCGCCCACCAGTCCTTCACCGATGGTGATGAGGTTAAACACTTCGGCAATGACGCGCGCGGAAAGTTTCTCGGCCGCGAGCGTCAGTCTCCAATTCGGCTGATCTCCAGTGAATGCGAGCAGTTCGTCACCCGCGCGCGATGGCAGCGTGGTGACCGGAACTTCGCGCAAGCCGATCAGTTCCGCGGTCTTCAAATGGATGCCGCCCGAAGAAGCTGCGCCAATCTGAACCGTCGTATTCGTCGCATTGGTTACTGCAAGCGGTGCTACCACGACCGTGTTGGAAAACTGCTTCAATGCCTGTTCGAGTTGCACAGTGAGACTGCGAGCGCCAAGCACACGATTCGTGAACGTGATGCGCAGCGTTCCATCAGTAAGCTTCCAATCTTCCACGCCATCGCCGCGCACTTCGCTCACCCCGAAGCCGGTCTGCGGCGTGAGATCGAGCGAGTAAATTCCGGCGCGCTCGACATTGAGCGACAACGTGTGCGTGACAAGCAGGCGAGTTTCTTCGAGCCGCACCGTCGCGCGGTCAGCAACTTTCACGAGCGGTTCGATGCGTTTGACCTTCGCGTTGAGTTCGATGGGCCGCCCATGAAAGCGATACGCTGCAATCGCGCCGCCGCTGGCATTCACCTGGCGCAATCCGTTCGCCGCATCAATCTCCACGAGTGTGTCGTCCGCCGAAACAGTGAATGACCCGGACTCGCGTTCGATCTCCAGCGGCTGCGGCGGCACGAGCGAAGTCGAGGCCGCCGTGTTGTCCACGGTTTGCTCTGAGTAGAGCGTGAGCGCGTGGTTCTTTTCGACCGGCTTGATGAACTCGACCGTGAGCAATTGCCGCGCGCCGTCCGGTTTGATCTGCCAGTCGCGAATCTGCTCGCCGACGAGTTTCGTAAGTGCGTGACTCGTCGGAACAGCAATGCTGAGTCGGGGCAAGGGCGCTTGCAAAATTTCGTAGCGCAATTCGGTCGTAAACTTCACGACCGTGGGCGTGATTTGCGCTGACGCCGTGGTATCCACGGTGACGAGCGACTTGCGCGTGATTTCTGTTGCCTTGCTCTGCCATCGCATCGACAGCACTCGGTCGCTGCCGATGAATCCGCTGAGTTTCGACGTGGCCTTTTGCTCCGTATCGAGTTGTGTGCCGGAGAGCAGTTGCATCTCGACGCCGCCTGCGCTCGCCTGTGCATTCACAGACACGATGGCCGCGGGCGGCCCAACGAATGAAATCTGATTCCAGGGTTCCGCTCGCGAAATCTTCGCGACAAGTTCCAGCGGAATCGTGTAACTGCCCGGCGCGTTGACGTAGAGGCGATACTGCTTGGCGGCACTCACGATGCGCACGCCTTCGGGCAGTTTCGGCACGACCAGCGCCACATCGCCGTCGAACAAGGGAGCGGAGATTTCATTCGTCGTCAGCGACTCGACTTCGACCGTTACCTTGAAGCGCGCTTCGTTGTCGTTCACCCGCCCGTCATACTTTACCTCGCGGATGATGAGATTGGTCGTCGTGGAAAGCGTGTGTGTTGCGACAGCAGCCAGGAGCCTCGGCGGGCTCGTGCCACGCGAGATGATTTGCAAGCCGTTCAACACCGCCACGCCGTTTGCGCCGGGTGCGACTTCGATCACGAGCGGCGTGCTCGAAGTCACCGGCACATCGCGGAACACGACATATTGCGCCTTCTCACCCCAGGGCGCAGTCGCACGCCAACCCGCTGAACCAACCGATGCCATCGGCCCGAAAACGTTCGTGCCGCTGCGAATCGTGAACACGCTGTTCTGTTCACCGGTGACATCAGGATCGGCGTGCCCGTAGAGATAGAGATGGTAACGCCCCGCCGCGAGACCGTTCAGTGTGACGACGATGTTGCTGCCATTGTTCGCGAACATGTAGCCGTCATACATCGGATCACCGCTGGCGTTGCCCCAAACGCCCGGCGCATTCGTCACCCCGACCGACACCGACGACCCGCTGCCATCAGCAAACTTCAGCCCGCTCATCACGCCGTTTGCGACGAGCGGTGAGCCGGGCGTGTATTTCGGATCGTAATGGCGATAGAGATTCCAAAAATCGTTGGTGCTCTCTCCTGTAGCGGCGAAGCCCGTCTTCCGGCTCGCGCTGCCAACGCCGAAGTCGATGTTGAAGAGAGATTGGGCCGCCGCGCCGCCGGCGAAAGCGAGACATGCCAACCCGATGAGCACGGCGCGGCGGAAATTCCAAAATCCAAATCCCAAATCCCAAATAAATCTCAAATCCCAAATTCCAAATGACGCGCTCGGAAGGAATTGCACGCTGCTGCGATGTACCCGGACGGCGAGATTTGGAATTTGAGGTTTGGAGCTTGTTTGGGATTTGGGATTTGGAGTTTGGAATTTCATAACTCTTCTCTTTCAACACCGCATTCTGCACCGCGTTGTCCGCTGTCCGTGTAAACGCTTCGTAAACTATTCCGCCAGCCGCGCCTTCGATCCCCGCACCACTTGTTGGATGATTTGCGGCACATCGTTCTTCCCAAACCGCTCGACGATTTTCGCATAGAATTTTTTCGCCTCGCCGCGCTGGTTCGAATCCCAGAGCAGGTCCGCGGCGCTCTTCCACGCCTGCAAAACTTCCCAGTCCTGGCTGCCATACTTCTCGCCCACGGCCGCGTAGAGTTTCACGGCTTCATTTGTCTGGCCCCGTGTCGCATGAATGCTGCCAAGTGCGCGGAGCGACTGCGCGCAAAGGTTCGTTTCGCCGGGAAATGTCTTCAGCAACTTGGAGTAACGGCTCGCCGCTTCGTTCAATAATCGCTCCCGCTCGGGGCCTTTTGCCTCAGTGGAAGGGCCATGAAACTCGCGTGTGGTCTGCTCGAACAGTGCATGCGCGGAGGCGGAATCTTCGGCGGAGGTTTGGGGTTTAGGTTTGCAAGCAGGAAGAAATATGACCGCGCACAACAGCACCCAGAACATCGTTGCCATGCGTGAGGGGGGGCCACTCGCGCGTGAACTTCGCGCAACTGCTCTCTCTCTCCTCAATGGGGAGAGGGCCGGGGTGAGGGGTGAGAACATCGAGAGTCGCTCCGAAATGCGCAGACCATCGCCAACACCACCCCTCACCCTCAATCCCTCTCCCCGTTGAGGGGAGAGGGACGTTGCGGCATCGCGCAAATCATCGTGTCGCATTCGTTCCATGGCGGGTCACCAGTTCGTAAGTGAACTTCTGTTTCGTACGGGGCGCGAGCGGCAGGACAAACTTCACCTTCGTCTTGTCCACATTCTCGTATTTCTGCTGCGTCGTGAGTGTCCAGTCGCCGGCAAAGTTACGGCGGATGTCCACAATCACAGGAATGTCCTTCGAGTTCTGGACTTCCACTTCCCAAGTCTCCTTCGTCGTCCAGCCGCTCACGTTGCGGTTGTTGGCGAAGCGGATGTCAGTCTTCTGCCAATCCATCAACGTCGGCTTCACCGAGACTTCGAGATCATTGCCGAGTTCGAGTTCCACAAATTCGTTGATAGGAATGTATTTCACCGTCGTGCGCCCGACGAAAGCGTAGAGCAAATCATCGCTCACGAATCGAAATGCTTTCACCGCGCCATCGGGCAACGGCTCTTTGCCCAGCTTGTTCGCGACGGAGTTCGTGAACTGGTAGTAGCGCATCACGCGCTCGCCAAAGCGTTCCTTTTCGTATTTGTAATAGCTGATGAGCGGCACGCCATTGGTCTGGAACGAGGGCAGGCGCTTCGACCAGCCATTGGCAATCGTGTCGCGGCCTTCAACAGTGTAGAGAAAATATTCGGAGAGGCTTTCCTTCGTGACTTCCTTGGCGCGCTTCTCGTCCTGGAAAGCACCGCCAACGCCGCCGACACCAGCAGCCCGCATTCGGAAAGACCGACTGAGTTCGGCCGGCGCTTTCGCCAGCACTTCGCTCGTCGGACTGTCCTTTTCCTTGTCGCCGAGCGCCTCGCGCGCGAGCTTGACGATTTCTTCCACGAGCCGCACCACGCCTACGATCAGCCGCACCTGCGCGTTTTCGTAATCTTCGCCACTCTTGTTCGTGACCCGCACTGCGCCGGCGAAATCCATCGTCCGCTCGTCCCGGCTCGCCTCGCACACATAATCCGCACTCCACGAAATGCCGCTCGTGAAGTAACGAATCTCCACGACGACATCGCCCGCGAAATCGGAGTTGATACGCCACTCAAGCGTGTTCGGCGCGCGCGGCGGAAAGCTCGCGTCGAGAACTTCCACTTCATCAGCATGGGTTAGCGCACGAAATTCGAGGGAAGTCGGATCGATGAGCGTGTTGGCCCACGAAAATTCCAGCTTGTTCAAGCCTCTGCGAAAAGTGAGATGCCGCGTTTCTTTCACGAGCGTCAGATCGACCGAGTTGTAAATCGTGAGTTGCACCGTATCGCGATCGGGAAGAGTGACGACATTGATACGGGCGTGAGCGGCAAAGGCCACGAACAGCGCAAGAACGATCAGTTTTCCAACGACTGCGAGAGAGCTTCCCCCTCTCCCCGTTGAGGGGAAAGGGCCGGGGTGAGGGGTGGTAACGACTGAGAGCTCTGAAAATCTCCGACGCACTTCGACGGTCCCACCCCTCACCCTCAATCCCTCTCCCCGTTGAGGGGAGAGGGAAGCCGCGGCATCGCGCAAATCATCGTGTCGCGTTCGTTCCATGGCGCGTGACCAATTCGTAAGTGAACTTCTGTTTCGCGCGCGGGACGAGCGGCAGGACGAACTTCACTTTCGTCTTGTCCACGTTCTCGTACTGCTGCTGCGTCGTGAGCGTCCAATCACCCGAGAAGTTACGGCGGATGTCCACCACTACGGCGATGTCCTTCGAGTTCTGCACTTCGATTTCCCAAGTCTCTTTCGTCGTCCAGCCAATCACGTTCCCGGATGCATTGAATTGAAGGTCGGTCTTTTGCCAGTCCATCAACGTAGGCTTCACTGAGACTTCGAGGTCGTTGCCCAGTTCCAGTTCCACGAACTCATTGATCGGGATGTACTTCACCGACGTGCGGCCCACGAATGCGTAGAGCAAATCATCGCTCACGAAACGAAATGCCTTCACTGCGCCATCGGGCAACGGCTCCTTGCCCAGCTTGTTCGCGACCGAGTTGGTAAACTGATAAAAGCGGATGACCTGATCGCCCCAACGCTCCTTCTCATATTTGTAGTAGCTGGTGAGCGGCACGCCGTCGGTCTTGAACGAGGGCATCCGCTTCGACCAGCCATTCGGAATCGTGTCGCGGCCTTCGACCGTGTACATGAAATACTCAGACACGCCTTCCTTCACGATCTCGCGCGGCTGCGCTGCGGCGAGTTTGTCGGCCGTGGCCATCGCGCCGAACGCCTCCATGCGCAGCGCCCGCGCCGCCGCGGGCGGTGCAGTCTGTGCGGCTAAAGTGGTTGGGGTGCCACCCGGTTTTCCTGCGCGCGCCAGGTCCGCGATTTCCTGCACGAGCCGAATCACGCCCACAACCAGCCGCACCTGCGCGTTCTCGTAATCTTCGCCGCTGTTGTTCGTCACGCGCACCGCGCCCGCGAAATCCATTTGCGTCTCGTTCCGGTTCGCCTCGCACACATAATCCGCGCTCCACGAAATGCCGCTCGTGAAGTAACGAATCTCCACGGTGACATCGCCGGCGAACTCGCTGTTGATGCGCCACTCCAAAGTGTTCGCAACGCGCGGCGGAAAACTCACGTCCTGCACTTCCACTTCATCGGCGTGCGTGAGCGCGCGAAACTCCACCGAAGTGGGATCGATCAGCGTATTCGCCCACGAGAACTCCAGTTTGTTGATGCCTTTCTTGAATGTGAGGTGCCGCGTCTCCTTCACGAGCGTCAGGTCGGCGGAATTGTAAATGGTGAGCTGAACTGTGTCGCGGTCAGGAAGTGTGACGACGTTGATGCGAGCGTGCGCAGACTGAGGCGTCAGGACAGAGAAGACGAGCAGCGCAGCCAGGCAGCAGGTAAGCAGGTGCGAAAGTGTGCGGGTGGGAACCGGCAGAATCTCACCTGCCCACTTCCTCACTTTCTCACCTGCACTTAAAACGGGGTTCATAATTCAAAAGAAAAGTTCAGAGTGATTTGGATTTTTCAGAACGACGCCGGCTCATTTCCCTGCACGTTCAGGCGATTCAGGTTGAACGTGACCGTCGTCTTCTTCTCGCCGGTGGATTCGGCAGGCAGCGTCAGATTGTATTCGAACGTGAACGCGTCCTTCTTCTTGAACTGCGCGGCGTGACTGTTCTCGATCATCTTCCAATAACCCGGCACGTGCTCGACCAGCACCAGGTTCACCGGCTCCTTTTTGAAATTCTCGATCTCGATCTTGTAAATCTCGTCCGTGTCGTTCAGCACGATGTTGTTACCGCTGTTGCGTCGAATGTTTGTCTTGTCGTCCTTCGTCTTGCGCTGCGTCACTTTCACGTCGCGGCTCTGGCCGATGAAGAGCTTCATCTCGCGATCCACCGGCGTGAGCTGCGCCCAATCCTCACCCGTGAACGCCACCCCTTCGCCCACTTGCTCGCCTTCGCGCGTGGGCTGCTCCTTCGTCTTGATGAAAATGCGCACCTTGCCCGGCAACATCGTGTGCGTGCCGAGCTTCGACGGCTTGTCGTTCGTGATGACGTAACTGAGCGGAATGCCCACGGTGTTCTTCTGATACTCTGGGTCCCACGGCTGACTCGCCGCATCCCAAGTAAGCAGTTTCCTGATGGGCAAATCCGCGATGCGCTCCGAAAGCATCTCCAAAACTTCCTCGTGCGCGATGGTCTTCTTGAAGTTCGAACCATAGCCAACGCTCACTTCCGCGTCCGTGAGGTCTTCGCCCGAGTTGTTGTGCAGCCGCAGATAATTGCGCAACGCCAGCGACTTCTCGTTCGGCTCGGCGACCGCGCGATACGTGACCTCGCGCGTCAGCCCGGAAAGCAAATACGAAATGCGCACGCGCTCCTCCTGCGCGGCCGGACTGGAGATTTCCCACACGAGCGCATTCTCATTTGGCGGATAACTCGTGTTCAGCACCTTCACGTCGTTCGGATGCGACAGCGCGCGCACCTGAATGCTCGTGCCGTCGATGTTCACGCCGCGCCACGAGAAATCCACTTTGTTCACGCCCTTCTGCAACGTGATGATGCGCTCCTCCTCCACCAGCGTCGCATCGGGATTGTTCAATGACACCACAACGCGCGCGCGTTCCGGCAGAGCGACAAGTTTGACGCGCGCGTGAGCAGCAGAGCCGGCGAGGAGTCCGGCGACAGCGAAACATAAGATCCGATTCATGGTGATTGGACGAAGTTTGAGTCCAAATGCTCCCGCTGATGCGTTGGCGACTATACCTATGACGGCACACGCCAAGTTGTGTTTTTGAAGGCGTGGCGTAGCGTTTGACTCAAGCAAGGAGGGAAACCATGAAAACGTGTGGCCAGATGTTGGCCTTAGGCCTGTTCTCTGTCGCTTCAGTTGCGCTTGGCCAAGTTTGGATTCAGCAGATCACGCCACATTACGGGAACCTCGACCAACTCGCGGTCGATAAAAAGGGCAATTCCATCGTCAGCGGATGGATAAATGCTGAAACAAATGCACCAAGTTTTTTGGTGAGTTTTGACGTTAATGGCCAACTCCGTTTCTCTCAACAAACGACTGAAACCGTGTTGCTAGCGAATGTTGGACCGCGCTTCATCGGTGCCGAAACAAATGTCTTGTTCCGCATATCGGAAGACGGAGAACGTCGCGCGCTGTCTCCGGTGCAAGGGAATGCAATCCTTTTGCAAATCTCGGCTTGTAATGAGCAATCATTCGTCGTGCTCGGATTGTTCAGCGGCTCGGTGCGAATTGGAGCGCGCTCTGTGGTTGCACCCGACGTCAATAGCACCTTTGGATTCGTCGCGCGTGTTAATCGGAACGGGAATGCGATTTGGCTGACACAACTGCCTACCTCTCGAATCGTAAGCATTGCGGGCACTCGCAAAGGAGGCGCTTACGTTCTCGGTGAGACTTTCGAGGTGTTCGCGCTCAACCAACATGGAAAATTGTCGTGGAGTAATTCTGTGTCTGGAAATTTCTATGGAGGTTCAGTCTCCATCGCCGCTGACCGATTAGGGCGGAGCTACGTGGCAGGATATTTCCGCGGCCACATTGAAACGGGGGCTTATTCTGTAACTTCGATTCCGGGAGCGCGCACCGAAGCAGTCATGTGCGCCCTCACATCTGGCGGACAACATTCCTTCGCGTGGACATTGAATGATTACAGCGTTGCAAATGCTGTAACAACAGATCGTAGCGGCAATTGGTACGCGGGCGGATGGTACGACCGAGACAATCTCGGAGATGGTTACATCACCAAAAATGGAAAGTTTGGAAACGAGAATTCGGTCAGCGGCGTGGGGATTCAGTATGTCCAATCTCTTGTCGCAACCGACGATCGTACCATTTACGTCGCGGGCGTAAGTTATCCCGACTCAGAAATTCTCAGCAGCGGCGGCGCATTCGTAGCCAAGTTCAAGCTACCGTGATCGGCAAATTCAAGCTGCCGTGATTCAGGCGGCAGGCCTGTTGCTACAAGTTACCCGTAACTCCACTCTTTACATCCGGGCGCACCTTTCTAGCCTTGCGCTCCAGTGCTCCCAAAGAAACCAGTCACACTGGCCGAGATCGCCAAACGCGCCGGCGTCAGCGTGATGACTGTCTCCCGCGCGCTGCGCAAGCAATCGAACATCTCGCCCGAGACGCAGAAAAAAATCCAGGACATCGCCGACCAGCTCGGCTACCGGCCCAATCCGCTCGTCTCCGCGCTGATGACGTATCGCCGCTCGGCCAAGCCGGTGCAGGCGCACGTGAGCATTGCGTTCATCACGGACTTCCCGACGCGCGACGGCTGGAAAGTTTCCAAGCTCTACCAGGAATTTTTCGAAGGCGTTTCGGAATCAGCGGACCGTCACGGCTATGGCGTGGAGACGTTCTGGTTGCGCGAACCGGGCATGACGACCGAGCGACTGACGCAGATTCTGATCACGCGCAGCATTCACGGGCTGGTCATCGCGCCGCTGCCGGTGGCGCACGGCGAATTGGATTTGGCCTGGGAAAATTTCTCGGCCGTCACGTTTGGCTATTCGCTCACCAAGCCGCTCATGCACCGGGCGGTGAATCACCAGTTCCGTTCGATGCGCCTGGCCATGCGCGAACTGCGCAAGCTCGGCTACAAGCGCCTGGGACTCGCGCTGCCGTCGAGCTTGAACGAGCGCGTGGACCGGCAATGGGTGGCGAGCTACCTCGTCGAGGAACTGCAATTCAATCATTCCGTGCCGCTGTTCGTGCCTGAGGACGAGAACTGGAAGTTCGAGAATTTTCGCAAGTGGTTCGAGTCGCAAAAGCCGGACGTGGTCATCAGCCACGAAGAGGTGGTCCTCGACTGGCTCAAACGTCTCGGCGCGCACGTGCCGGATGACGCGGGGTTCGTCCACCTGAATTGCACCAACGAGGACGGCCAGTTCGCGGGCATTTATCAGAACGGTCCGACCATCGGGAGCGCCGCAGTGGATTTTCTCATTGGCATGATTCATCGCAACGAACGCGGCGTGCCGACGCTCCCGCACTCGCTGCTGATCGAGGGAACGTGGGTCGCGGGGAAAACCGTGCGCGCGCGCGGCAAAGCGGCGGCGAAAGTCACGGCGTAGTCTGCGGCGCTTCGATGTCTCGCGAAGGAGGCGAAGGCAGCGAAGGGGAAAATGAAGTCACGACTGACTCGTGATGCTCACCAGTCTTCCTTGCAGCCGCAAAAGCTTGTTTGCCTTCGCTACTTTCGCGCCCCTTCGCGAGACTATCAGGCTGGTTGCAGTTCCGCGCTCTTAAGCGGCTGGCCGATGGGCAGGTCATCAGGCAATGACGCAAATTCTCTAATTCCGGCCCAAAGCTTCGAGAAGTCCTTGTTCACGTCGCCGCTGAGGCAATCAGTCACTTCGTCGGCCAGTTCTGGATATTTGTCGGTAAGTTTGCCGAAGCTGAAGTTCGGATCGTAAAATGCGTAAACGAGTTTGCGCATGTTTTCGATCCCTTGGCGGAGCAACGCAGCGTAGCCAGCGAACCGTTCCGGCGAAAAATCGCGCGCGACCAGCGCTTCGTGCACTGCGTCGGCCGCCATCACGCCACTCTTCAGCGCGAGCATCAGCCCCGATGAAAAGACGGGATCGAGAAAACAAAACGCATCGCCGACGAGCAGCAGCCCTTCGCAACCGCAATGCCGAGCGTGAAATGAAAATTCGCTGGTGATGAAAAACGGGCCAACCTGGGTGCCCTCAGAAAGATATTTTTTGATCCAGGCGTTCTGTTCGATTTCGCGGTTGAACATCGCCTCGGACGACCGCACGCCATCGCGTGATAAATACTTTCCTTCCGCAACCACGCCCACGCTCACCATGTCATCGTGTTGCGGGATGTACCAGAACCAGCCTTTCTCCGGCACCATCGCCACAGTGGTTGCGCCCTCGTCGATGCCGGGATCGCGCTTCGCGCCTTTGTAGTAAGTCCACACGGCGACCTTGTTCAGAAATGGATCTTTCACGCGCCATTGATTGCGCACGGCGGCAAAGGCTTCCTTGCCGGAGCAATCCAATGTGATGGGCGCGCGGTATTCGCGCTCGTCGCCGTCTTCATCGCGCGTCCGAACGCCGACCACGCGCTCGCCTTCGCGCAGCAACGACGTGACCGTGACTCCTTCAAGAATGGTCGCGCCGCGCGCGCGCGCATTCTCCACGAGCAGCGCGTCGAACTCGGAGCGCAGCACCTGCCACGTTTGCGCGATGGTGTCGCGATCATAGCGATTGAAAAAATAAAACGGCTGCGACGCTTTGCCGTTCGGCGAAATGAACTGCACGCTGTACTTTTTCGTGAAGTGCGAGTCTTTGAGCTTTTCGATCAGTCCCAGCCGCTTTAGTGGCTCGTAACAGAACGGCAGCATCGATTCACCGATGTGGTAGCGGGGGAACTTCTCGCGTTCGAGCACGAGCACGCGATGGCCTTGCTCCGTCAGCAACGCCGCCGCGCTCGTGCCTGCTGGACCGGCGCCGATGATCAAAACATCAATTGGCTTCTCACCTTTCACGACTGCTCCTCCATGGGCGGCAGGATTTCCACGATTTCCGCGAGTGCGCGCTGCTGCGGATCGAACAACGTATTGCGCCGTCCATACAGGACCTGCTCGCCGGAAAGTTGCAGCGCGCCTTTGATGAACGCGTCGGCTTGGATACGCAAAAACGCCTTTGGCCGGCTCGTGTGCGAAATCTTGAACTCAGTGAGAATCGTCCCCAGCGGCTCCTGCTCGGCAAGAATCAGCCTTCGCGCCCCGCCTGGAAACAATGTGAGATTGATTTTGATGGCGCCGAACTCCACCGGCTTGCGCGTGCGCTGCGCCAGCAAAATCACTTCGCGAAAATAAAAATCGCCGCGCATCTGGCGGCTGATGACATTCAGATAAATCCGCTCGTCGTGAAATTTCTCCAGCGTCGGCGTCATGTCCTGCTCGTGAACGAGCAATCGATGATACGGTCCCGGCACGTCATCGCCTTCCACCTGCTCGATGGACGGAAGCTCGCGTTTGGCCATCGCGTAAAACTCGTCGAGCGGATACGCGAACGGTAAAACGGCGGCGGGCTGCTCGAATGGTGATTGGTGCGGAGGAACACTCATGCGTATCTCACGTTCTTGTGTTGCGGCAGGAAGAACTCGTGCAGCAGGCGGTCCACTTGCAGCATCGCTTCGCGATTGAGCAGGATGCTGTCGCCTTCCACGGCCAGAAAGCCCCAGTCCTTCAAAGTCTGAATCGGCGCGGTGAATTGTTGCAGCGGATCAGTGCCGAATTTTTTCATGAAGTAATCACGACTTACTTTGCCGAGCTTGAGTTGCAGAATGAACTCGCGGATGTAGCGTTCCTCGTTTGTCGGCGTGAGCGCGCGGTAGATGGGCAACTCACCGCGTTGCAACGAAGTGACGTAAGGTTCGAAATCGTGCTGATTCTGGTAATGCACGCCGCCGATATGACCGAAGCTCGCCACGCCCATGCCGAGTAGGTCCGCGCCTGCCCATAGTCGATCGCGATAAATGAACTTCGTCTTCGCCGGATTTTTCACCGCGGTGTAGGCGCTCGAAATCGTGTAGCCCGCCTTGGCCAACTCGTTCCACCCGTAGTCCACCCAACGGCGTTTCGTTTCCCAATCCGCAACCGGGGCAACAAGTTTCCCTTCCGCCTTCATTTGTTGGTAGATGGTGGTGTTGTAGGGAATCTCCATCTCGTAAATCGTCACGCTGTCCGG
>JGI10216J12902_101344876_pt1 | contig 33792 bp, 17 predicted proteins | sample KanNatreferecore_FD_12902 | JGI IMG/M metagenome (IMG submission 12902)
AGTAATTCGTCGGTGACTTCGCTTTTTGAATTTAAGGGCGGGCGCACGAGTTAGCCTGCCGCACCAATATTTAAGATGAAATCTGTGCCTCTGAATGCGTTTCCGCGCACGGCCACGCGCCACGGCGGAGTGAAGAAACTGCGAGCGAGCGGTCGCGTGCCTGCGGTTGTTTATGGCCGTCAGGCCCAGCCGCAGAACCTCGAACTCAACCGCGTGGAAATCGAGAACGTCATCCACCATTCGGTGAGCGAGAACGTCCTCGTCGATCTTGCCGTCGCGAACGATGCGCGCGCGAAACGTCTGGCACTCGTCCAGGACGTGCAACATCACCCGCTCACCGCTGCGGTTCTTCACGTGGACCTGCACGAAGTCGCGGAGAACGAAAAGGTCACGATCATGGTTCCGGTTGAACCGACCGGTGAGGCCGTTGGCGTGAAAACCGGCGGTGGGACGCTCGAACACGTCATGTTCAAGATTAAGGTCCGCGCGTTGCCGAAGGATTTGCCCGAGCAAATCAACGTGGACGTGACGAACCTCGATATTGGCAAGTCGATTCATCTCAGTGAAATCATGCCGCCTCCGAACGTGGAATTTCTCGGCGATAAAAAGGTCGTTGTCTTCTCAGTCGCGGCGCCGATCTCGGAAGCCGAGGAATTGGCGGCGGCGGAAGCGGCTGCAGCCGCGGCAGCGCCGGGCGAAGTGGAGATGATCAAAGAGAAGAAGGAAGAAGGCGAGGCCGAGGGTGCGAAAGAAGGGAAAGGCGAAGCGAAGGGAGGCGACAAAGCTGCGCCCGCGAAAGCCGCAGCGCCTGCCAAAGCTCCCGCGGCCGAGAAGAAGGAAGAAAAGAAGAAGTAGTCCCGTTAGAGCGGGACTGCTTTGGCCGCGTTGGAGTTCAAGCTTTAGCTTGTCCGGCGGCACGCTAAAGCGTGAACTCCAGCCCGCTGATGGAGAGCTTGCACCTCATTGTGGGGTTGGGAAATCCCGGCGCGGATTACACGCGCACGCGGCACAACGCGGGTTTTCTCGTGGTCGAAGAGTTAGCGAGACGCGCGTCGGCAAGTTGGAGTTTGGAGACAAAGTTCGATGCGCGGGTCGCGAGGATTGATCGGGACGAGCGCAGGATTCTGTTCGCCGAACCGCAGACGTTCATGAACGCGAGCGGAGAAGCAGTCGGGGCGCTGGTAAATTTTTATCGCGTGCCAGTCGCGCGGTTGCTCGTCGTGACCGACGACGCGGATTTGCCGCTCGGCGAAATCCGGTTGCGCGCGAAGGGCAGTAGCGGCGGACATCACGGGCTGGAATCGATCGAGCAGCACCTTGGCTCGCGGGAGTTTGCGCGGCTGAAAATTGGAATCGGCCGGACGAAAGATGGCCGGCGCGAGATTACGAATTACGTGCTGGGCAAGTTCAGCGCGGACGAAAAGAAGTTGCTGGAGAAAGTTTTGCAGCGCGCCGCCGACCAGGCCGAGTGCTGGGTCGCCGACGGAATTGAAAAAGCAATGAACCGATTTAACGGGGTCGTGGACTCCGAAAACAAAGAAGCATGAAACGATACGAAGGTCTGTTCATTTTGAACACCACAGCCAAGGAAGAGGGCATCAAGGACATCATCGATCACGTCTCGAACGACATCGCCGCCGCGGGCGGCAAGGTCGAGACGGTGCAGAAGATGGACAAGCGTCCGTTCTCGCGCGTGGCGGACAAGAAATTTTCGTCGGGCTTTTACGTGAACATCATTTTCGAGGCGGGCCCCACCACGGTGGACCAGCTTCGCCATAAGTTTGCGCTGAACAACGACGTGTTCCGCGTGCTGTTTACAGAAGCGCCAGCCGTCGTGGAAGCCGCCGCGGCGAAGTAAATTGAACGGAGGGAATCATGGCCAGCTTCAACAAAGTCATTTTGATGGGCAATCTGACGCGCGATCCTGAATTGCGCTACACGCCCAAGGGCATGGCCATTGCCAAAATTGGAATCGCGGTCAATCGCCGCTGGACCACTGAAACAGGCGAGCAAAAGGAAGAAGTGACCTTCGTGGACGTGGACGCTTTTGGAAAGCAGGCCGAGACGATTGGCCAGTACATGCGCAAGGGCAGTCCGATGCTCATCGAAGGCCGGCTGCGTCTCGATCAATGGGACGACAAACAGACGGGCCAAAAACGCCAGCGCTTGGGCGTCGTATGTGAGAATTTTAGGTTCGTCGGCAGCGCACAGCGTGGAGACGATGGCTCCGCTCCCGCTGCCGCGCCACGACCCCGCACGGCAACTCCGCCGCCCGCTTCTGAAGGCGAGCCGGACGTTCCGCCGCACGAAGGCGATGACGTTCCGTTCTGAGCGTGGCTCTCAACTATCACTTTCAACTCTCAACATCTTATGAAGACTGAAGTCATTCTTACTCACAACATCGTCGGACTCGGCGGTGAGTCCGATCAGGTGAAAGTCGCCGCGGGTTACGCGCGCAATTATTTGTATCCGCAGGGACTCGCCATTCCGGTTTCGCAGGCAAACAAGCGCCGGCTCGAAACGTTGCGCCAGCGCCGCGCCGAACGCGAAGCGCACGAGTTCAACACGATGACCGAGCTTTCGAAGAGCATCTCGAAGCTCATCGCTGTGTTACACGTTAAGACTGGCGATGACGGCAAGATGTTCGGCTCGGTGACGTCAGGAACGATTGCCGATGGCCTCAAAACGCAGTTCGACATCACGCTCGACAAGAAAAAGATCCATCTCGAACATCCGATCAAGACTTTGGGCGAGCACGAGGTGGAGTTGCGCCTGCATCCCGAAGTGACCACGTCGATGAAGGTGCGCGTCGAAAGCGATCATCCGTTGCCGCAGCCGGAAGCCACTGCCACGCCGGGAAGGGAAGATAGCCGGCGGGAGCACGGTCGAATCAGCGAAAAACGCGGACGCCGGCCGGAACCAATGAAAACTGAGAGCAAGGCTGAAGGCAAAGAGCCACGGCCTGAAGGCAAGACGAAGCCTGAAGCCAGGCCAAAGCCCGAAGCCAAAGCAAAGCGCGTCGAGAAGAAGTAATTCGCAGGATTTGTACGAAAGCGGCGATCATACGATCGCCGCTTTCTTTTTTTGCTTTTGAGTTGTGGGAAGGCACTCGTCCGTTCAAGGAGATTTCAGCCGGAAGTAGCGCTCGGATTCCGCGGGATCGACGACGACTCGGAACACGCCGTTCGTTATCTGAACCAGGTTTGTCACGGGCGACCACAAAATGGCCGGCGCAAGGTTCGTTGCCGATTCAACGGTGAAACCCTCCGCGTTGCCCGGCCACGTCAGTTCAACTTGCGCACCGCTGCGCTGAACGCGGAGCGCAACATCACCCGATATGACCACCATCACGGGCGCGGAAGTCGCGTAGGCGTTGGCACTGTCCGTGGCGACGGCCGTCAGCGTGTGAACGCCGAGTGTCGGATTGTTCCATGGCAGTTGGTACGGCGACGAAGTGATGGAGCCGAGGCTCGTACCGTCAGCGAAGAATTCCACGCCGGAGATAGCCCCGTAAGGATCGAGTGCAGTTGCGACAAGCGGCACGCTCGCCGGCGAAATTAACACCGCACCGTTGGTCGGGCTGGCGAAAGCGACTGTGGGCGGCGGATTCCCGATGGCGAGCAATTCCAGATCGAAGCTCAAGTCGGTGTTGTTCAGGCTCGACTGGTGAATCTCCACGGCAATGGCGTTGCCCGAGGGCAACAGCAGCGGCGCGATGATTTGGCTGCTCAGGTTGGTGGTGATCCACGCATTTTCCGCTGCGCCGCTGAGGCCCACGCTGGCGAACGTGTCCGAAGTGATTCCGCCCGCAGGCATGTTGTTGCGGAAGATTTCCGTGCCGTTCAGGTAAACGACCGCGCCGTCGTCGCGCACGACGCGCAGTTGGAACCCGGTGAGGTTTGTGCCTGCGCTGAACGTGCGGCGGAAGTAAGTCGTCACAGGCCGTGTGCCGCGACCGAACGCAAAGCCGATCACCGTCGCTTCGTCGTTATCGCCATAGCCAAGCTGCGCTTCGCCGTGCGCCCAATCAGTGTCGCGATAAGTCCGGCTGCGCCACGCGGTGCCGAGGTCATTGCCGGAATTGTTGTAGCGCCACGTGCCGCCGGCGGACACGACCGAGAACATCGTCCCGCTCGCGGGCGCAACGACGAGATGCACCGGCGCGGACGTGCCGGACAATCCAGCCGAGTCCGTGGCCGCGGCAGTGAGTGCGTAATTGCCCGGCGGCGGATTCGTCCACGTGAACGCATAAGGCGAAGTGGAATCCATCCCAAGCTGCAGATTGTTCGCGTAGAACCTTACCGTCGTTCCAGCAACGCTTTCATCCACGACACTCGCGCTCAACAGCACGTTCGTCGGCGATTTCACCTGTGTTGTTTCCGGCGGCGCAGTCAGCGTCACAGCAGGCGCTTCAAAGCCGATGTTGAGAAGTCCTTTCATCTCCAGGTCGAAGTAAAGATCGCCGCTGAAGCCCGGGCGCCCTCCGAACTGGTGAATTTCCACGGCGACGATGTTCGTGCCTTCGACGAGCCACGCGGGGTTCAACTCATGCGTGACGAGAACGGGATCGAAGCCGCTGATGGCGCTCGCCGCCTCCGTGTCGTAATTCCACGGCCCGCGACTCGGCATGTTGTCGAGAATCGCAAGGCGTCCGTTGAGCCACACGAGCGCGCCGTCATCGCGAACCAGCCGCGCCGTGAGCGTCGCGATGCGCGAGGTATCGTTGAGCGTGAATTTTCTCCGGAAGTAATAAGTGACGAATCCGCTCGTCTCGCCGCTGATGGTCGTGTCTTCGCCGCCGCCGAAACCCAATCTGCCGACTCCACTGCTCCAGGCATTGTCGTTGTAATTCAGATTCGTCCACGCGGTGCCGAGGTCCTGGCCGGTATTGCGATAGCGCCACAGCGCGCCGAACGCGATCGGCGTCAACGTCGCCGACAAACCTTCCGTTTTGAAATGCCAGACGGGCCCGGCGTTTGTAAATCCGCTGCGGCGCACTTTGATTTGCCAGTAATAATCTGTGCCGCCCGCGAGCAATGCGAACGGCCACGTGGCACTCGCCGTTGAACCGAGGAAGTCCGCGTTCACCGGCGGATTGTTCGTTCCGAAATAAACGTCGAAGAGCGTCGTGCCCGTGGAATCTGCAATGAGACTGACGTCGTCGAGATGGACGTTCATATGGCCGAGTCCATCTTCCTCGACGAACGCGAGTCGCACCGTTTGGCCGCGCCACGAATTCAAGCTCACGGTGCGGTTTGTCCACTCGTTCAGCAACGGCGTGCTCGTGGAAGTTGTGAACAGGGTTGCAAGCACGCTGTTGTCCGCCGGATCGCGCAGTTCGACGCGGAACTGCTGGCTCGAAGAGAATTGGCCTGCGTGATTGCGAATGCGGTCGCGCCATGTGAGCACGGCACTGAGCGCGCCATCGGGAATGAATACGTCCTGGTAAATCGCGGCCTGGCCCGCGCCGAGTTGCTGCGAGAGCGCGCTGAAGCCTCCCGCGAATGGCGGCAGCGGACCATCAGTGGACGAAGGATCGAACGTGCCATCGTTGATCACGAAGCTGCTCGCCATACCATTCTCCAGCGTCCAACCGCTGAAGTCACCGGTCTCAAAACTTCCATTCACAATCAAGTCGCCCTCGATGCGGCCCCACGACAAATCCGCCGTGACCGGAATGTTCGTCGAGTTGTGCGGCGGATATGGATTGAATGGATCAGGCGGCCCGTCGTTGTCTCCAACAAAGATGTAATTCGTCGCCGGGCCGAAACCATTTGCTACCGCGCGCAGGCGCACGAAGATCGCGCCATCGACAATCGCGTCATCCTGAATGAAGAGCGGGAACGGAACGTTCGTTTCACCCGCGGGAACAAAAACCCCAAACAGCGGCGTGATGACTTCGCTTTCGTCATCGCTGAACACACCGACGAGCAAGTTCGTTTCCAGCGTGCCCGCGAGCCGTACGCTGCCGCCGTTCGTGATCGTGCCCATGCTTTCGTTTACGAAGAACATCGAGGACATCATGAGATTGGTGCTCTCGTTATCGAGCGCGTTGATCACGCGTGTGCCGGGCGTCCAGTTCTGTACGGACGCAGTGACGATGGCGCTTTTCGTGCCGTCGATGCGATTGTCGTCCACGGCCTTCACCTTGAATTGTGCTGAAGTCTGGCCCGCCGGAATGATCGCGGCCGCCGTCTCCGTCACCAACTCGTTCGTGTCCGAGGAACTGAGCTTCACCGTGACCATTTCCGCCGGTGGCGTGCTGACAGTGACGTGTCGAATCAACGCAGGCCCGCCTTCAGTGGGTGAGGAACTGATGCTGATGCTCAGCGCCGCCGTTTCGTTGTCATGCACGGGCAACTGGACGACGGCGCTCTTGTAGCCAAGCCGGCTTGCAGTGATATAGGCCACTTGCGTGCCGTCGAGCAGAGCGTCGTTCTGCACCGCGATTGGAAAGGAAACCTGAGTTCCGCCGGAAATCAGCACACTCGCTGGAACGGTGGCTTCCGATGTGTCGCTCGAAGAAAGATTCACCGTTAGCGAACCCACACCCCGCGACACAGATACGATTCCTGTGACTGTCCCAGAACCTTCCGTCACAGACGGCGGCAGCTTCAGTGACAGCGCTACGGGTTCGCACGCGGGTGACGCGCTCAAATTACTCTCCGTGAAAAGCAGCGGCGCGCCGCCGCCGGGTGAAAGCCCGCAGACGCCAGTTCCGCTGACGTTCAAAAATGTGAAGCGGATTTCGCCGGTGAAGAACATTTCGAGCTGGAAATTTCCGGACGTGAGTTCCCAGCTCACGACGACGCGATTCGAAAGCTGCTGCCAGGAAACGTGGTTGGTTGCATTCAGCGAACTGTAGGTCTTCAGCCACGGCGAAATGCGCGGCACTCGAAAGTGATTCACGAGCGTGGCGGGGAAGTCGGTGAACTCTCCCGTGTGCCCTCCGCCGAAGACGACGGTGCCGAACTCGCCGATGGCCAGCGAACTGTAGTTCTTGCCGTAAAACGGAATCTTTGCGTTGCCCAATAGAAGCCGCACCACGAAGTCGTCGTCCTCGCCGAACGTCAGCGTTTGCGCGGATGCCGTGGGCGTTGGGAATTCAGTCGGATCGCTTTCCTTGCACACCTCGTAGTGTGTTCCGTCCTCGGTCGGCGTGAACGTCAGCGTGGTGAACTGAAGATCGTTCGTGTCTCCGAGAACGCCGCCGAAGTACTCCGTCGGCGGATTCTGCAAACCGACGACGAGCGTGTAATTGCGCTCCACAACCACGCCGCTGGTGATGTTCGTAAAACGCACCTCCGGCAAATAAACTCCTTCCGGCAAACTGCCTGCCGCCGCGAGGTTCAGTTGAACCGTCACCGTTTGCTGGCCGCCGGCAGAAATGATACCGCCGACGATCGTCGCTTGCAGCGGCGGATCAACGTGCAGCCGCCACGAAAGCGAAGCGTTGCCGTCATTGTTGAGCGTGAACGTGCGGCTGATGGGACTGAACGGCCCGCCAACCGGGCCTTTGATGGTCGCGCCGCTTGATGGCGTCACGAGCAGGTCATCGAGCGAGTCGAAGTTTTCCTCCACGCCCACGGTTGTCGTGCTCGACGGCGACGTGGCATTCACGCCGAGACCGCGCTTGGCGAAGGCGGCCCAGAGTTCCTTCACATTCGCGCCGCCGGTCATCGCCGCGTCGGCGAGGAGGATGGCATTGCGCGCCTGGATGAAATTCGGGTTCGGCGGATCGACTTCCATCGCATCGATCACCAGTTGCATCATCAAATTGTTGCCTGCCGTAGCACCGTGCTTGGCGATCAACAGTGCGCGCGCTTCCCACAACATCGAGCACCATACTTCACCTTGCATGTGGACCTCCCAGGCGGGGAATCCGATGAGCACCGGATTGATCGGAATGCCAAAATGCACGCTTGCCTGGTCGGGATCGATGTCCTTGAACGTGAGTGGATTTTTCGTGAGGTCGGTCGAGTAGGGATAACGCCGGATGCCTGCGTAATAATTCTCGTCGTACGACGTGCCCCACAGGTTCAGCGACGAGTAAGCTGCTTTCGGGTAAGTCGCGTTCGGGTTGTCCGAAGAACTGGCGAGCAGCGACAGCGCGAAAAAGTCCGCCCAGCCCTCGTTCATACCGCGGCTTTGCGACTCGTCGAGGTTTTGCTCGTGCAGCCGCTGGTTCATTGCGTGCGCGTATTCGTGAATGATGATCGTGGCGTCGAGAGCTGAGTCGCGGTCCGGCTCCGGTCCGGAAAAGATTCCCAAATCCATTTCGGGAGAATTGCCCTCGGAATATGTCGTCATGCCGGCGTTATCGTCGGAACTGGGATCCTGAACCGTTACGCGAACAGAATCATCGCCCAGTCCGCCGCGATTGAAATTCGTCTCCTGGCAATTGCCACGCGGCTCGGTGAACCCCAGCGTGTGCAGCCGGTCGTGCGCAAAATTCACCCAGTAAAAAGCGTTCACGGCGGCGGCGGCGCCGTAATCGAGCGGATCCTCCGTCACGTCCAACGGAAAATCGAACACGCGCGACGGACTGCCCTCGGGAGTTTCGCCCATGTAGGAACCTGGGCCGGTCGGCTTCATGTAATACGTCCAGGTGTTGTTGCCGCGCGTTTCGTTTTGGCCGTCATCAATCCAACCCTTCGGCGACGCCGTGGCGTTGACCGATGTGATTGTCTGCAACGAACGCGCCACCACTGGCGGCTGGCTCGTGGATGGCGTGCTGTAACCGGGAAACAACGGCGTGGGACTTTCGCCGGTGAATACGCGGTAACTGGCAGGCGAGGCATCGTCGGTGAGGCAACGGCGCTTCCACACTTCACCGGTGCTTGCGTCAATGAACAGTTCGTAGCCAACCTTGTCCTGCGGATGCGCCATCTCGATTCGCCAGCAGAGGCGAAGCGAGTTTTCATTAAGCGGCAGCCACGTAAGCGCAAGCCTTGCGGGCCTTCGCCAGCCCGGCACGGAAAGTTTCTGTCGCTGCTCTGCGTCCGCAGGTGGCTCAACGGATTGGACTTGGGCAAGGTCGAGTGTGGATCCCAAATTCACCGCCGCTGCGAGCAATGCCTGCCGCGCTGAAATCGGTGGAACCACTCCATTCGCCGCAAACTGTCGCTGCGCAGCATCCGCCGCCGCATGAGCGTCCGGCACGAATCCGCTGCTCATCGCCACCAACTCGCCATTGCGCGTGATGTGCGCTTTGAAATTTCCGCCGAACACGGGAATGCCGTCCACGCGCTGCTCCCACGAGACAGTGCGCAGCCCGCTGTGCTCGGCCACGTAATCACGCTTCACGTGCGCCCGCTCCAGCGCGCCCGCATCGTGGCCAAACACCGCTGCGTGTTCGTTCACGAATGCCTTCACCACGCGATGCGGATCGTTCGCCGGCAACGCCGCCAGTTTCGCCGCCGCGCCCTCAAGCCCACGACCCGATCCATTGGGCCCGGTCAGAAATCCTTTGGGCGTCGCGATCCACTTCGGGCTGCCGACAATGTGGTCGCGGTCGATGGCCACGCCGGGCAATCGCGCGCGGAGGATTACCTCGCCATTCTCGCGGGCCTTGCTGGCCGCTGGCTGTAACGCCTTGCCAGCGGCGCGCCGATCAAGATTTGGCAATGCGTGATTCTCCGCCCCACTCAACGGGCACACGGCGCAACTCAACAACAGAACGTGCAGCAGCCGACAAACAGTTTTCACGCGGCGATTGATCCACAAAACACGCATCAAAGCAGCCTCCATCCTGCTCAAAACGGCCACCACCACGGCTTGTTCGTCGAATAACCATCGCTGCCGTGGCCGGGCAGGAAACAGTTATGGAAATCGAAGTCGTCGTCGAAAGACTCGAAACGAACTGGAATCGTTTGGCCGGTGTCCTTGTGCTCGGTCACGTGAAAGTGCAGGTGCGGTCCCGTCGAGCAGCCGGTCGTGCCCACGTCGCCAATATGATCGCCGCGATAGACGCGCTGGTCCTTGCTCACATAGACGCCGTTCTTTTTGAAGTGGACATAGACACCCACAGTACCGTCCTGATGGAGAATCTTCACCACGTTCCCCGCATAATCGCCTTCACAATCACCAATGTCGCATTCTTCATCGTCGTCGTCCCAGCAACTGTAGCAGCCGCTTTCCTTCGCCTTGATGACGATGCCGCCGCGCGCCGCGAGCACATCGACGCCCTGGCCTTTCGGGAAGTCGAACGCATACGCTTGCGCGCCATTGTGCGTGAATTCGCCGTTGTTGCCCTGACTGACGTGCCACGGCCCATAGTAATTGGCAGGCAGCGGCCCAATAAACGGAATGCGATAGTAGCTGTCCGTCCCGCTGCAATTATGAACGCGGTCGCGAACCAGGTTCGGCAGGCGCACGTGATAGTGGAACGGCTTGCCGTGGTTCACACCCTTCACCGTCGGAAAGTAAAGTCCTTTGCCCACGTCGTCCGGGAACGCGAAGAACAACGTATTGTTCGGATCCTGGAAGTGAACGGCAAACGGATCGTTGAACCCGATCGTGAAGACGCCCGGATAGGACGAACTGTTCCCGGTGGCTTTGTAACTGATGGCGGAGAACGTCTGCTGTCCCAGGGTCTGCATCGTGAGCGGGAAGCGCCGGATCAAATCGACGACGGTCGCTGACTGAAAGTCCGTTCCATTCGGGTTGTCTTCGATTTCGAAAATCGTCCGGCTGTAATCCGCTTCCGCGTAGAATCCAGTCGCGTTCACCTCGATAACCATCGTCTCCTCCGCAACCACTTGCGGCGCGCCGTATCCGTTTCCTTGAAAAGGCGCGCGAAATTCGCGGACGATGATTGTCATCGGCCTGTTCTCCGGGAGCTGGACGTTGGACTCTTTCAAAACCCACGGCGCGGACAAGTCATTCAACGAATGGACGAGCGTGCCGAAATCGCCATCGTTGTCGCTATCAATGAGAATCTTCAGCCAATGCTTGTAGGCGCCCGGCTGTTCCGCGTTGCAGGCGAGTTTCACCGCGGCGAACGCCATGCCGTATTCCAGGAAATGAATGCCACCGTCTTCGGTGAAGCCCCATCGATAGGCCTTCGGATAATGCCGAATTCCTGAGTCCCAATCCGGCAACGAGGGATTCGCCGGCACAATGCGCAAGCTCAGGCAGCGCGGATCAACCGCCACGACGGGACTGGAATCCACTGCTTCCACGGCGTCGGCGGATTGTCCCACCAACGAACCATCCGGCAACTGGCTGACCTGAATGTCCACTTCGCTCCCGATTTCGAACACGTTCGGGATTTGGTTCAGTGCCGGCGCCCCGTCCTGCTGGACCGCGGGCAGATGAACGATGCGGCCATCGCCGAGAATCGCCGCATTGTGTTCGCGATCGATGTTCGCGATGCGCACTCGCTCACCCGGCAAAACCAACTCCGTGGCGCGAGCAATGTTGGAGACAGAAAGGAAATTGAGTTCCGTTTCCACCAGCACCTTCTGCAATGCGTCCTCAAAATCCAAGAGGTCCATAATTTGAAAGTCCTGCGGACGCACGTCGGCATTTGCCTTGTCCAGTCGAGGCGCGCTGTTCAACAGATCGGCGATGATGCGCGGCTTCTCGCGCTGAAACTCCGTCCAGGCCACGCGCAGTCGTGAAAGGATGTTCGATTCAATCTGCAAGCCGCCCCGGAAGTCGTGCGCGCTGAGCAGGATTGCCGCAAGATTCGACAGCGAAGTTAAGCTGAGATTCAGTCCGGGAATTCCAGCGACTTGCCAGACGTCCCATTTTCCGACTGCGTCCTCCCAAAGATCGAACTGCCGTCCCAGCGCAAGGTTCGGCTGGCCGACGAATTGGAGCAGCGCACAGCCGTTTGAGTTCACCGCCAGTCCGACAGGCGTGCCGGGACAAAGATCGCGTGAGTCAGGAACTCCGTCGTTGTCGTTGTCCGGCGGAGGCAGCAGCGGCAGCGCGCGCACGCGGAAGAATTTCATTGGGCCGGACGGCAACACTTGCAGCACGCGCTCGGTGCCGTTGCTCTGCGGCGTGCCCTGCATCTCCTGCCACGTCGCGTCTTCGCCCAGAATATCCGTAGCTTCCAAGACCGCGTCGCCCGTCCAGCGAAACTCGAATCGATTCGAAATCGGCTGCGCGATGCGCAATGGCCGCGGCGGCCTGACCGTCACGAGGAACGCGCACTCCGCAACGTTTCCATTCGCATCCGTCGCGCGGCACAGCACTTTCGTCGAGCCGACTGGAAAGACGCTGCCGCTCGGTTTCGTGCAACGGATTCGGATTTGAGTCGCGCAATCATCACTCGCCGTCACGGCGTAACTTACCACCGCGCCCATTTCACTCTGTGCCTCAGCCACGATGTTGCTCGGACAATTGATGGTTGGCGGCGTGTCATCGATCACTTCCACGAAGAAACTGCCCGCAGCCCAGTTGTTGCCGTTGCTCGCGGTGCAGATGACGTGGCTCAGGCCGACTTCGAACAAACTGCCGCTCGGCGGATTACAGACGACCGTGAGCAATCCGCCCGTGCAGCCATCCCGCGCCGTGGCGTTGAACGTCACCGGAGTTCCATTCGAAGAGATGCATCGGGCCACGACGTTCGACAGCGGCAATGTGATTTCGATGCACGGACTGTTGCCGCAACCGCCAAGCACGATGACCGGGAACGCAGCCACAGTGCGATTGCCGCTGGCATCCACCGCCACGCACGTCACGGTATTCGAGCCGACGGGGAACACAGTTCCGCTCGGTGGCGTGCAAGTCACCAATACATTCCGGTCGCAATCATCGACCGCGCCCGCATCGAACAGCACCACCGCCCCGCCCGGCCCTTCGCACGGCACGATGATCCGGCGCGGCCCTGTCCATCGCGGCGGCATCGAATCGCGAACGGTGACCGTAAATCGGCAGCGGTCCTGGTTCCCGGTTTCATCCGTGGCCACGCATTCGACAAAGCTCACACCCGGCGGAAAGACGCTGCCACTGGGTGGCGTGCAAGTGACAGTCACGTTGCTGCCGCAGCGCGTCCCGGCGTTCACCGTGTAATTCACCAGCGCGGTGCCATTTGAATCGCAGTTCGCGACGATGTTCGTCGGGCAACTGATCGTCACGCAATCCACGGGCGCATTGCTCGGCACGGTCGTGATGCTCTTGATCGAAAACGCGGCGAGCTTCGTCACTTCGGGACACACGACGTAGTATTGGTCGAGGGCCGTCGCGCTGGCGTGGAACGTCGCGCGCGTGGCGTTGTAATAGACACTGTTGCCGATGGTCACCGTCGTCACGGGCGGGAAGTCCACGTGCCAGGTATTCGGACTCGCGAGGCCGCTTACTTTCGTCGGCCAGTGCGTCGCGACGAGGTTGCTCTGAAAATGAATGACCGGGTTCGTTCCCAGCGCATGGATTGTGATTTGAATCGGCCCTTCCAGCCCATTCGCCTTCACTTCGCAATCGTCGTCCGGCAACGCCGTGGGCGTGACGCGCAATCCGCCCACTGGATACTTGGGCGGGCCGATGCCGTACATCTCGAGGTCCACCCAGCCGTCGCTGCACGGATTGCCGGTGCAGAAGTCGCTGACGCCGTTGAACTCGACTTCCCAGAAGGCATCGAACGGCGACGTGCATCCCCCGTAAGGATTCTTGAGAATGTCCTCGAAATAGTTCCAAAGAATCACGTCCGAGACCGTCACCGGCGGCTGGCCGTAGGATTCCATCCACGTCCCTTCGCGCAGCAATCGAAGGTGCGACACATCGAACGCGCCTGAATGAACCATGCGGACGTATTTCGGCTGCGCTTCGACCGTGATGTTGAAGTAGAGCCGCAACTGATCGCCGGTGATGGTCGGCCCGACCTGCCCGCTGATGTGAGTACCGCCGAGAATGTCGATCGGCACCGCGTCCGTGAAGTGCGCGAAGAAATACGCCGTCGTGAAACCCTTCGTCGACAGACACGCGCTGGCGGGCACGGTCGCCCCAGTGTCGTTTGCGCCCGGAAGGAAATACCGGCTGACGAGCTGGCCATTGTTCCAAACTTCGATGGCTTTGCCGCTGACATTGCTCGGCTGACTCATCGTGACGAGCGTTTTCGCTCCATTGGTCGGGGCCGCGTTCATTCGCAACGTCGCTGTGGTGCCCGCCCCCGTCGGCCACACTGTTTCAAGGCCGTTGTGATTGGAGATCGGGTTATTGCAGCCGAGGCCGGGAATATTTTCGAATTCGAATTCCAATCCATCCGAGTGGCCAATGTCCCACTCCGCGTCGAACGGAACGCTGCGTTGAAGCGGCTCGAACGCGATGCCGCTGGGAGCGAACACCGGCTGCGCGCCATTGACGAAGAACGGCACACCGCCGGCGAGCCCGCTGGGCCGGCAATACTTGATCTCGAGGCGCGCATAATCGACCGCCGTGTCGTTGCCCACGGCAAAGTCGAGGCGATGATCGACGATAAGTTGCGGAATCAAATTGATGCCGCCTGGCAAAGCCGCGAGATCGAGCACGAACGTTGTCGGCGGATTCGTAGTCCACGTACCATTTGCGCCCGGCAACAACGAAACTTGTTGCTGGAACGCCCACGTTCCCGGCGGCGCGCAACCCGTCAGGCCAATGCGCAGCACATCATCCACGGAGAATGGCGAGCGCGGTTTCATGTGAACGATCAATTTCGCGCCGCTGATGTTGGCGGGCAGATTCTGAAAACTGTGCGCGAAGGGCCGCGTCGTGGGAGCGAATTCATCGAACGGCTTCGCTGCCCACACGCCGCTCTGCACCAGGCAGGCGCTGGCGGACGCCGGTTCGGGACCAAAGAAATTGTCCACGATGCCGCCCTGCAACGTCATCGTGTATTGCTCACTCGTGATGATGACGTTGAAGCTGCACGTGCTCACGTTGCTGCACTGATCGCTCGCCGTACAAACGACTGCGTTGGTACCCGGCGGGAAGAAGCTTCCGCTCGGCGGATTACAGACCACCGGCACCGGCGATAGGCAATTGTCGGTCGCGCTCACGCTGAAACGGACATTCGTCCCATTGGTCATGCATCCGAAGAAAATGCCCGGCGGACACTGAAGCACCGGCGCGACGTTATCGCACACGGCGACCATCACGGTGCAGGTCGAGCGCAGATTGCCTGAATCGGTCGCAATGATCGTGACGGTGTGCTGGCCAATGCTCAGCGGCGCTCCCGGTCCCGGATTCTGCGAGACGTTAATGCTGCCCGAACTGGTGCAATCGTCGCTTACGGTGACTGGAATCTGCGACAGGATCGCGCGGCAGGTGATCGGGTTCGCAGTCAGAGTCAAATTGCTCGAACACTGAATCGCCGGCGGCGTGTTACTTTGAATGACCGTCACCGTGAACGTGCAATTGGTGCGATGACCGACTGTGTCACTCGCGTCGCAATTCACCAGCGTGTTGCCAATCGGAAACAAACTGCCGCTCGGCGGCGTGCAAACGATGTTGAGATTCGTGTAGCAACGATTCGTTCCCGTGACGGTGAAATTCACCCGCGCCGAGTTGCTGCACGTGAGCGCCGTCATGTTGTTCGGGCAATTCAACACGATGCACGGACAGCACGTCGCGGTGACTTCCAACTCCACGCGCAAACCGGTCGGTCCCGGCGGCCCAACGGCGCCCGGCGCATTTGTCGCGTAAAAGTCCAGCCGATTGCTCCCGGCCGCTAATCCACTGAACACGAAAGCTGTCCAGTTCGTGTAACCGGTCAGCGGCGTACTGACGACTGCGCCCGCGCCGTTCAGACGCACCGCGCCGCGATCACCTGCCGCGAATCGTCCGTTCACCCGCGCGTTCACGCATGGCGTGACGAAACCCAACTGGTATTGATACGTGCCCGCCGGATAATTCGGATTCACGCCCGGCGCGATCCACTGCGACTTGGCGCTCACGCCATTGGACATCCACGCCGACACGTTGCTGCACACGTAGGCGTTTGGCGCATTGGAAAAATTGGCGCTGATGCCTCTGAAGTTCAGGTCCACCGATCCGAGCGCCGCGGGCGCGCCCGACGGCCTCATGCCAGTGCCGAACACCAGCACCGTTTCACATTGATTCGTCTGGTGCTGCGCCTGAAGCGACAGCATCGAAGCAAGCAATGCGAAGATGGCGAGTAATGTTGGTTTCATAAAATTCCTTCTGCTCTCATGGTTTGATCAACCGGAAATGCGCCTGGCTCGTGGGCATGAACTGATGCGTGTTGTTCACGACGCCGGGAACGTTCGTCCACGAAATTGGATTCAGCGTCGGTGTGGATTGCAGGAAGAAATCCGTCACGGCAGAAGGCCAACTCACGATGACGAAGTTTCCGTTGCGCTGAATGGTCAGGAACGGCAGCGCGCTGGCGCTCAACGTCGTGAGCCGCAGGTTCGTGGCCGTCACATCCATGCGCAGCGTCGCGCCGCTGCCGGTGATCGTTCCGTTATGGAGATTGGTGGTGTAGTTGTTGCGCGACGCGTAGGTCAGCACGGTGAACACGTTGCCGATGGCAGGTTGAAAGCCCGGCGCCAGTTCGAAGCTCAGCGCACTGTTCGTCGGCGCGCCCGTGGCGAGTTGGAACATGCCAGTGATTTGCACCTGGCCGTGATTCGTTCCCGCCGTCGTGCCGCCGAGTTTGAAATGAATCACGCCCGACACGTCCTGCGTGTAAGTGCCAGTGATTCGCAGAACGCCGGGATACGTGGCGCGCAACAGAGCCGCGTTGTGTAGCGTGCCGATGAACTCGCCCGCGCCTTCCATCACGCCGCCTTGCAGTTCGTAACTTCCGCTCTGCACACCCAGTCGCCCGCCAGCCAGCCGCGTCGTGCCGCTGCTTTGAACTGGATTTGCGGGCAAATCGAGTCTCCCACTCAACACTTCGAGCAGGCCGGAATTGTTGAACTGGTAAGTGGTGATGCTGGTGGTGTTGCTGCCGCCAACTTTGCGCAGCGTCCCGGCGTTCACGAAAACGAGGGTCGGCCCGCCGATGCCCTGCGCCATCTGGCTGTCGTTGTTGATCTGCCACAAACCAGAGTTGGTGATGAGCGTCGTGGGTGTGTTGCCGCCCAGCAAACGCCCGCCGTTCCAATTCACCGTTCCCTGGTTGAGCAGCGTGAGTTGATACATCGTTTTGTCCGCGGAGGTTTCGAAGTTCAAGACGCCGCCCGATTGAATGCTGAGCAGTCCACTCATGCCCCCGCTGTTGATTTGCAACGTGCCGCTGCCAACTCGGTTTGTTCCGGTCAATCGCGAGCCGTCCAAGGTCAGGTTCGTAATCGCGCCTCCCTGTTGAAACGCCACGCCGAGAATGATGTCGCCGCCCGCGAGCCGGAGTCCCGGAAGAATATTATTCGGCAATGTGAGCGTGCCGTTGTTGAATCGGTTCGTTCCCGTGCCGCCGAAACTGCCGCCCGATTCAACGAAGGTCCCGCCATTGAGAAGGACGTTTGCCCCTGTTGAGGCCGTAAATGTGCCGCCCATCAGGCTGCCGGCCGAGTTGTCGAACTCCAGCGTGCCCATCTGCACTTCTACTGCTCCGGTATTGATAAATTGGTAAGTGCTGATCGTCGTTGCGCCGGCGCCGCCAATTTTTCGCAACGTGCCGGCGTTCACGAAAATCTGCGCCGGCCCGCCGATGCCCTGCGCCATCTGGCCATCGATGTTGATCTGCCATAGCCCTGCATTGGTAATCGTTGTCGTGGGCGTGTTGCCGCCTAACAATCGCCCCCCGTTCCAATTCACCGTTCCTTGATTGATCAGCGTGAGTTGGTAGAGCGTCTTGTCCGCCGCGGTGTCGAAGCTCAACGTGCCGCCGGGCAACACCGTGAGCCACGACGACAATCCGCCGCTGTTCAGCCGCAACGTGCCGTTGCCGACGCGATTCGTTCCAACAAGCCGCGAGCCGTCCAGCGTGAGATTCGTGATCGCGCCGCCTTGTTGGAAAGAAGGACCGGGAATGACATCGCCCCCCACCAGAAGAAGTCCGGGCAGAATGTTGTTGGGCAACGTCAACGTTCCGCTGATGAAGCGATTCGTTCCCGCGCCGCCAAAGCTGCCGCCAGCTTCAGTATATGTGCCGCCATTGAGCAGGACGTTTGCGCCGGCCGCAGTTGTGAACGTGCCGCCCAATAGGCTGCCGAACGAGTTGTTGAACTCCAACGTGCCTGTCTGCACTTCCACCGCGCCGGTGTTGATGAACTGGTAAGTGCTGATCGTGGTCGTGCCCAGCGCGCCGACCTTCCGTAATGTCCCGGAGTTTACGAACACCTGTGCCGGGCCGCCGATGCCTTGTGCCATTTGACTGTCCGAATTGATCCGCCACAAACCGGAGTTGCTGATTACCGTGCTGGGCGTATTGCCGCCGAGCAATCGCCCGGCGTTCCAGTTCACGGTGCCTTGATTGATCAGCGTGAGCTGATAGAGCGTCTTGTCCACGTTCGTCTCGAAATTGAGCGAGCCGCCGGCCTGAATGATGAGCCAGCCCGTCAATCCGCCGCTGTTCACCTGGAGCGTCCCGGACCCCACGCGATTCGTTCCCGCAAGACGCGCGCCATCGAGAGTCAGGTTCGTGATGGCGCCGAGTTGTTGAAACAAGGGACCCGTTTGCACGTCGCCGCCGACGAGTGTCAACCCCGGCAGAATGTTGTTCGACAGCGTCAACGTTCCGTTGATAAACCGGTTCGTTCCGCCGCCGCCAAAACTTCCGCCGGCGTCGCTGTAGCTGCCGCCGTTGAACCGAACGTTCGCGCCGGCCGAAGTCGTAAACGTGCCGCCCAATAAACTGCCAACCGAGTTGTTGAACTCCAATGTGCCCGTCTGCACTTCCACCGTGCCGGTGTTGATGAATTGATACGTGCTGATTGTGGTCGTGCCCGGCCCGCCGGCCTTGCGCAACGTGCCGGAGTTCGCGAACACTTGCGCCGGTCCACCGACGCCTTGCGCCATTTGGCTGTCCGAATTGATGCGCCAGAGGCCAGAGTTGGTTATCTGCGTGGTGGGCGTGTTACCGCCGAGCAATCGCCCTCCGTTCCAATTCACCGTTCCCTGGTTGATGACCGTTCCTTGATAAAGCGTCTTGTCCGCGCTCGTCTCAAAATTCAGCGAGCCGCCGGCCTGGACGGTGAGCCGGTCTGTGATACCGCCGTCGTTAATAATCAGCGTGCCGTTTCCGACGCGGTTCGTTCCGATGAGCCGCGAGCCATCCAGCGTGAGATTAGTGATCGCGCCCGCCTGCTGAAACGCCGCTCCTATCCGCACATCGCCACCCACGAGCTTGAGGCCGGTGAGAATGTTGTTTTGCAACGTGAGCGTTCCGCTGATGAAGCGATTCGTCCCTGCGCCGCCAAAACTTCCGCCGGCCTCCAAGAACGTCCCACCATTAAGCTGAACGTTTGCGCCCGCTGAAGTCGTGAAGGTGCCGCCGATCAGACTGCCGGCCGAATTGTTCAAGTCCAGCGTGCCTGTCTGCACTTCTACCGTGCCGGTGTTGATGAATTGATACGTGCTGATCGTGGTCGTGCCCGGCCCGCCAACCTTGCGCACGGTCCCGGAGTTCGCGAACACTTGCGCCGGTCCGCCAATGCCTTGCGCCATTTGGCTGTCCGAATTGATGCGCCATAGGCCGGAGTTGGTTATCTGCGTGGTAGGCGTGTTGCCGCCGAGCAATCGCCCTCCGTTCCAATTCACCGTGCCCAGATTGATCAGCGCGAGGCCGTAGAGCGTTTTGTCCGCTGCCGTCTCGAAATTCAACGTGCCGCCATTGGCGTTGGTCATTCTGCCGGTCAATCCCCCGCCGTTGAGCGTCAGTGCGCCGTTCGCGCGAATCGTGCCATTGCTCGTCTGAATGACGCCCGCCGAGAGCAACAGCGTTTGTATTCCTGCTGTGCCGCCGATCGTGAGTGCGAAAGGAGTGGCATTGTTGTCCAACGTCACCGCGTAAGTGCCGTTATTGGTGATGAACACCGTGTCACCGTTCACTGGCACACCTGCGGGCGACCAGTTCGCCGCATTCGTCCACGCACCGCCACTGGCGTTGATCCAGGTGCGCGTGGCCGCGGGGCCGGATGCAGCGACGGCGACCCAAAGCAGAGAAATTAAGAAAGTACGTTTGTTCATCCGTCACGGGTTTGCCTCCAGATGGCCCCTGTCTTAAGAGAGGGTTTTCCCGCCGGACATTTCGCGTTTTCAGAAAGATTGTGCGGATCTATGGCAGGGCGCGCCCTGAACTCACGGCGCCAAAGGCTTCAGAGCTTCGACGATGAAAAAGCGCTGGCTCATCGGCCCAGTAACAGAACGTGTCGTTGAGTCTCCCGCGTCCGGCACGATCAATCCCAATCCAGCTTCGGGCCACGGCTGCGGTGCTGCCACGTCGGTGCTGGCACGCACGCGATATTGGCGCGTTTCTGCGTTGCTCCAAGTGAGATTCGCGGGCGAACCGCCGGCGCCTGCCGTGAAGAGCGTAATCTTCAGCAAGCTGTTCGGATCAAGCGGGTTTGTGTCGGCGAGGAATTCCTGCACGTTACTCAAGCCATCGTTGTCATTGTCGCCGCTCCCATTCAGCGTTGCCAGGTTCGCGGAGAATTGTCGCTCCCACATGTCGGGGATACCGTCGCCGTCTGTGTCAGGACCGCAATCCATCGTGTCGGTTTGTACGTGAGCAAAGACGTTGCTGAGAGAAATCCAGCCGCAGTTGGCGCTCCAGACGAAGCCGCTCAGGCGTCCAGTGACGAGATCGATCCTCGGTCCGGCGAACGCTGCGCCGAAAGCATCGCGATTAGTGAAGTTGATCCAGCCGATGTCCGCGCCATACGCGAAGCCACTAAGATTCCCCATGCCATCATGATTCACGCCGAAGTCAGACGCGGAGTTGTTCTGGTAGCGAATGCCGCTGGCCGGCGGGCCGTTGCCGAGAGAAATCCAGCCGACGTTCGCTGCCCAGACGTGGCCCGAACAAACGAAGGCGCCGATGACCGCGCCGTTGTTGATGTCACCCCGCCAGTCGATCCACCCGATGTTCGCGCCGTAGGCGAATCGGTTCGCGGAATTGATCGTCGTGGCAGCGGGAGCGCAAATCGCGCTGACCGTGGCGATGGCAATGATAAACATCTTCATTGATGCAAACATCCTTTCAAAGGCTTCGGACGTGGTGCGCTTCGCTCTCTCCGGTAAAGAGCAGCTTATGGTTTCCGCAATTCATAAAACGCGTTGGAGGGACTTATCGTGTTCGTCACGCGAAACCGGCTGTTGATGATTACCGGCGCCGGTGTCGAGGGAGTCCAAATCGGATTGGTCACGGGCGGCAGTCGGTTCGTGTGCTGGAGTCCGTAGCCGATTGCCGCAGTGCTCCAGTCCAGCGCCACCTGGTTCGCCCCGATTCGCTGGATGTTCAGCACTGGACGGCAACTGCCGCCCGTCACCGCCAGCGTGTAAGGTCCGCCATCGCCGGAAAGATCGGCATGGACCACAATCACAAATCGAGCGCGCGGCCCCGTATTGAACGAGTAACTGCGCGCTACGCCCAACGTGCTGGTGCCGGCGTCTGTCAGGTAGTTCTGGCAGGCGTTGGAGGGATTGTAGAAGTTCGTGTAAGCGGCGCTGAAAAGTTCATCGCTGCCACTGGTCAACGTCACGGTGATGCACGCGTTCGACTCGCCGTTCTCGAACGTGTAAGCGTCGAAGTAACGCGCTTCGATCTCGCCGGCGAGGCCGGGACAGGCGCGCACCTCATCGCACACGTGCATTACTCCGTCGCGATTCAATCGGTCCCATTGCACGGGACTGTTCGTGCCGAGAAAGCCGCTGATGGTTCGCTCGGGGCAGGATTCGCATCCGCCACCGCCGTTGCCACAACTCGTCGGGCCGATGACGATGGGCAACGTGAACGAACCATTCGTCGGCGTGCTGACGACGAGATCGAATTGGATGTTCCCGCCGCAAACAAACGTCGGCGACGTGGTGAACTGAAACGGCAGCGCATTGGTGCGGCGCGCGTTGATCGGAAACACGGGATACGCGGACGTGCTGTGAGTGACAGACACGCCGGGTGTCTTCGAAACGAGTGTGCCGGTCACGTCGCTCAATACGCCGCCGGTCGTGTTGGTCAACACCACATTCAGGAAATTGCACTCGTTCACGTCCACGATGCCGTTGCCGTTCCCGCCGGAGATCGTGTTCGTCACGACGCGCGTGGCGGGATTGGTGAACGTCAGCACCACGTCATTACCAAAGGTGTCGGAGTAACGAATGTGGAATCGTTGGCCGGTCAGCGACGTGAACACCGAGTTGTTCGGCAATCCTTCGAACGTGCCGACAATCGCATCGGAGCCATCGTTATTGAGGATGATGAATTGCTGTCCTTCCGTTGGCGCGAACCCGCCGCCGACCCTCACCCGCAACTCGGTCCCGGTCGTGCCATTGGTATTCCCGCTGAGCCGGTTCGTGCCGCGGACATTCAACTGGTCGTAGCCGGTGCCTGGCGTGGAGCCGCCAATGTCGACGTGGAACAGTGTGCTCGAACCGAAAAACAAATTGCTGCAGGTCAGGATGGCAGGATCAAACAAATCAGGTGTGCCCGGTTTGATTTCGCCCAGGCAGTTGATGTGGCCCACCACACCACTCCCGGCGAGATCAGCGTCATCGCCGACAGACACGGGACTCTGCGGTTGCACGCCGTTCACAATCAGCTTTCCGTCCCCGGTGCCGATCGCCGTCGTGCCGGAGTAAGTGTTATTGGCCGTGAGAGTGACAATCGGGTTGCCAAGGAACTGCAGGTCGCCCGCGCCAAAGATCAATCCGCTGAAAGTGAACACTTCGTTGAAATTGTCCACGTTGAGCGTTCCGGTGCCGAGATCGAGCCTTCCACCGCCCTCGATCCGATGAATGGTTTCCGTGACCGTGTTTATATCCAACAGCCCGGAAGCTGAGATGTTCACGTTGGCCGTGTTGGCAATCTGGCCCAGCGCGGAAGTGATTCGAACCACGTCCGCATTGATGCCGCCAACGCCGTCGCCGATCTGCAAATCACCGGGAATGGAGCCATTGATGATCGTCTTCGCCAGCTCCAACGTTCCTTGATTCACGATTGTGTCGTCGTAGGAATTGGCTGTTCCAGCACCGCCGCTGAAGATGAGCGTTCCCGGGCCGACTTTTGTCAGGTCGGAGGAAACGACATCCGTGATACTGCCGCTCAGATTCAGAAAGTCGTTCGTCCTCACGTTCACGGTCGCATTGCTCGTGAGAGTGATGTTGCCTGCCCAGGAATTGGAGCCGAAGAGCGAAGACAACGTTCCCGCGAGCGCGAGCGCCTCGCGCGGCACATCTGCGCCGAAGCGCACGGCCAGGGTCGTGCCTGCGTTGACCACGGTGCCGCCATTGGTCGTGCCCAGGGCAAATGAATTATCCACGTCTACAAATCCGCTATTGAGTGTGACTGTGCCGGTGAAACTGTTCGAAGCGTTGAGTGCAAGTTCGCCCGGGCCGTTTTTCGTCAGGCCGCCCGCGCCGAAAAGCTGCGCAGAGATTCTCAAATCGGGAGAAAAATTCCCCGACGCGACGTCGAGGATCGGATTCGACGCGATGCTCATTCGTCCCTCGATCAACGCGACGGCATTCGTGTTCGCGTTGGCCGCGATGTCGCCCAGCGGCAGAAGCCTTCCCGGGCTGGGCGCATCGATATGCCCGCCATTCAAGATGATGTCGCCCACGTTCTGATCGAAGCCGTTCAGGTCGAGCAAACCGGACGCGTAGATCGTGATCTCCTCGTCGTTTGGAAGCTGTTGGTCATTGAGCAAGCGCACCACGTCAGTGTCCGGGACGGGGCCATCTTCGCCAATGGTCAGCGGCCCCGACATCGCGCCAAAGGCAGGCAGTTTGTTCAGCAACAGCGTGCCGGTCCTGACCCACGTGAAGCCGGTGTAGGTGTTCGCTGTGTCACCGCTGTAGCGCAACACGCCCGCTCCTGTTTTGGTCACAGAACCGTTGCCGCTGATGCTGCCATTCATGAAAATGTCGCCAGCGCGGCAATTCAGTGTCAGCCCATAGGTTCCCAGCGCCACGTCGCCGTTGAAAGTCAGGTCCGCTGCGGTGGCGAATGACAGGAAAGTCTGCGACGCACGCAGTTCGACATCGTTCCAAATCGTGTTCGCGCCCGAGACGTTCACCGCGTCGATGCCGTTCGTCAGCACCAGGTTCGTGCCCCACACGACGTAGTTGCTGCCGTAGAATGTGATCGATCGGAACGCGCGCGGCGAAGCGATGAAGTCGTTCGTCATGGTGTATCGCGTTACACCGAATTCCGGAAACACAAGGTCATCTCCCGCGGCCGGTGCTATCCCGTCACTCCAATTCGCGCCGACCGACCAATTCCCGCTCGAGCTTCCGTCCCAGGCTTTGACCGCGCCGAAGCTGTTCGCTACCAGGACCAGCGCGGTGAGTGTTATGATCCATATTGGACCGTAGCCGCTCGCGGTGCGGCTTCCCGACTTGTCTGTTTCTGCAGTCGTCTTCATAGAACCTCTTCAACGTTTTTGAGCAAGCTGTGCGATCCACTTCTTCAACTCCACCACATCTTTTTCGAGCGCAGCAATCCGTGCGTCTTTCTCCTTCGCTTGTTGCTCCAGCTTTTCATTCAATCCCTTGATCGCGGCGAGTTCCACGCCATCGAATTCCAGCGTGCTGATGCCCTTGTCATCGCGGCCCGGATAAAACGCGGCTTTGAAATCCTGAGCCATCGGGCCGAGGTGCGGCACCTCATTATTCGTTTCCCAACGGTAACGCCATCCGTGAACGGGCACGCGCGAAAGCTTCTCCAGCACTTCGCGATAATTTACCGGCTGGATGTCTTTCTTTGCGTTGCGATCGGAAAGAGTCGTCCACGAAGTCGCGCCCGCGGCCAACTGCGCGCCACCGGAGCCCGTCCCCGTGAAGAATCGATAGCCGCCGGGCGCACGGAACGTGACAGAATTGTTCGCGCTCGAATACGTCGGCGTTGATGTCGCACCGTTCCACATGAAGGCGTGATCGTTGGTGGCGAAAGCATTTGCGCCCGAAGCAAGGCTCCAGTCGCCGCTCGCCGTGGCAGCACCAACGGCAAAACTCCCCCGGCCACTGGCAATGCTGTTTCCCAACGCTGTTGCATCCGGACCTTGCGCGATCCCTCTGCCCAGCGCACTGGAGTAGTTCGCCGTTGCCGATGCATTTCCCAACGCCGTCGCGGCAAAACTTTCGGCGCTGCACAAAAAACCAACCGCCGTTGAATAACTGCCACTCGCGACGCTCTCCCCGCCCGCAGCCAGGGAGTAGTTGCCGCTGGCTTGAGTGCGGTATCCGATTGCAGTCGCATTCGTGCCGCTGGCCTGCGCGGAACGACCCATCGCGACCGAATAAGGGCCGCCGGCGAGATTGCTGTATCCGCCCACCACCGTGCCATAATGGTCACTCACTGTATTGAAGGCGCCTCCGCCGACGGCACCGAAGTCCGCCGTCACTTTGTTCGAGGAACTGCCGCCAAAGAAATTGTTGAGGCCCCCACCGGCGATGGTCGCGCCAATCACGCCGGGCGCGACAAAATTCCTCGGCGCTCCGCCAATCATATTCGGTGCGCCGACAATCGTTGGTTCAATACGCAGCGACCGCACACCGTTGGCCCTGATTTCGAACGGCAGATTGTCCGTCGTGCCGATGAAGTTGCCATTAGTGGGATTGGCTCCCGCATTGCCGCTGGTTCGCCAAAACCCCGCAGCGCTCACGCCGCCAAGCGTCGCCGCGTTGATATTGCTCAGTCCCGCTCCGTTGCCGGCGAAGTTGCCGCTGAAACTGTTCGCCGCGTTGTTGAGCGTGACGACATTCCCGTATGTTCCAACGAGACCATTACTCGCGAGTGACCCGGTCAGGTTCGCCGCGCGAATCGCGTAAGGCGTGGGCGATATACGTTGCCGCGGCGAAAGTGTAGTGAACGGCCCAAGCGTGGTGCGCAGTTCGATTTGCAGCCAGCGGTCGCTGCCATCAAACGGCCCCGCGCCAAAATCCAGCGGCACGTTGACGAATCCCTTGGAGAGCGTCACCGCCAATACAGGCGGCGCGTTCGACGCCAGCGGCCCACTGCCGCCCGCCGGCACATCCCAAAGCGTGAACTGCAGTTCCACCACGCCATCGAGCGGCACGCCGTTCGTGCTGAGCACTCCCTGATACGTGAACGTGGACGTTTGTCCGGACGCGCAAAAATTCGCGAGCAACATCGGCAATGCGATGATGAGGCCTCGTTTCATATCACTTTGGCGGTGGCCGTATCGGCGATCTTCACGTAGTCGAACACGAACTGGCTCTGGCAGTGAATTGCCGTCAGCAGGACGAAAGTGCAGTAGATGAGTTTCATGGTGTCGCAATCCTGTAGAAGCGCATCGGGTGAAGCGCCACGTCGTTGTCGATGAACTGGATCAAGCCGGCGCCCGTCCAGGTGCGGACGGTCGCGGCTGGAAGTTCTCCGCCAAAAACGAGGACGAGCAGCACTGCAACCAGCAAAGAACTCTGGCGCGGCGCATCGAACGTCATTTGTGGGAAGCCGTTCATTACGAACTTCTCCGTGCCGAATCAGAACGCAAAGTTCGCCCATGGCTGATCGCTGGCGAACGGAAAGCCTGGGTCGATGATAAACGTCCCAACGTGATTGCCCGCTACAATGTCGAATGGAATCACCGACGCCCCCTGCGCGCTGTTGCGAATGATGAGATTCGACGTCCCGGTGACACGGAAGCCGCGTTGGCCACCAGTGGCGTGATTACTGTCAATGCGACAACCGGAGCCGGTGACGAGAATGCCCACGAATGTGTTGTCGGTGCAGCTATTGTTCAGCACCTGCACGCGCGAGCCAACCTGGATGCCGTTGCCGGCGTTCGCACGGGCCACGCAATTTTGTACCAGGCTGCCATTCGGCGTGCTGCCGATGACGACGACATTCAATAAAGCGATGCCGTTGGTTCCGTTGCTGTAGGCGGTGCAGCCTGAAATGCGTGTGCCGGTGCCGGCCGAAATGCCGTTGGCCGCATTATCAAACGCTGTGCAGCCCTCCGCCGTGCCACCCGAGCCAACGATGATTCCCTCGCTCCCGTTGCGCGACGTGGTGCAATCAATCACGCGGCAACCGGAACTGGCGATAATGCCATCGAGCGTATTCGTGCGCGCGGTGCAGGCGATGATCAGGCTGCCTTCGCCGACGCGCAGGCCATTTCCGTTGTTACGCGCCGCGTTCAGATTTCGCAACTGACTGTTCACGGCGCTGTTCGCATCGACACCATCGCCGGGCCAGCCGAACACGGAGCCGTTGCGCACGGTGATATTGGTGCGCGTGCCCTCGACACGAATGCCATCGAGCGCTTGCGCCACGCCGACCAACGCGTGGTCGTTCAGGTCGATCGTCACATCATCGCTTGCGATCGTGATTCCATTCGTGAGACGCAGGCCGGTGAGCGTGCCAGCCAGCCGAATGGCCGCGGGCCACGGCACGTACTGCGGAATCTGGCAAAGGAGAATGTTGAGCTGGTTTCCCTGAACGATGTTGTAGTTCGTTGCGTTCCCACGCACTACGTTGTTCGCGACAATGTTGTTGGCCACTTCAATGAACAATCCGATGTCGCCGTCCGTGCAGGTGTTGCCCTCAATACGATTGTCTCCAGGACCCTGCGGATCAGTCCGTACGTGAATGTTCGCACCGAGACTCGGCACGCCCGCGCCGCTGTTATCGCAGGAGTTGTTGAGGACGTTGCAATCGCCGGCGATTTCGATTCCATCGCCAGCGTTCGCGCGGCAGGCATTGCCGATGATCGTGGAGCCGAATCCGGTTTGAATTCCATCAAGCCGGTTGCTCGAACAAGTGTTGCCGCTGATGGTGCTGCCGTTGCCCGCTACGATTCCGTGTTCGCCATTGTCATTGAGGTTGCAGCCAGTGACAGTGCTCGCCGGGCCAACGCCAATGCCGGAGTTCGTGTTGAACCGTGAGACGCAATTCAGCACCATGGTGCGGCCAATCGTCGCAATACCGCCGGCGCGATTGTACTCGGTGTTGCACTCAACGATATTCAGTCCGTCCACGCCCCCGCCAGTGATGCCGCTGCCGACGTTCTGCACCGTCAGGCAGCGCCGAATGTTTGACCCCGTGCCCGCCGCAATGCCGTGAGTGCCGTTGCCGTTCGAGACGCAGTCATCGATCTCGACGTCATTGCTTGTCGCGATTCCCACGTCGCCATTGCCGCCCACCACGCATTTGCGAATCTGGCTGCCGCTGTTGAACGAAATACCGTAGCGCCCATTGCTGAACACACGCAGCTCTTCGATGATCCCGCCGCCGCCGTTAGTGCCGTTGATGCCATCCTGTCCCCAGCCGACGATGCTGCCGTTGCGAATATGCGGGCTGGTTGCCGGGTTCATGTGAATGCCGCTCAGCGATCCGGCCACTCCCCGCAACTCGAAGCCCATCAAATCCAGCGTGACGCGCGGCCCGACGATCGTGATGCCGTGCTGGCCCGCCACGCCCACAAGGTTCGTGGTCAGATAATAACTGCCCGGCTGGCCGATCGTGACCGGCAGCGACGAAATCGGCGTGCGCGGCTGCACTTCGTCCAGGCTTTTGAATGTTGCTCCGGGCGGCCCAGGCGGCACCAACGGCCCTGCGGCGCGACCGCCTTCAACGAACAGCGTGGCGACCATGCCCGCCACCGCGAACACCAAAACGTTTTGCTTCATTTTTTTTCTCCAGTTGACCGGGGTGTGATGTTGAGCCTGAGGGCACGGGGATGCCGCGACCAACGAGAACACGGCGGGCGAATAGGTAACGCACTGCTGCCATACCCTCAGAAGAGGAAAAGCGGGTGAAACGTTTCGTGGAATTCGCCGCGAGATTGCACGCAAACGGCAAAACCGATAAAGTTCCGGCGCCATGACCCAACAGGAGGAGAGCCACCCGACGACGCACGGGGGCGCGTCGTTTGCCACGACCATGTGGAGCGTCGTGCTGGCGGCGCGCGACGGTGACGCCGGCGGCGAGCAGGCGCTCGATCGCCTGTGCCGCACCTACTGGCGCCCGATTTATGCATATCTCCGCCGCGACGGTTATTCGCCCTCCGATGCCGAAGACCTGACGCAAGGGTTTCTGGCGAGTCTCATCGCGCGCAATTCCATGTCCGCGGTGGGACCGGAACGCGGACGGTTCCGCTCCTTTTTGCTCGCCTCGCTTCGCCATTTCGTTTCGGACCAGCGCGACCATGCGAACGCGCTTAAACGCGGCGGCGGACAAAAAATCATCTCGCTTGAAGGCGAAACTCCCGAGGCGTTTTACGCACGGCAAGCCAGCACGGATGAAACTCCAGAGCGGCTCTTCGACCGGCACTGGGCGGAAACGGTGCTGGAGCGCGCGCAGGCCCGGTTGAAGGAAGAATGTGACCGGGCTGGAAAAGCCGACCTTTATCGCGACCTGGGGCCAGCCGCCGAGCGGACGCGCAGCCACGGCGAAATTGGCGCGGCGCATGGCATGAGCGAGAACGCGGTCCGCCTGGCGGCATTTAGACTGCGGCAGAGGTACCAGGAACTGGTCCGTGCCGAGATCCGCGAGACCGTGAGCAATGACGCGCAATTGGAAGAGGAAATCCGCTATCTTCTGCAAGCGTTCTCCCGATGAGGCGTTCCGCTCTTAATCTTGATCTTATTCTTACTTGCTGCAGCGCGACTAACAGAGGCACCGCGAGCAAGAAGATTGGAAACATCTCACGAGTTTTTCCTCTCTGAAGACAGATGAACCGTGCCTGCCAGACATGCGGAACAACCTTGTCCGAAGCTCTGCGCGACGATTTTTGTCCGGTCTGCACTCTCCAGGGCGCGCTTAATCTCCGTAATTCAGAATCCGCCGCCCTTGGAATCCTCGACCGTATCGGCGATTACGAACTCATCGAGGAAATTGCGCGCGGCGGCGTGGGTGTCGTTTACAAAGCGCGGCAACTGAGTCTTGGCCGTGTCGTGGCGCTGAAGGTTTTGCTGGCCGGGCAATTCGCCGATCCCAAAGCGCGCGCGCGCTTTCGCGCAGAAGCCGAGGCCGCCGCGCGCCTGAAGCATCCCAACATCGTTACCATTTACGAAGTGGGCGAACACGATGGCCAGCCGTTCATCGTGATGGAATACGTGGACGGCGGCACCTTGGCGCAACGCATCGCGGGCGAACCGCTTTCCGCGACCGCGGCTGCGCGCTATGCCGTCAAGATTGCGCGCGCTATCGAGTTCGCGCACCAGCAAGGCACGCTGCACCGCGATCTAAAGCCCTCGAACATTCTCATCGACGCCTTCGATGAACCGCGCGTGACCGACTTCGGTTTGGCGAAGCAACTCGGTGCTGACTCCGAACTCACCGTCACCGGTCAGGTGCTCGGCTCGCCCAGCTTCATGGCGCCAGAGCAGGCGGCGGGCGATCACGCCCAGATCGCGGCGCCCACCGACGTTTACGCGCTCGGCGCCATTCTTTACCAACTGGTCATCGGCCGGCCTCCTTTCCAGGGCTATTCAACGCCGTCGGTTTTGAAACAAGTCGAGCGTGATGAACCGTTGCGCCCGCGCCGATTGAATCCCAGCGTGCCGCTCGATCTCGACACGGTGATCCTCAAGTGCCTCGAAAAATCACCGGCGCGCCGTTATGCCTCGGCCCAGGCGCTCGCCGATGATCTCAAGCGCTTCCTCGAAGACAAGCCGGTGCTCGCGCGTCCCGTCGGACCACTGGGAAGAATGTGGCGCTGGAGCCGGCGCAATCCGGCCTTTGCCACGGCGCTGCTCTTGCTCGTGATGCTCGCACTGGGTTCGTCGATCGCGGCGTTTTGGATTAGCCGTGCCGAGCGCATCGCCCAGCAGAATCTTCGCCTCGCGCGCGAATACTCGTACGTCGGCGACATCGCGCTGGCGGACCGGTCCATCGAGGAAGGTGATTTGGCGCGCACGCGCGAATTGCTCATGCGCCACGTGCCCACGCCGGGCGAGCCTGACTTGCGCACGTTCGAATGGCGCTATCTCTACACGCACACGATGGATCAATCGTTCGCGACGCTGACGGGCCACACGCACAACGTCGCGACCGTGCTGTATCTGCCCGATGGCCGCCTCGCCACTGGCAGCTCGGACGGCACGGTGCGGATCTGGAATGTCGAGGGGCGCCGCACCGACATCGTCCTCACGAACTACGGCGGCCGCATCTGGCACTTGAGTCTTTCCGGCGACGGCAGCCGCATGGCGGTGTGCGGCGAAAAAGGCGGAGTGCAAGTTCTGAACGTGGATGATTGGAGCGAAACGCTTCGCATTCGGGGAAACCATCTCTACGGCATGGCCCTCTTCTGCAATGACGATCGACTCATTGCCGTCGCCAATCGCAATGGAGCGGCGCTGTACGATGCGACCACCGGAAGGGGATGGCGCCGGCTGGAGAACGCAGCCGTGCCGATGGCTCTGTCGTCCGACCGCAAATTGCTCACCACGCGCCGCGGCGAAATGATGCGACTTTGGAACGTCACGAACGCAAAACTATTGGAAGAAATCCGCACGCCCGGTCTGGACAGCTTCGATTGGCGCGACCTGCAGTTTCTTCCCGGCGAGAGCGGGTGGATTATTGGCAGTTGGGGCGGCGCAGCGGCCATCGTCGAGCGCGCGAACCCGACCAACCTCGTGCGGTTGGAACGGCGGCTCCGCACGGGCAGCAACCAACCTCATTTTGGCGGCACGAGCGAGATTGCCGTTTCTCCTGACGGCAAACACTTCGTCACTGCGGGCTTCGATCAACAACTTTTGTTGTGGAACACCGAGACGCGGCGCGTCAGCCGTTCGTTTCGCGGACACGCGCATGAAATCTGGGGCGTGACGTTCTCGCCCGACGGCAACTGGATCGCAAGCGTGGGCAAGGACGACCTCGTGAAATTGTGGGACGTCAACGCGCGTTCCTCGCCTGTCTCACTCCTCCGGCGTGTCGGTGGCGTGCTCGATGCGTGGAACGATCGCGAACTGTTGTGCGAAAAGACGTTCACCAATTCCCCGCAACACCGCCTGGTCCTCTACGATTGGAAATCGAATCGAGTCACTCGCGAGATCGTGCTCACAAACCGGACGCACTCACTGGAAACGTTCTGGAAGCCCTCGCTGGGGTTGTTTGGTCTGGGACTCACCAATGGCATGGTCGAGATTTGGAATCTTCGCGCCGAGCCTGCCGAACTGGTCTGCGCTTTTCAGGCTTCGGAGAATCCGATTCACGTCGCAGAGCTTTCCGAGGACGGCGACGCGGTCGTGATCCGGGACTGGCGTGGCCAGTTTTCCATTTGGGACTTGCCCAGTGGCCGGCGCCGCGTGGAACTCCCGCCGCACACCACATCGTTGATGCTGGCCTTGAATCGCGATTACCTGATTGGCCGTGCGGAGGTTCACGTTGCGCAGATCATCGACGCGCATACCGGCAAAGTTTTGACCGAACTGAAAGGCCACACCGACGACATCGCCAAAGGTCTCCTCCTGCCCGGCGGAAAGAAACTGGTCACGATTGGCTGGGACGGCGCGCTCTTCGTGTGGGAATTGCCGACCGGGCGTCAGGTCGCAGTCGCGCGCTCGCAGAGACAAGGGCTTTACACCGTCGCGCTCAGTCCGGACGGACGCACATTCGCGGCGGGCGGCCAGGACGGAATCGTTTATTTCTGGAACGCGAGCACGCTGCAACAGACGACGCGCTGGATTGATCGCGCCATCATCAGGGGACTCTCCTTTACGCCCAACGGCAACACGCTGATCGTCACGACCGCACAGGGGGTGCGTTTCCTCGAAGCACCGACGCTCGCGGAGATTGAACAGAGCGAGACTTTCCGAAAAGTGATGGCCGCGAAAGACTGAAGCTCTCAGTACGCGCCTGTTCCCAAGCCTGCCGAAGCGGTTCGCAGGGCGACAGGCTTCTCACCCATGCCCCTCTTCTTTGCTTCGTCCAGAATCGTCGCCGTCGCCGTCGCGCCGATGCGTGTCACTCCCAGCGAACGCACCAACAGCAAATCATCGAGTGTCCGCACCCCGCCCGCCGCTTTGATCTGCACGCTGGGCGGACAATGCTGCCGCATCAATTTCAAGTGCGCGACCGTTGCGCCTTTGTAGTTGTACGAGCCGTCCGGCTGTTTCACGAACCCGTAGCCCGTCGAAGTCTTCACAAAGGCCACGCCAATCTCCGAACAGATTTCGCAAAGCCTGATGATGTGCGCGTCCTGCAAGTAATCGTTCTCAAAAATCACTTTCAGAATCGCGCCATTCGCCACGACCACGGTGTTGATCGCTTTGATCTCATCGCTCACGTAAGTCCAATCGCCGCCCAGCGCCTTGCCGATGTTGATGACCATGTCGATTTCCGTGCCGCCCGCCTGCGCCGCTTCCTCCGCCTCGCGCACTTTGTTCGCCGTTGTGCTATTGCCGTGAGGAAAACCAATCACTGGGCAGACGAGCACGTCCGACCTGGCGAGCACTTCGCGCGCGAGCGGAATCGAGTAGGGTTTTACGCAAGCCGTAGCCACGTCGTAATGGCGCGCCAGCTCGCAACCCTTGCGAATGTCGTCATCCGTCATCGTCGGGTGCAGAAGCGAATGGTCGATCATCTTGGCGAGGTCGCGCAGTGTGACGTTGTTCATCATTTACTGATAGTCCGCGGTTCGTCGGTGGTCATTCAAACTTTCATGCGAAGAATGGCTGCAAAACATTGCGCGCGACCTGGATGGCGCGTTTTCTTCCTTCGAGATGTTTGCCGAACGTCTCGTCCTCCACTTCGATGCAGACCGGGCCGTCGTAGCC
>JGI10216J12902_100815330_pt1 | contig 33545 bp, 51 predicted proteins | sample KanNatreferecore_FD_12902 | JGI IMG/M metagenome (IMG submission 12902)
AAAGCCGCCGCCACGTTCGAGCGGATTAGGTGCGTTGCTGACCCCAAGGAACGTTGGCGCCCCCGGCCGGAGAACCTCCACCATTGCCGGCTTGCTGACCCGGCTGATTGCCTTGCCAGCCGCCGCCTTGGCCCGCTGGCGGCGTGTTCTGCGGTTGCCCGCCCGGCTGGCCCTGGTTCCAGCCACCTTGGCCCTGGCCGCCTTGCGGTGGCTGCTGCTGGCCTCCTTGATTCCAGCCCTGGCCTGCTGGAGGCGCCGTATTGACCATTTGACCGGTAGCACCCCACCCGGGCTGCAGTGACTGACCCCCTCCGGTCGTCTGTGCGGCTTGCTGTTGGGGAGCTTTGCCCGGTTCGTTGCCGTGGATATCGAACACCTTGACGATTTCGGTATAGCCCTTCGCCTTCGCTTCTTCGCCTTGTTGAAGCGCCGCTTCGACGACGAACGGTTTGTTGTGCAACTCGATTCCGTCGTCGACTTGAAAGACGCCGATGGCATGGCAGATTGCCGACAACTTGCGTTGCGCGATTTCCTTTGCCTGCTGGCTGTTGTTGTACAAGTTCAGACGGTACGGTCCCGACTGGCCTTTGTTCGGGCCGTCGATGATCGTCAACGTCAGTTCCAGATAACCACTGGTGTTATCCTTTGTCGCTTTCAGTTCGTCGTGAGTGATAACGACCGGATGACGGCCGACGGGAAAAGAACCGCCGGTTTGCGTCGGATCGATACGACTTGCATCAAATCGTTCTACTAACTTCGCCATAGTTCACCTTTGTTAAGACATTGCCTTTTGAATCAATTTGCCTAAGTGCGGCTCTTCTAACGCCGCCAGATTTCCAAACCTGTCACGCGCTAAATAGTCGGCGCCTCCTTTTGTGTGTATTGCTGTCGTCTTACCGATGCCTGGAACGTGGGCTTCGGCTACGTAAAGAATCTGGTCAAATCTGTGCGGAACGGAAATATTTAACGCTTGACCTGGAAAGTAAGGTTGTGACTGATACTGCACTTCAACGGTAAACGCTCCGCCTTGCTGAACTATCGTTTTGCCTGCTTCGGCTTTCATCATTTTGCAATTAACAATGATATGCTTTTGTGGCATGAAGTAAAGCGCATCGAACCATTCCATACAATGCTTGGCCATTTCGCCGTAAGCTTTCTTGCCGTGCTTCTCGCGGTCAAGCTCTCTAGCTAAGATCGTTTCAGCCAGCTGCGAGCCGGAGTCAATCGCTAACGTGTCGAAGTTCGATGCTTCCCGCGACTTAAGGAACCACTCAAAGAACTCTTCAATTCGGGCCGGGGTATAGGCATCGAATGTGGGCAAGTTGGAGTCACGCATAGACCCTAGACCCGCTTCAGTCGCTAGCAATACCGGGCGCGGGCAAGTGTTCAGCATCGGCGTCTTACCGGTTCCAGGTTGACCGTAAATAATCGCTTTAACGCCAAACCGGTGTGCTAGCTCTTTAGCGGGCCTGAGGCTATTGATGTTCATGAGTTCACAATCGCCTCCACGATAGCCTGTCTGGCTTTGTAGTAACGTTCTTCGCGAGTCGCATTACCTTGCTCATCCAATACCCTGTACAGACGTTCGCGTTGAAGAAGCGCTTCGCCGTATTCGTCTAACAGTTTGACGAATTTGCTAAGCCGTTGTTCGCGTTCAAATAGCCCTTCGCGCGTCGTTGTATTTAAACGCGCTTCATATGCTCGCGGGCGTTCGGGCTGTTCTTCCAGCCTACTGATATATTGAGCTAAACGGCCGCGAGCAAGCGAAACAGCTTTGTAGTCAACCGGCTTGCCGTTTGCCGCTGCGGCTTGCAAGTCGGTGACTGCTTCGCGAAGTGACTGGAGTAAATGCCGGCCCATGAACGATAACGGAATCGGGCCTAACGTGGAGGAATGGTAGATTTCTTTGGACATTGTGTTACTCCTTTGTTCGTATACTTCGTAAATATCAGTGAAGCTGAAGTAATCAAAACAATCGGTAAATATTAAGGTCATGTCTCTGGACCTTGTTGTTCTGGATCTTTTCGCATGTATCGAAACTGTTCAAGCGGAGACGCTAAAATAGGTTTGTCCAATATCAACTTCTGAGGTTGAAGCGGTCCTCCGAACGTTAACACCTGATGCCAGATAACGCCAGCCCACAACAACCGCAAGCGTTCGCTAAACGACAGTTGCCAACAGAACGTAACGATGCCGTCGCGCGTGTCAATGTGAGCGGGGAGCGGTGTATATTGCGGCTGGTCTTTTGCAATGACGGTTATTTGCTCCGGAAACTCTACCGCTTTCATTTACGGTTTCTCCTTCGCGATTCAATTGCCAGTTCTTCGCGGCGACGTTGACGCTGAACGTTACGACGGAACCATGTCGCGCCGTTGACGTTAACGTACTGACCTCTTGACTTGTTCTTTCGATGCGTCGGCATGAAAATATTTCCTCGTTGCGATGATTGTTAACGCAGGATGGCTTCTGGGGTTGCCCATGACATGCAACCAGACTTTACCAAATAGTAACACCGATAGCCGTTCGCGCCACGTCGGACGCCACAGGCTAACCATTTGGTTAAAATCCGCTGCAACTTCAATCGTTGTTAGAAAGGGCCAGATTTTCGCTTGTCGTTTGTCTGGCCGCAAACGCCAGTTGCAAAGGGCGAATTTTTCGTTCTTCAAAGGCGGCGACTCCCTTTTTGTATAGCAAGTGACACTCTCATGGCGAGGACTAACAAGACAATTGAATGTCACCCCATTTACCGCTATACAAATCAGGAGCCGCCGCGCAACCGTTGCTTAGTGCATCTCGCTTTTGTCAGGAGCGCGGCATATGTCGGCAGCTGCGACGACTTCGACGTCATCTCCGCTGATGTTGACTAAAGCTGCCGTTGCAATCGTTTTACCGCCACAGCTGGTACAGGTCGGACGCGAGACGCTACGACTTTCGCCGTTGTTCGCGTTCCGTCGTTCTTGCTTTGCTGCGTTCAATCGCATCTTTCGCGTTGCCATGTTCTTTCCTTTGCCCGTTGCCCGCTGTTGCTCTAGTTTCCCGGCTTTTAGCTTTGGCACATCGAACAACAGCGGGGCGGGACTTCGGTTATTTGCCTTTGGGTTCGACAATGTCCAGCGTCGGAGCGCCGTCCGTTGTGACAATCACTTTGTCAATGACGGCCTTCAGAGGCGCGAGTTGATCCGTGAGCTTATTATACTCCGTCAGGCTGAGTTCCGGTGTCCATTTGACCAAGTTTTCGGCAATGTAGGCGCCGGCCGGGTGCATAGATTCGATTGCCGTCAAGGCGGCGTCAATTGCGGCTTTATTGACTTTACCGCTAGCTTCATCCTTAACGAAGCCGTAGTTCAGCTTCTTGACGATTTTGGCGCGGTAGCCGTTGTCCAGTTGGACATATTCCGTACCCTTGTTCTTTTTCGGGTCGGACATAAACGCTACGAATTGCTTCCGATAGTCCATTTCGGTCGCTTTAGCGCGAGCTAACACCGCTTCTGTTTCCTGCCATTCGGCTAGCAGGAAGTAGCCGTATGTCTTATGGTCTTCCGGTGTCAAGGGCCATCCGGAGTCAATCAGGTTCTTGATTCGGGCGATGTTCGCCAGATATTCGGCGGTAACGTCGCGACGCACTGAAGCAACTGCAGCGGCAGACATTGAGAACTCCCGGTTGTTAAAGACGGCGCCAGTTATACGCTAACGCCGTCGTTCGGTCAAGCGTTCAAAGGGTGTCGCGGATCTTCGCTAAACGCGTCGGCTTGCTCCGGCTTTTGTCCTTCGTAGCAAGGTGTCGCCGTTACTTCTTGAGCCGGTTTGACGCTAGCGTCGTCTTGCTGACGCTTCTTCAGGAAGCGTTCAAAGGAGTCGGCCAGAATCGGAACCTGAACGTTGTTCAGTTCGCGAATGTCGCCCGACAGCCAGCCGATGAACTCGCGAACGTAGGTACGCAACACTTCGTCGTCAACACGCTCCGGGAGTTCTTGGGTTTTTACGAACTCAGGAGGTAAAAACTCCGGTTCGGTATTGGTAACTACGCTTTGCGCCACAATCAAGCCGTTCGCCATACCTCGCATATAGTGATCGACGTCACCGTTACCGGGTGATGATTGAACTTTGACAAGGTTCGCGATTTGTTCTTGAATTTTCCAGCGTTCGCTATCTTTGCCGCGTTCGATGGCATTGGCGAACCAAGCGCGAAGAACGTCAACGTCAACTTCGTTAGCTCGGTTGAAGTATCGGCCTAGAAATTCGTTAGCCCACAAATCGGCGTCAGTACCGAGACGTTGAAGCATGTCGGCGGCTGATTCGTTCGGTACGGCTTCTTCTGCCGCTTCGTTTCGGTGAATTGCTTGTTCTTCCGTGAACTTTTCCGGAAAGCGCTGGCGAAGCTTGTAGTTGTTCAAGCCGGCGCAGTTTTGGAAATCGGTACCAATAGCTTCTAACGCAATGGCATCATACCAAAAGCCATCGCCGATTTCGAAAATAAACTTCTGTAAGTCAAACGGCGTATTTGTTTCGAATGTTGTACTTAACAACTCCAGCACTTCACAAGCTTCCGTAAACTTGCCTAGTGCGGCATGAAGAACGTCAATACCGCGTTGTCTGCTGTCGTTAATCAGATGGAAGGGGAGCGCGGTACAGTTCACCAGTACAGGCGGTTCGCAGTTCACCGGGTAGCTGGTGTTGTTTTTGCCGTAGAACAATGACTTCTTGATAGCGTCGATACGCTTGCCGGCGTCTAACGCTAAACGGATCGCTGATGCCAGATAATCCCTCGTGACGCGACCACCGTAAAACTTGTCCGATTTGGTTCGTTGCGCTTCGGTCTGGTATTGTAGTAGGTCCATTTGAAGCCCTTAGGTTGATCTTGTTAAAGGGGTACGGAGCATGAACCCGGTCACTGTGGCTGTCAATCAGAATACTGCACTTTACAGGCAGGATACTATCCTGGTAGCTTCGCTGGCCTGGGCTCATCCAAAAAGAACGGACATGACCGGACTAGATAAAACCCCATTAATGCCGTCGCTCGCGTCTATCAAAGCGATGCTGGCGAATCGGCCGAAGTCTGTCACGCTTCCGGAGATTGCGAAGGCTTGCGACGTTTCTGAAAGTTGGCTGAAGCAAGTCATTTCTGGCGAAATAAAAGACCCGTCATATACAAAGGTTGTCGCCGTGCATGACTTCATAAAAGCTAAGAGTAACTCCGAAGCAATTCCATCTTTGAGCGCTGACGAATAGACTTGCCGTGAGCAAGTTTCACAACGTACCCGCAGAAATGCGGCTGTATGCGCAATGGTGCGTCTGGCGTTACGAAGAAGAAGAAGGAACGGGTAAGCTGACGAAAGTTCCGTATAGCCCTCGTACGGCTAAGCTGATGTCCGTTACGGACCCGTCAACCTGGGCGACGTTCGACGAAGCTGTTAGCGCGGTAACTAATACGGACTGGTATGCTGGTATTGGGTTTGTGTTATCGGAGCAAGACCCGTTTTGCTTTATCGACCTTGACGATCCCTACGCGCTAAATGCGAACGGCACGCCGAAGCACAAAGACCCGAAACAAATCCTAGATCGGCAAATAACGATCTACAACGAGTTCCAAAGCTATGCAGAGCGTTCGCCGTCTGGCAAAGGTCTGCACATCATCGTTCGCGGAGCGGTCAAAAGCGGCCGTCGTAGATCGGCTGTAGAGCTATACTCCAGTGAGCGTTACTTGACGATGACCGGGGAGGTATACCGAAACCTTCCCATAGTCGATTATCACGAACTAGCAAATTCCCTTTGGAAACAAATGGGCGAAGGTAAACAAGCGATAGCGTTTTACGCTGGGCTTGAACAGGCGAAGTATTCTGACGAAGAAGTAATAAGGATAGCGTCAAATGCTGCAAACAACGAAAAGTTCAACGAACTGTTCTATAACGGTAACTGGCAGCGTTATTACCCGTCGCAATCTGAAGCCGATTTTGCTCTTGTTGATATTTTGGCGTTCTATTCTGAAAATCGTCAACAAGTTCAACGGCTCTTTCTGGCGTCGAAGCTGGGTCAGCGTGAGAAGAGTCGTGCTCAATACCGAATCAATTACATGCTGGCGCGTTGCTTCGATAGAATGTTACCACCAGTGGACATTGAGTTTTTACAAAACCGGCTTGCTGAAGCGGTCGCGTCTGCTAAGGCTAAAGCGTCCGGTGAACCGGCATCCGTCTATGTGGCGACGGCTCCGACACTGAAGACGGATCAAACACCATACACCGCTCCACCGGGTTTAGTAGGTGAGATAGCCCGGTTTATATACGATGCCGCTCCGCGCCCGGTTCCCGAAATCGCGCTAGCGGGAGCCATTGGGTTAGTGTCTGGTATTGTGGGCAGAAGTTATAACGTTAGCGGCACTGGACTTAATCAGTATGTTTTGTTACTTGCTCCAACTGGAACGGGAAAAGAAGCGATTGCGTCAGGAATTGATAAACTTATGTCGACGGTTACAAGAACCGTACCCTCGGCTTCCGAGTTTATTGGACCGGCTGAAATCAGTTCTGGTCAAGCGCTCACAAAATACATGGCGAAAACATCGGCATCTTTTGTATCGACTGTTGGCGAGTTTGGACTAGCACTATCCGAAATGTGCGCGCAGCATGCGCCTCCACACTATATAGCGTTAAGGCGTATGTTTCTTGACCTGTACAACAAGAGCGGCGAAGGGCAGTTTCTTCGCCCTCGCATCTACAGCGATAAGGAAAAGAACACCGAAACGATTCAGTCGCCAGCGTTTACGTTACTAGGCGAATCAACGCCAGAACGTTTTTATGAAACGCTTCACGAAAGTATGATTAGCGAAGGCTTACTTCCGCGCTTTACGATCATTGAATACAAGGGCGAACGACCACCGCTACGAGAAGATCATACTAAGGTTCAACCCGGTTTTCAGTTAATTGAACAGCTAGGTTCGTTATGTGCTCATAGCCTGATGTTGAACAATCAGCAAAAGGCTATCCATATTCAAATGACGCCGGAGGCCGATAAGCTGTTTAAACAGTTTGACAAGTATTGCGATCAACAAATAAATAGTAGCGACCGTGAGGTACGAAAACATTTATGGAATAGAGCGCACGTCAAAGCAATGAAGTTAGCGGGGATCGTTGCAGTCGGTTGCGATCCTTACCAACCCACAATAAACGAAGTAATGGCGCAATGGGCTCTTGGTATTGTTGTTCATGACGCTAGAACATTGTTGGCCAAGTTCGACGCCGGGGAGATTGGAATAGATAACGACGAAACGCGTCAGCTAGTGAAGCTGATAGCTATGATTAAAGATTATTTGTTGCGGCCCTGGAGCGAATTGGAAGGTTACAAAGTCGGTACGTCGTTACTGCACTCGGAGAAGATCATACCATACAGCTATCTTCACAAGCGGCTATCGTCTTCAGCTGAATTTAAGAAAGACAAGCAAGGTGCGTCAATGGCGTTAAAGAGAGCATTGAAGACCCTTGCAGAACGCGGGGATATTCAGGAAGTATCCCGTGCAACGTTAACTCAGCAATATAAGACGCATGCCGTATGCTATATGGTGGCCGTACCGAGGGTATTCGGACTAGAGTGATTGATAGCGACGGGTAGATGTATTCCAGACATCTGTCGCAATCAACGGCGTTTTTATTGTCAGTCGCTACCGGTATTCGCTCGACAAATAACGCTACTTGGCAAACTGTATAATGAAAGCCGCCTGTGGCTTTCAAGTGAATACTAGGAATGCGTTCTTGACAGTTGCCGCATTTTGTTACTTGATTTCCGGAAAATATATGTAACTCTCTTCCGCATTGTTTACACCTTCTTAGTTGACGCGGAGGTCGCTTCATGTTGTTTCACTTCGCCCTTCGGTGTCGTCGCGTCTTTTAGCTGATTTGTCAGCTGGTCATTCAAACGTCGTTGAATACTCGCTTCGCGCTCCAGGCGATACGCTTCCGCGAATAGTTCGCTGGTATGAACGCGGGTAAAAGACAAAGTCGGGTTGTTGAATCGGGCCTTCAGTTTGGCCAGTTCCTTGTCTGGAGCTACGTCAGGATATAAAACGTTGTCGATAAAACGCGCTTTGATCCGTTGAATGTTGGCCCGGTTCTGACCAGTCGGTTCGGCATTGAACATCGTTACCGCTGCAATTAGCTCTTCTAGCTGATTGATTAACGTGGTCTGAAGCGGCGCTTCGTCTTGTATGCTCATGCGTGTCCTACGATCATGTTGGAACGGTGGAACGGTGTTGGTGTCGTCGGCTGAATCTTCCACGCCTCCATGAATACCAACCCGTTTTTGGTGTCTAGAGTAAATCGCGCATACGTCATGTGCTCGCGTCCAGCAAGCTGCGCTAGCTCGCGAAGCACTTCTCTATTCTGTTCCCGGGTTTCGAGCAACAGGCGGGTTCTAATGAAGTCTGGCGGCGTAGCGTCCATGATTCGGGTCCAGAAAGTAAAAACCCCTCTATCGGTGGCCTAACCGGAGGGGTTTTTGAATGCCGCCTAGCTACGCGCAGGTTGCGACGTGGTAACGTTGAACGTAGACCGGGTTCACCGGTGTTACCTCTATTCAATCGAATGCGCGAAGCTTGGAGAAGTTCCGGGCTGCTGTCAACAGGTTTCGTTATTTGGGACCGTCACGCGCGTTATAGGCTCGCTTCGCGGGCTTGGCGGGGTCTGCCTTCTCTTCGTACAGCGGACGCGACAGGACAAGGTATAGGGCGCCGTAGAGGCAACCGCCGCCAATCGTCATAAGTAAATCGTACAAGAAGACGCGAGGGCTTTCCGCCGCTGCATAGGAGCCGGTTAGCGCCGCGCATGCGCCAGCCGCGAGGGCTAGCGACATGCTATGGCGGTATAACCAGCTACCGGCTACGCGTAGCATTAGTTTCGGGTTCCTTCTTCGATCATGCGAAGCGACACTTTAGCGCGTGTCGCCGCCACGTAGCAAAGGTTATCTTCTTGCTTCAGCTGCCAGGGCTGACGGGCATACACCGAAGGACACTGACTGCGATTCAGCCAATACACCGTACGCGCCTCCAAACCCTTTGACTTGTGAATCGTAGCTAACGTTGTCGCGACTTTAGCTTCGTTAAATAGATCCTTAAGAACGTCAATCAGAGCTTTGACGGTGCGGTTGTTTTCTCCAAGGCCACTCATCAATGCGCGGATTGCGTCGATACGGTCGCAAATCGCTTCAACTTTGCCTTCGTCGTTCTTTTCCAATGCCTTTTTAACTTCGCGTTCACGGTAAGCCGCGAGCTTCGTTTCAAGTTCGTCAATCGTCCATGCTTCCATTGATTCGATGAATTCAATCAGTTGCTTGCCCACACTATCGCGGCCCATGATACGGACGGGAATGCGGGCCTTCAGCATACGCATTGCTAACGTGATTAACGGGCGAGTCGTGCGGCATACAACAAGGTCGTTTTGCTCGAAATCTTCCAGCAGCCAGTCTTCGCCCAGTTCAGCTACGCCGCCGATATCTTCACGGGCCGGGTTCGCTTCAATGTGACTGACCCATTGACGGGCATATTCAACGACGCGAGGCGCGCAACGGTAGGAGATAGACAGCGGCATTTCGACACACTTGAACTCGTTGGCGATCAGTTCGAGCGAATCGCTATCGGCGCCGCGAAAGCCGTATATAGCTTGCGCCGGGTCGCCTACCGCGATCAGTCGGCCCGTCATCTTGCCGTTAAAGCCCGTCAGAATCTTGCGCAGAATCGCGCGCTGAATCGCGTTCGTGTCCTGCGCTTCGTCAACAAGCACGTTGTTGTAACGGCGAAGGGTCAGGTTCTTTAAGATCGGGAGGTAAAGGATATCGTCCCAATCGATCATCGGGGACTCGTTTGATTCCTTCAGCAAGAACTGCGCGAGTTCGATGGCGCGGGCATTCGTGCAGCTGTCGTTCGGCAACTCCAGGTCGTGACGGTCAATCAGCGTTTGCCAAGCGTTCGGAACGTTCGGCATTAAGCCTTCGCATTCAACGCCAGCGTTACGGGCCAGCGACACCAGCTTGCAGACAAAGGGGCCGTAGTTGTGGGCATCGTCGGCGTTGAACGTACCCTTGACCAGCTTTTGCAGCTTGTTGCCGGTAACGTCGTCAGGGCTGCTCAGGCCCTTGAAATCGAGCACCGTGCGCATGCAAAGCGAGTGAAACGTCATGGCTTTGAGGCCGGCTTCTTTCAGCTCCTTCGCGATGGCCGCGTTGAACGCCAGGATGACGCTATAACCGCGCAGGAGGCCGAAGACGTGCTTCAGCGTGGTCGACTTGCCGGAACCAGCCACGGCCACAATGATGAGGTTGTAGGCCGTCTCCGTGACGGTCTTGTAAATCGCTTGCTGGTAGACGCTGGGGACTTTGTTCGACATTTGACGCGCTCCGCTTGGTAAGTGCTGCCAGTATACGCAGACGCTCTAACGCTGCAAGCACTTTAACGCTTAACGTCATGAGTACTTATACGTAGTACCCATAGTTCCCCAGCGTCGTCTTTTGGGGCCGTTGCAACACTGACGTTAAGCAACCTCAGAAGACGTTATACGCGCCTTCTGAGGTAGCGTCAACTGTCAGCCGTTCAGAAGTTCGATTTTGATATGGTTACCGACCTCCAGGTTCCACAAGCCGATTTGAGAATGTAAGCGTTCGTTCAAAGCTTCTGTGTCTAAGACTTGGTCGCTCATGTCACACTCTACCGTAAGAACGGCACTTTCAATGTCGTTGCCGTACATGCCGTCTGTCAGGCTCATTTTCACTTGTCGTTTCATGGCTGTTTACTCTCAACTGGTGTTGCGTTGCTGACGGTAACCACGACTCTACAGCCATCGCTAAACGTCAGTTCTATTTTGTGGTTTGTCTTCTGTTCGGCCTGGAAATCAGCTCCCCAACGTTGCAGTTCGTCTAACTGTCGCGCCAGGGTATCGCAGATCCGAACCGCGTTACTAACAGGCTTTGGCATTTAATGTTACCTCTAAAAACCCAGGTCAGGATTGCTGTTTGGTCTAGCGATGTATTCAACTGTTGCCCAACGACGCCAGAACTTGTGACTGCTCAACTGCGGCGGCTGTTCGTACTTGGCTTCAAACAGCCATACGACCTCCCAGCGCACCAACTTCTTGTTCCATCGAATGATGACGTTCATGTTAAATACCTCCGGTGCCGTCCTTGGCACCCCGGTGAGTGTTACTTGGCGATGCGGTAGAAACTGCGAATTGGGTAGTGAAACTCCTTGCCGTCAGAATTAATCCAGAAGGCGCAGGTAACGCGACGGCCACCGCGCCAGACTTTCTCAACCTTCGTTACCGTCACCTTGCGCCCGGAGAACAGCACTTCTTCGCCTGGGGACGCTTGCCATTTCGCCTCCGCCTTGTTCTCCACCAGCGGCTGACCCGCGAGTCGGAAGGCCAGTTCCTTCAGAAACGTCGCATGGGCTCGCATATGCTTCGCACGGCGCAGCTGGTAGTCAACCTGTCGGGTGACTTCATCGGCCTGCTGCTGCGGCGTACAGTCCTTCCAGGGGGTATAGACAGGCTTGTACTCGCTCCGATGCTCTACCCACACCTTGCCGGTCTTGCACTGAATCGGAAATGCGAGCTTCAAGTTGAACTTGCGCACCGTCTCTTCGCACGCCTTCGCGTCCTCGATGCAGTCGGCCGCGAACTTGTAGCTAAACGTCTGGTCGAGTTCCACCGGGCGCTTATCGCTACCCGCGCAGGTGCCGCTGAAGTAGCCGAACGCCTTCGTGTAGCCGTGCTTGGCTATGAGGAGCCTGACGCTGCCAATGCTCGCCGCCTGGAGGCTTCCGCAAGCTTGACAGTGGCCCTTGTGAGTGTGAGTGCGCTTTGCCATGTTCGTGACTCCTGTCGCCGTCCTTGGCGACGCTGTGGTGATTACTTCGCTTGTGCTTCGCGGCGGACCAGTTCGAACACTGCATTCACCTGCTTCATGGTGACGCTGTAGTTCTGCGTGATGCCCAGCGCTCCGAAGCCTTCGCCGATCATCTTCTTGACGGCCTGGATCTGCTGAGGGCTCATGGTCGCCAAGCGACGGTTCATTTCGGCTTTTGTCATGATCTTCACTCCCGTTTGACTACGTGACGCTATAGTAACTACGTCAAACTTTAACGTCATCGGTACTTCCACGTATTCGTGGCTTCAGCCCACACTAACGGCTATCGGTTGACGCTGCACAGGGCCTTAGAGCTAAGTCCTTGATAAATCAGTATAAATGGAATTTAAATGGCCTAAGTCGTTGATCCGGAAGGATTTAAATGAAATAGTTCGTAAATGGGTGGGTACCTTAGTACATCAAACTAAGAACCCGTTAACACAAACAATACAAACAATCAACATTAACATTACAAAGAAATAGAACTCTTATATAAAGAGAATATATTATATATACTGAAGAGAATCAAGGCTTTGGACAGTTTATAGAGTCGAGTATTTGTAAACGGCTTTAGTATGTTGAAATTCTAATTTTTATATGTTATTGATGCGTTGGCATTTAATTAATGGAGTTGTTTTTAATATGACATATCCAATTTACGATTGTTCGCCCCAGGCGCAGAAGCTGATTGACAAACAGCCGACAGCGTCAGCTCCGCGAATGGTCGAAACAAGCGTTAATACCCATCATCGCGTTAAGTATCCTTTTTCCGAACTTGCAGTCGGCAAGTCGTTTAGTGTAGCGTTAGCTGAAGCTAACGAAATGTCTTTGCGTAACTTGTCTTATAAATGGGGCAAGGAGCTTAATAAGAAGTTTGCTGTGATTAAGCACAAAGACTACGGCTGTATTGAAGTCGCGCGAATCGCGTAGGAGTGTGGGCAGTGACGAAAGCTGAAGCGTTGGTAGGCGTGGTTCTTGGCATTTTGCTAGCGCTCAGCGTCGGCGAGGTTGCCGAAGCATTCACGTCGAAGGTTGCGAGTGTTCTGGCGTCTATTCCGGGAGTAATCAACAATGAGTAATGGCGAATTTCAAACTTGCCAAGCTTGTACAACGCCTATGGCGTGTCGTGACGTGGCGACTTGCCAGCGGCAATACAGAGCGGACACGATAGCCCGCATGTCAGCACGGGAGAACGTCGAAAGCTTGCTAGGTAAGCGTGTAGGCGTCAATAGCGGACGTTTCAAGGGTCAGCGCGGTTTGGTGACGCACGAGAACAGCAACGTGTTGAAAGTGCAGTTCGACAAGACACAGCAAACAGCGCTTTTGCAGCGTGTTGAAGTCATGCGTGAAGAAGCGTTCGACCAGCTGTACGGCAAGCCGACTACGCTTCGCGTTCACGGCTATGACAATACGCTTGCGAAAATGACGGCTTCGATTAAGCGCGTTGATGAACTGCGTGGTAAGCGCAAAGAGCCGAAGAAGGTTGTAGCGTTGGAATGGAAGTTACATCCGACGCCGACGTATCGCTGGGGTGTAATTCCGATCAATTTGCGCCTGGAAGACAACGTACGCTGTTTAGTTATCGAACAGCAACGTTGGTTCAAGTCGAAGCGCAGAGCGGTAGCGTTTGCGCGTTTTAATTACACGACATATGTGATTGCCGACTATCAAGAGCGGTAAGCGTCATGCCGTTAGAACAATTCATAGAAAAGCGCTTTAACCGCAAGTCTAGGGCCGTCATTCTCCAGGCGAACGAAATCATTGCTGAGTATCAAGCGGCTGGCTTTACGCTAACGCTACGCCAGCTCTATTACCAGTTCGTTGCGCGTGGTTTGCTGGCCAACAAGCAAACCAACTACGACAATCTCGGTAACGTCATTAGCGACGCGCGACTCGCTGGGTTGATCGATTGGGACGCCATCGAGGACCGAACACGGTTCCTGCGTGGTCATACGACGTATGATGACCCGGCTGACGCTATAGAGCGACTGCATGAGCGTTATCGCATCGATATGTGGCAGGGCCAGAAGCGCCGGGTTGAAGTGTGGATCGAAAAGGACGCGCTCATAGGCGTCGTACAGGCGGTTTGCAACAAATGGGATGTAAACTACTTCGCCTGTCGCGGGTACGCGTCCCAGAGCGAGCTATACGCAGCTGGGAAGCGAATTCAGGCGAGACGCTACTACGGAAACCAGGACAGTATCGTACTTCACTTCGGCGACCATGATCCGTCTGGCATCGATATGACGCGAGACAACGAAGAACGGCTTAGTATGTTTGCGGGTCGTCGTGTTGAAGTTAAGCGTTTGGCGTTAAACATGGATCAGGTTGAAGAGTACAACCCACCACCGAACCCGACAAAGCTCACTGATAGCCGGGCTAACGGCTATATCGACGCTTACGGGATGGAGTCATGGGAACTGGACGCGTTAGAGCCGAAGGTAATAGCGCAGCTGATTGAAGATAACGTTCAAGAAGAACTTGATTTTGACGTTTGGGACGACCGCGTCAGCCGATTCCAATACGATCAGCGAAAGCTGCAAGAAGCTGTCAAGTTCGTTCAGGGAAACAACGAAGGTTGAAATGGTAATACGCTATGTTGCATGACCGCAAAAGATATGGTACAACGGTTCGTAACCCAGTGACGCGCTATGGTCGCTGGGGTTATACCGAATGCTGTCACTGTCACCGGTTTTACACGTGCATGGGCATTTCGCGTCACTGGGGACGGTGTCCGAAGAATCCGAAGAATGTGATGCCGGTCACTTGACGCGTTTGTCGTTAAGCGCTTAGTATCGCGTTATCTTGCAACGGGAGGCGACAATGTCGGCGGTTATGAAACAAAGTCACGGTTCACCGGTAGTTATCTACCTGAACGGCGAAGAAGTCATCATAGAAACTCAATATGATCCTTATGCGCCGGCGCATTTGGCTTGGTCTGCGTTCACGTCGAATTATGACCTGGGGAGTCCGCTAGGGCTTGGCCTGACGGCAAATGAAGCGATTACGGAGCTGGTCGAACAGTTGATTGATGTGCAAACTCTAGAATGCGCCAATGCCGGCGCACGGAGTAAGCCGAAATGTTCGAGCTGGCTGTCTATGTTGTCGCGTTACTGGCAATTGCCGTTTATGATCCTGGCGCAGAAAGCGAAGGCGACGGCGAGACGGTTGCGCTTGGCGTTTGATCGTTAATCGTCTCCTAGCAGCGTAGCCGCTACAGCTGGGTAGCGGCTCTTAACTGACCCCTTGCGCCGGTTCTTCCAAACAGGCAGAATCCTGTCTTTCGGTCTGGCATCGCTGGCGGCGGTCGCCGTGGCCTCTACAAACCATCGGGCGAACCCTGCGGTTGACCGTCGCTCGCGATCCCTAGCGGGGTCCAATGTTTTCTCATACGGCTTCATATAGGCGCCGTCGTGCCGTTGTTGGCATCGTGGTCTACGTTCTGATCGTAGGTCTGGGCATGCTCGTTTCTAGCGTCGTTCGACGCTGCAATCCCGTGATAACGTCTGCGCCATCGTACCTCCCGGAGCGTGAGCAATGAATCAACGAACCGGTTACGGCTTCGCGTTTGCATGCTGGATGCGTCTGCGAGCTAAGACTCGCCATTGGTCGTTAATGGCCAAGCGTGTTCACGGCTGGCACTGCTATAGCTGTCGTCATGTTTGGCGTGAAATGAATCCGGAGCGTCACCAATGAGCGATACGCCGAAGTCAGACGCGGCTGAGTTAGGCGGTTTTGACGGCAAGGGTCGAATAATCGCTAAGATTGGCGTTGTGCACATAGACTTTGCGCGTCAACAAGAGCGACGTATAGCGGAGCTAGAGAAGGACGTTGCGAACTGGAAGCGAACTGCGGAGATTGAAAAGGAATCGGCGATTATATCAGAAGATAAAATAGTAGAGCTTGAGGAAAAGCTAGCCCGTTACGAAGAGAATAAGACGTTTGGCGAAGCAGCACATGCCGGATTACAGAAGTGCGTTGACTCTCGGAATGAAATAGAGCAAGCTGTGGACGACGACAACCAATTTTGAGGTAGCGACATGAAGTACGATATTCCCAACGGCTTACCGCCTATTTCCATACCTCCCGGCAAACGTACTGAAGGAACGCTTCTCACGAATCGCAGCACCATTAAGCGCGCTCCGAAGTCGAAGTTCTTGAAGCAACTGGAGAAGGCGCAAGCGAAGTTGTTGCATCCTGAAGTTAGGGCGCAGCTGAGCGAAGAAGAAACCGCGCGACTGTTCGAGATTCAAACGGTACGCATTACGTCGCCCGGCGTTACGCTGGCTGGTCAGCGTTTGCGTGAAGCGTTGAAACCAGCATCGCGCAACGTCACCTTGCTGAATTCCTACAGGAAACGTCGTAACCCGTGAAGTGTCGCTACTGCGAGCGTCCCAGGCCGAAAGGTTGGCTTACTTGTGGGTATTCGGAATGCCAGCAAGTCGCGTTTAATGAACTAATGAGAACAAACGATGAAAGACGACATGGCAGACGAAATGCAGATAGACTCCAACGTTCGACCGCCGGTGGCCAAGTCGAAGAAGCAAAAGCCGGATCTGTTTCGCGAATATGCTGATGCCTACGAAGCTGTTTACTTGCGGCGTCCGGTTCGAAAACCTACCCCGCATGCCGGGTGGTTTAAGGCCGATACACTGCAAACTGGCGTTAGCGCGAAGCGTTTGCGTGAATTAATCAAAATGCTGAAAGACCGAAAAGGGAACTAGCGTTATGAGCAATCCGACAGGCGATGCGCTGAAGCCGAAGTTTCTGACGCATGAACAGCTAATGAAGGCCGGTTTATGTGTCATGGAAGACAACAACACCGTTGTCTTGTTCGATACGGAGCATTTCAAGGCCAGCGGCGAAGAGTTCCAGGGTATACCGATCATGTACCTGCGGCAGACGAACGAATGCCTTCACCGGCTTATACCGGCGGCTCCGATGCTGTATCGGAATGTCGTTAGTACTCAGCTAGCTGTACATCAGCTGTTAAATACCGTCACCTTTTTGCAGCAGAATTGCAAGGCCAAGCGACCCGAAGACGAAAGCACGGTACGTGCCGTCTTGAATACGGCTAGACGGCAGTTAGACGCCATGATTAAATCGGCTCATACTGCCGGCAGCGCTGCTGTCAATGGCATTGAAGAAGCTGACCGGCGTCTTTTGCTGGAGCGTAGCGGTAAGGTTAACGGGAGTAAGGCAGATGGCTGAAGTTACTGACGAACGCTTGCGCAATACGCGAGTCTGGGCACAAGCGCGCGTAGGTTCGCTTTCTGGCGCTGAAGTGATTGTTGCCGCTTGCGACGAAGCGTTAGCGGCTAGAGCGGCAACGTCGATTGAAGAAGCTGCGACGATCTACGATAGCATGCAAGGCGGTTACATTACCTATTCGCCTAATCCTGGCATGGGTAATGCTTGGCCTTATATGACGCTTGACGGCGACTTTAGCGCCGAACAGCTGCGCGCTATGGCGTTACTGATGGACAAAGCGCCGGAGAAGCTAATACCATGATAAACGGCTACTACATTGGTCAGCGGGTCATTTACAACGATCACGAAATCGTCAAGATTGATACCGACCAGTTCAAGGTTCAGCCTAGCACTAGCTTGCGCCAATGGATAAAACTGTCAAATGGTGTTGAACTCTACGTTGACGTTAATAACTTGAAGCCGTTGCCCGGTGGTCAGCTATGAATCAAGGTCAAGCAACTTGGATCTTCTCCAAGTGTTTCGAACGTGAATACGTTCGTTACAGTTCTGAGGGTCGATGGCGCGACGGAGAAGAAGACAAGACGCCGTTTATTTGCCTTGACGGCAATTTCAGCGTCGAAGAAGTCGAAGCAATCGCGTTCCTCATGCGTAACAAACCAGAAGCGTTGAGGAAATGAGTAGATTTCAAGGCGCCTTTTACGGTCCATTAACCGACGATGAAATCGAACTGGAGCGCTCTTTAATGAACCCCGAACAATTGGCGAAGTCAGGAAGCGAGCATGCCGAACAATGCGCGCTGTTCTGCTGGGCTAACAAAGCAATGCAGTTCGGCTTCGCCGCTGCGGATGAAATGGACGCGTATGACGTCTATACGCCGCATCACGAAAGGCTATACGTGCCGGAATTGCGATGGCTTCACGCAATACCAAATGCCGGAGCGCGTAGTAACAAGATAGCAGCGGCTCAGCTGAAGGCCGAAGGCGTCAAAGCGGGCGTTGCTGATATCTTCTTGCCTGTCGTCAAACGGGGGCGTAACGATCAATTGAATAACCCTGTTCGCTTTTGTGGCCTGTATATCGAATTGAAGCGTCTTGACGGTCATATGAGTGACGTTAGCAACGATCAAACTAACTTTGGAAAATTTGTCGAACAGCAAGGTTATAAATGGTATGTCGCGTTCGGCTGGCGTCAAGCGGCAAGTATTATCAAGGAATACTTGTCATGAGACTGAACGCGCACGAATACGCAGCTATGGATTTTAAGACGCGTTCGCTAATGGCGCGTTGTTGGATCTATCTCAACAACGAGCGCGTTATGGATTGTGTTATAGCTGACGAAGAAGCTGGTTATATCGTTCAGTATGCTAGGGACCCTCGTGGCAATATCCTTGTTGACGAACACGGCGAAGCGCAGACGCGGCGCCTTGAAGGTGACGTTCGTATACTGGACCCGCAAAAAGACGCGAACTAATGTTTCATTGGCGCTGCTACAAACGGAAGTGTAGACGAGGAAAATACATTCCCAGGCGTCGAACCAAATTCAAAGAAGCGCCGCGTTGTCGCTATTGCCGCTCTCTAATGACGTTAGACGCCTATCGAACGTCGAATAAAGAAAGCCGACGCTATAACTGCACTTGTACCGACGTTAAATGGCAACCCCATAGACGCGGCTATTGCGAGGCTCTTCGGAAACGGTTGTATGAAGAGTCTATAGCCGAATTCGAGCGGCAGACGGCTTATTTAAATTCAGACGCGAGCGTTCCGTTCTAATGCCCGTAAGAATCCCTAGCCGAAAGATGCGTGCGTTAGTCTTGGCTGGAGACTTGCCGTCCTGGTTACACAAGCATCCGCGCAAGGCGTATTTGATCGCGATCTACAAAGCAACGCCAGACTGGCTTGATCGTGGCGAAATTAAGAAGCTCGTAGCGATACGTAACGTTGCTACGGAGTTAACCGGCGTTGAACACGTTATTGACCATATCGTACCGCTTAACCATCCACGCGTCTGCGGGCTTAACGTTCCCTGGAACATGCAGATATTGACCCGTAAGCAAAACGCGGCTAAAAGTAACGTCTGGTTACCGGATCAACTGGAGTTGTTTAACCATGAACTCAAAACAGACGAAGCCGCGCCCACCCTTGCCGTCATTGACGAAGTTCAAAGACGCGGTAATGGACAAGGTCTATAGCGATCCAGCGGGCTTTGGTCGCATAATTTGCGTCAACTTGTTCTTGCAGTTCGAAGGTGTCGAACAAGAGGGTGGAGCCGGCGCTAGCTTTGACGTAGGCGAGTCGGTAAGTGTAACGGTTGCAAAGTTGCGCAACTTGGCTGATCGGCTCGAATCGCGCAAAGCCCTGGTTCAAGCCGTCAGCGATCATATGGACGGTTTGAAGGACAAGCCCGGCGGTAAGTGAAGGTCCGGGCTTGTGTTGACGCTAGTGCTGCCGCTTTCCGTTCAGACGACGGACCGGAGTCGGATTCCGGAAGGTTAATCGTACCGCTAGCAGGTACACTCACAGTATGTACTGTCTCCGTTGCGAAGTCACGCGAGCGCGCATTAGAGCCGCCTACGGGCTGATTGTGGGCAGAACCCTAGCTGACATAGCGGCAGACCTGTCAAAGCGCTACGGCGCGTCCTACGAAGTTCGAGGTAACGAAATATGGCGGCGCAATAACCCGGTAGACGTTTTTGTTTTGAAAGACGGTTGACGGTTGAATTGACGAAGCGTAGATTTGCAACCGTTAGTTTCCCTCCAACACAACATAGGTATTACGAACATGGCAGGTAAGAAGACAGCAAACAAAGTAGCTCCGGCAGCGGTGGCGGCGGTCGGTCTGGCGGCAATCGTGGCGGCGACGCAGGGCGAAGCGGGCTTTCTGTTCGCTCCCATCGATGAAGCGAACGCGCTGGTGGCCGAGGGCTTGATCGAAGTCAACCCGAAGGTTCCCAACACGCCGACGGGTCAGATTGCAGCGAGAGCCACTCCGAAGGGCATCGAACGTGCGCAGGCCGAAGCGTCGGACAGCGGTATGCCGGCCGGTGGCGCGCCCGCCTGGGGTTCTCCAGGCGTGCAGGCTCCCGAAGCCAGTGCTGAAGCCGAAGGTGAAGAAGGCGGCGAAGAAGGCGAAGACGAAGGTGAGTTTGTCATCGAGGACAACATCGAAATTCCGGAACCGAGCGGGCGCGGCGGTCGTACCGGGTCTTCGTACCCGTTCGAGAAGCTCAACGTTGGCCAGTCTTTCTTCGTCGCGAAGCCGTCGAAGAACCTCGCTTCCACCGTCTCCAGCGCGAACGCGCGTTACTCGGAAATCGTCAAGGACGACAAGGGCAACACCGTCATGACGAAGGACAAGAAGCAGAAGGACGTTCCGTTGCGCCGTCAGACGCGTCAGTTCATCGTTCGTGCCGTTACGGAGAAGCGCAAGGACGCCAGCGGTAACGAAATCGAGGTGAAGGGTTCGCGCATCTGGCGTGTGGCTCCGAAGGCGGCGTAAGCCAGCACAGCGGCTGGAACTAGGACCCCCTCCCGGTTGAAGTTCCTGCCAATGGGAAGGCCGGCTAGACCTCAAGCTAGCCGGCCTTTTTGCTTTCTGGGTCGTTGTGTTTTAATCTCCGCGCGGAACGCTCCACGGCCGGGGACATGACGACATGCCAAATCGTTTGCTATTCCTGAGGCCACCGCCGCTGCCGCAGACGGAAGACGAAGAAGAACAGCGGAAATACAGGGCTAAAGTCGCGGCGTACCACTACAAGCTGTCCATGGTGATGCTGGCCCTGATCGTGTTTACAGGCTGGGCCTTATCTCCGTTAGGCTTAGCTCGGGCGCAGAATGTCAAGCCGCAGATTCAAGAGGCGTTAGCGCCGGTCGAAGCTGAAGTTCAACAACTTAAAACGATACTGGCGCAAGTTACGACTAATCAGGAGTTAAACGCTAAACGTTTGACGCGCTCGTTATCGAACAGTGTAGCGAGCGAAATGCGGTTTATGCAGGCGAAGCGTTGCAAGCTGTCAAACGCAGAAGAACAGGAACGTGAACGTCTATGGAACGAAATAGAACGTAAGCAAGACGAGTATCAAGAATTGCGAAACGAACGTTACAACCTTCCGAATTGCGCGGAGCTATGACAATGAAATTGCAACTTGTTACTTACTGGCGCGATGCCTGGAAGTTCTGGAGCGTTAAGCTCGCGGCTCTGGGAACTGCGTTAGTAACGTTTGCTACGTTATTTCCAGACGCGGCTTTGCAAGCTTGGTTCGCGTTACCGGATGAATTTAAGCAGGTCATTCCGCCGTCTTACGTGCAAGGATTTGGCGTCGTGTTGATGGCGCTTTCGCTGATTGCTCGAATTATCAAGCAACAAAAGCTGCAAGACGAACTATTGGCGCAAGGTAAGATTGTGCAGACTCCCAGCAAGCCCGAGGACGGTGCTAGGGACGAACGGCCGCCGTTAGCGATCCTTGCAACTATCTACCTGGGCATTGCGCTTTTGACGTATGGCTTGGCTGCGCAGGCTGCTGTCAATGTCAACTACGTTTACGAAGTGTATATCAAGCGTGGCGGTACCACGCAGTTTCCGAGCTATCGATCTAGCGACGAAGCAGCAGCGAAGCTGGCTTGCCGAAATGCGATAGCCCAGAAGGCCGCGAACGAAACGGTTGACGTCACTTACACCTGTACTTCGCCGCAGCTGTTAGGCATTGTCGACTACACGGCAACGCCCACAACGTTACCGGCTCCGGTGAACTTTACCGGCGTTCTGAGTTCAACGAACCCTTCAACACAAATTTCGTTAGGGTGGTCAGCAGTTAGCGGCGCGGCTGCGTATGATATCGAACGGTGCCAGAGTGCAACCTGTACGAATTTTACGCGGCTTAGCTGTTACGTCGGTGTTAACCGTGCTGTCGGATCGCTCACCCCTGGAACGACATACCGTTTCCGAATTAGAGCGTCACGGGATACAGCGTGTAGCGCGACAGCGGGCAATCTCGGTAGCTGGTCTTCGATTGTTAACGTAACGACGCAAGCCAGCGTAGCGTTTATAGCGGTTTTGAATTGGACCTATAGCGATCCTGGCGATCAAGACGGCGTGCCTGTTGAGCGACTTATCCCAGATGCAGAAGGCTTTCGTATCGTTTACGGTAACAGTCGAGACGCGGCGAATAACCCGATATTCGACAGGACTATTGACATACCGAACCCGGTTGCAAGAACGTATATCGTCGAGAACTTAACGCCGGGAACTTGGCATTTCGCCGTGAAGACGTACGGCGGCGGCAACGAAAGCGTGCCGAGTGTGACGCAATTCAAGACAATCAGTTGACGTAACGGTACAACGTCGGGTAGCTTCGGCGGGCTTATTAACTGGCGGGCTATATCATGGGCGACCTTATCGACATTTTAACGCTTGCCAGTACTCTCTACGTCGTTTACCTACTGAGGTTCAATATCATGCCGAAACAATCCGAAATCGCAACTGGGCTGCAGCAGGCCAACGCGCAGCTGGGCAAGGTGCATACCGAAGTTCAGGGCCTGAAGGACGACTTCGAAGCCCTGCGCGAAGCGTATGAAGCCGAAGACGGCGAAGCGTCGCCCGAAGTCGTCGAAGCCTTCAGCCAGCTTCAGACGCGGTTGAACGGCGTCGATGAACTGATTGCTGACGTATCTCCGGCGCCCGAAGCTGGCACCGGAACCAGTACCCCTCCTGCGGTCGAAGGGGCGCAGAGCTAACCCGCCAGATTAGCTTTGCACTACAGCCGGGAGTGGCAACGCTCCCGGCTTTTTTATGGGAGCGACCTATGTACGGTGTTGACCCTCGTCAGTTTCTGAAGTTCGTTGTGATACCGACGTTACAGCGAATTCGTCTACATTCGGAAGTCGCGGTAGCGTTGACTTTGGGTACATGCTTGAAGGAGTCGTTGTTGAAGTACGTAGTTCAGCGACCGAACGGCCCTGCGCTAGGCTTTGGTCAAATGGAGCCGTTTACGCATGATGATTTATGGCGTACCTTCTTGCCTCAGTTTCCGCAGTTGTCCGCTCAAGTCACAAGATTGACCGGTTATCTGGAAGGCTTGAGCGTACCGCCGGCCTCCGAACTGATTGGCAACGCGTTCTACGCAGTTGCTATGACACGAGTTAGGTATTATCGCGTCGAAGAAGCGTTACCTGTATTTAGTGAACATTCCGATTTAAACGCACTATCTTTAGCGCGTTACTGGAAGAAACATTACAACACGTCGGAAGGTAAGGGTAACGTTGAAGAAGCTTTACCGCATTTTCAAGAGGCAATAGCGTTATGGGCATCGTCGAAATTTTAATTGCAGCACTCGCTTTGCTTGGTGTTGGCGGAGCCTACGTCAAAGGTCGAATTGACGCGCGTAAGAAAAGCGACGCTGAACGCATCAAAGGCCAACTGGCAGCGGAGCGCAGACGAAATGAAACACTTCAAAAAGCTAACGAAGTTGATGACAGTATCAATTCTTCTGATATTGCCGACGTTCATCGGCGGTTGCGCAACCGATGGACCCGTGATAATTGACAGCGGCTGTGAATGGAGCAAGCCCATATACGTAAGTAAGGATGACGTTCTAACGGACGAAACAGCTAAACGTATATTGAGTCACAATGAAATTGTTGCAGCCCTTTGTACCGGTGGACCTAGCCGCGCCCCCGTCGTCAAGACAAGGCCCGGTAGTGGACGAAACACCGGACGAAGAGATGGCGAAGAAGGAGCGGTTCGCGGAACTACTCTTGAAGGAAGACGACCCCTTTAAAGTCGGTCTGATTGTTTATCCCGATAACACTCCGCGCGCTCTCTGGGTTGCGAATCATTGGCCGAATGACCCTGACGTTATTGCTATTCGCAAATCGCTAGTTGACTCTGAAGGCGAACTTTCGTTTCTTCCTACCGAGGCCGACGCGTCTAAACTGGCCTGGAACATTGCCAGGAACGAAACTGTCGACGTTGAGCAACGTTTAAGAGCGTTAGAGCTATACGGCAAGTTAAGAGGACACATTAAACGGCCTGACGTTGTTGTTCAAACCAATACTCAAACAAACATCATTCAGAGTAACGTCATGGTCGTTAGAGACTTTGGCGGCGTCGATCAATGGGAAAAGCGGGCCATAGCTCAGCAAAAGGAATTGAAGGCCGAAGTAATTAAAGATGTCAGCCGTTCTTAAAGAAGCAATCCAAGACGCGCTTCAGCCTCAGCCGACTCCGGAAGAAGCGGCAGCTGTTAATGTAGTGTGGGAACCGATACCCGGAACTAGTCAAGACCTAGCGTTATCCTGTCCTTGTCAATCAATTCTTTACCACGGTACTCGCGGCGGCGGTAAGACGGCTATACAGTTAATGCGCTTTCGTGCTCGCGTCGGACTTGGCTATGGCGCGTATTGGCGCGGCGTTATCTTTGACCGTGAATTTAAGAATCTGTCCGATATCGTTACGCAGTCGAAGCGATTCTTCAAACTGTTTGGCGATGGTGCCGAGTTCAAAGAATCGGCGCAGGAATATAAATGGGTCTGGCCGACAGGCGAGGAACTGTTATTCCGGCATGCCAAGAAGATAACCGACTATGACGCGTTTCATGGCCATGAGTACCCGTTCATCGGCTTTAACGAGTTAACGAAGCACGGTACAGGCGACCTGTATTACAAGCTGTTATCAACTAATCGTTCCTCGTTTGCTCCTGAACTGCATACGCCACATGACAAGGTAGCGCCGGGCACGCCTGGAGCGATTGAAGGTATTGACCGCATTTGGCGTTTGTATAAGACAGCTAATCGTCAGCCGCTTCCGCCTATACCGTTAGAGGTATTCAATACAACGAATCCTAGTGGCCGTGGTCGTGCTTGGGTCAAGCGCGACATGATTGATGTAGCGGAGCCGGGTCAGGTTGTTCGTACTTCGTTTGAAGTCTTTAATCCTCAGACGCAACAAGACGAAACAATAACCATAACGCACGTTCACATATTCAGTAGCTGGCGAGAAAATAAATTCATATCGCCGTTGTATGTAGCGGAGCTGATGAAGATTAGTGACCCGAACTTGCGTCGGGCTTGGCTGTTGGGCGATTGGAGTGTGACGACCGGCGGAGCGTTAGATGATTTGTGGAACGACGACAAGCATATATTGCCATCTGGATTTGTGCCGCCGAAGAACTGGCGCTTAGATCGCGCTTTCGACTGGGGTTCTACAACGCCGTTTGCCGTTGGCTGGTTCGCTGAATCGAATGGTGAAGAAGCAACGTTACCGGACGGTTCGATATTTTGCCCTCCAGCTGGAACGTTAGTGATGTTTCGTGAATGGTATGGCTGTACCAAAGACGAAAAAGGACGTTTGCAGATTGGTAAGAATAAAGGTTTGAAAATGTCGTCAACGAAGGTCGCTGAAGGCATTAAGGAGCGCGAAATAGAATGGATGAAGCGCGGCTATATGAAGTCACAGCCGCACGGCGGGCCGGCCGACAATCAAATTAGAAATGTTGTTGACGAGAGCAATGACACCATTGAACTCAAAATGCAGAATGTTGGCATCTTCTGGACGAACTCGGATAAATCTCCAGGCTCCAACGCAGTCGGCTTGCAGGTCATACGCGACCGGTTAGAGTCCGCAGTGACAGGAGAAGGCAAAGCGTTGTATGTTACGCGGGATTGCCCGGCTACGCTGGAACTGGTTCCCCCGATTCCCCGCGACGAAGAAAAGCCCGACGAAGCGGACCCGGACTACGAAAACCATCTGTACGACATGATTAAGTACCGCTGTCTTGCAGGCAATAGCAGCGCTCAAGGTCAAATTACTGTCAGGTTTGCTAACTGAAGGTTCCAATCATGGCATTCGAAACAAGTAGCCCGGATAGCAGCAGAACGGATTCTGTGACTTCAATTCGAAAGGATTTGTACGAACGCTTCGAAGAATACGACTTAATCGAAGATTGTCTAGCCGGTGGCAAAGCGGTAAAGAAAAGGAAGGAGAAGTATTTACCGATTCCGGATGCTACGAACCCAGACACAACAGCACGAGACGCGCGCTACGAAGCTTATATAACGCGGGCTGTCTTCTACAACGTTACCCAGCGCACGGCGTTAGGTTTGATTGGCGAAATCTTTAGCCGGGACCCTGAAGTAAAAGTTCCGGCTAGCCTGGAAGACGTTGTGACCGATAGCAGCGGCGGTGGTATCAGCCTTGAACAGCTCGCCCGTCAAGGTTGCTGGTACGCGCTGGGCTATGGTCGCGGAGGTTTGTTTGTTGACTATCCTCCGTCGGACGGTCCAACGTCGAAAGCCGAACAGAAGGCCGGCAACGTTCGCGCGACTATCTCTATGTATGACGCGAAGAGCGTTATTAACTGGCGCGTTAAGAAACGCAATTCAAAGCTTGTCTTGTCTCTTACTGTGTTAAAGGAAGAATACACAATTGAAGACGACGGCTTTCAAACCAAGACCGGTATTCAGTATCGCGAACTTAGGCTAGGGCCTGGAGACGTTTACTACGTTCAATTGTGGAGGCCGAAGGACGTGGAGAACATTTCCGGCGGCTACGAACCTTACGGTGCTCCTTACTATCCAAAAGACGGCAGAGGCAATCCGCTTACCGATATCCCGTTTACGTTCTTTGGTTCGCGTGACAACGAACCATCAATTGATCCGCCGCCGCTGTACGATATGGCGGATATCAACATAGCGCATTATCGAAACAGTGCAGACTTCGAAGAAACGGTTTTTGTCGTTGGTCAGCCGACGTTATGCGTTACCGGCTTAACGAAGGAATGGTACGAAGGTGTTTTAAACAAGGTCATACCGTTCGGTTCGCGCGCAGGCTTGCCGTTGCCGAAGGACGCTGACGCGAAGATATTGCAGGTCGAAGAGACTGCAATGGCCAAGGAAGCGATGGAGCACAAGGAAAAACAAATGGTCGCTCTCGGCGCCAAAATCGTAGAGAATCGCGACGTACAGCGTACCGCGACCGAAGCGAAGGGCGACAAGGCTACCGAACAGTCAGTTCTTGGCGCCGTCGCTAAGAACGTCTCCAGCGCGATCAAATGGGCTTTGGAATGGTGCGCGGTTTTTCACAACACGGCGGAGGCAGGGATAGAGTTCAAATTGAATACCGATTTCGAGCTAGCCAAGCTTTCGGCCGAGGATCGCGAAGCGGTCGTTAAGAACTGGCTTGACGGCGCTCTTAGCTGGACTGAAATGCGCTCCGTTATGCGCAAGGCCGGTATAGCGTCAATGGATGACGAGAAGGCCAAAGCTGAAATTGAAAAGGACAAGACAGCTGAAATCGAAAAAGCGGCCAAACAGCTTGGCATGGAAACAAAAGCCGTTACGGACAATTCGCCGCCACCAGCTGCGGCTTAGTGTGGGCAAATGCCAATAATAGAAGCTACGCGCCTATACGACGTTACCGTTAGGCTGCAGATATTCGTTGAAGCTGTCAAAGCTTATCAGGCTAGGCAGTTCGACAGAGTTTTGATTGGCGTTAGGAATGAATTCGATAAGCTGTTAGGACGGCTTAACTTCGAAACCCTGGACGGCCTCACCAGAACGCGGCTACGCGCGCTTGTCATGGCGTTGAAGCTGTCACAGTCGCGGCTGTATAGCGTCTATATGGAAGACGTGTTAAAACAGCTGGAGGCGTTTACGAACGCCGCGCTAGTCGTCAACAAGACCGTTTACGCCGCGCTTCGATCTAACCTAACCTTCGATATAACCCAAGGCGAAGAAGCATTGAACAGCTACCTTCGCGCGCTGGGTCAGCAACCTGAAGACGAAAGCGCGGCTTGGTTGTTTGGATTCGCGGCGTTGACTAATCCGTCGCGAACTTGGAACAACGTTATAAACGAACCTGTCGCGGCTAACGGAGCCTACGTCAAAGACTTCTACAGGGCGTTCGCTGCGTCGGCGCAGTTGAGCACCGCGAATTTATTGACTAAAGCTTATGCTAACGCAACCAGTACGCCGAAGGTACGCGAAGAACTGAAACAAACGTTGACCAAGATTGACAACCAGTCAGCGGCCGTTAGCAACACGGTTATGCAGCATATAGCGGCTATAGTGTCGCAAACGGTAGCGTCTGGGTTGTTTGGTCGCTATCGTTGGGTCAGCGTTATTGACTCCAGTACAACGGACATATGCTACGGCCGAAACAACAAGATATATTTTTACGGCAAGGGTCCGTTACCGCCGGCGCATATCGGTTGCAGAAGTATTACCGTTCCGTATCAGAACGGCCAAGACACCACTAGCGAAACGTTCTACGCGTTCCTTCAGCGTCAGTCCTCACAAATACAAGTTGTTGCTATGGGCGAAGCTGGAGCGAAGCTATTGCGTACGGGTCGCATAAAGGCGAACGAAGTAATGAAGTTCGCTAATCCCGCTCCTTTGTCTCCTGCACAGTTTCAAGCGTCTATTCCGCTCATATTGAACGGGTAGCATTACTAACCGGCGTCCCGTGGATGCCTTAACTATGACGGTGTCATATGAAGTTCAAAATCAAGAAGGCCGATTTCGACAAGCTGAACGAAGAGTTGCAGAAGGCTTATAAGAAGCTGGATGACGATACATACCAGCTCAAGCTTGAAGCGGATGACGACGACGATTTAAGACCAGAACTCCGTCGCGCTAACGAACGTCTGAAACAAGAGCGCGAGACGTTGCGTCAGGAGAAGGAAGCGGCTGAAGCGAAGCTTGCCGAACTGGAAGAACAAGGCAACAAGAAGAAAGGGAATATCGATGCTCTTGAAGCTAGCTATAAGGAAAAGATAAAGAAGATTGAAGAGACAAAAGACGCTACGATAGCAGGATTAAAAAAGCAACTATCTACGTTGCTGGTCGATAACGTCGCTCAGGCGATAGCGTCGGAGATTTCAAAGAAGCCGAAGGTTCTTTTGCCACATATCAAGGCGCGGTTAGAAGCGAACCTTGAAGGCGATACGCCGTCTACGCGCGTACTGGGTTCGGACGGTAAGCCTTCGGCTGCAACCTTGGACGAACTCAAAAAACAGTTCGTTGACAACGAGGATTTTGCAGATATCATCATCGGGTCAAAGGCGTCCGGGTCCGGTGGACCGGGGCAGGGTGGCGGCTCCCGTGGAGCTAAAAAGCCCTCGGAATACAGCGAAGCTGAGCGGATAGCGCTCTTTCGCGAAGACCGAGCTGAATTTAACAGGCTTTTTCCACCATCCGGAGCTAACTAACAATGTCAACAGTACGCCTTTCCGACGCCGTCGTTCCCGAAGTGTACGAGACATACGGTCGGGGTATCGATAACCCCGAACTGACGGCGTTGTTCGATTCCGGCATCGTTCGTCGAACCGAGCTGTTCGACCAAATCGCACGGGCCGGCGGCAAGACGGGAACGATTCCCTTCTGGCTGGACCTCGATCCGACCATCGAAGAGAACCAGTCGAACGACGATCCCGAAGACTTCGCCGTGCCGAACAAGCTCGGCAGCACGACCATGACGTACCGCAAGTGCTACGTCAATCAGTCTTACAGTGACATGGACCTTGTCACGGAACTTGCCGGCTCCGATCCCATGAAGCGCATCCGAGCGCGCTTTAACGTCTATTGGGCACGCCGCGATCAACGCCGACTGATTTCCACAGCGAAAGGTATCTACGCTTCCAACGTCGCGAACGACAGCAGCGACATGGTCGTTGATATCAGCGCGACCGGTGACGGTATCATCACAGCGGAATCTGTGATCGATGCTGAGTATACGATGGGAGATGCAACCGGGCGTTTCTCAGCGGCGGCAATGCATTCCAACGTGGTCAAGCGTTTGGAGAAAAACGACCTGATCGATGTGATTCCGGACAGTAAGGGCAATCGTATCAAGTATTACCGGAACCTTCGGGTTGTAGTGGATGATTCGATGCCGGTCATGAGCGGCACTGGCGTTAACAGTATCTACCTGACGATATTGTTTGGCGGTGGCGCTTTTGGCTTTGGCGGCGAAGAAGGCCACATGTTCGGCATGGGCGAAGGCTCGCCGCGTAAACCCACATGGGTCGAACGTGTGGAACAAGCCGGTAACGGCGGCGGTATGGAAACCATCGGCGAACGTCGTACGCTCATTCTGCATCCATTCGGCTATCGCTGGGTCGAAGATCCGACCGGTACCGACAACGACCTCGTTGAATTCTCGCCAACCAATGCCGATCTGGCGAACGCCGCGCACTGGCAACGTGTCGTCGCGCGCAAGCAAGTCCCCATGGCGTTCCTTCTGTCGAAAGCGTAACGCAGGTTCGCCCGAACACTGCGCGTAGCTGGCCGAGGGTCGTTAGAAGATTCGACCCTCGGTTTTAACCCAAACGTTAGAGGGTTCCCGTTATGGCGAAGAAAGGTTTCCCGCGAGCGATGGCGGCGGCATCTAGCAGCACGTCTACGACAAAGGCAGGACCGGTCAAGAAGATGCCGGTTCAAGCCGCTTCTACAGCGGCTGACGTTGCTGCACTGGTGACGGATTTCAACGCTCTCCTGACCAAGCTGAAGAACGCCGGCATGATGAACAGCGCGTAAAGCTGTTCTCCGTCTTCAGCATTTCACAACGTTTACTTTTTGAGGGTTTTACTATGAAGCCACTGGAAGAGCGCAAAGCGCAACGAGCCGAACAGAAGAAGAACGAAGCGAAGGAGCGCGAAACGGTCGTACCGAAAGAACAGGAACCCGTTCAGAGCGGTCCCGGCGGCGAACCGCATCGTCACACCATGTCGGAGACGTTGAGCAAACAGTTCGACGCCGACAAGGTTTTGTCGGGTAAGCCCGATGAAATCAAAGGTCAGCTGTCGAAGCTGAACGGCGACCAGCTTGCGCAGTTGGAGGCGAAAGAGAAGGAAGGCAAGAAGCGAACCGGCGTGCTGGACGCGATCAAGAAGCAACGAGAAGACAACGAAGCTGCCGCGAACAGTTGGAGTAGCGGCAAATAACTTCGACAGCACTACAACGCCGGTTAAAGCCGGCGTTGTTCTATTGACGGCTTTGCAACTTCAAAGGTGAATCATGGCGATTAACTACAGCACGGCCGTCAAGAACGCCCGGCTTCAGGTCGTACAGGACGCGATTCAAGCCGATGCCGGCGTTGGCGAACTGCGCATATACAGCGCCGGCTATGCCGCTTTGCTTGTCTCGATTCCGCTGGAAGACTCGCAGGTACCGGCTGGCGGCGTTCTTGCGCTGATTGATGCGCCATCTGAAGCGGCAGCTGTCGCGAGCGGTACAGCAGCAATCGCGCGCATTGTCGATAACTCCGGGGACATGGTCGGTGAAGGCTTGACGGTAGGTACAGCATCGGCAGACGTGATTTTGGATGCTACCGCCATCAACGCCGGTCAAAACGTTCGAGTTGTCAGCGCGCAAATTACTCACGGCTAATTGTGGGGACGCTATGAGCCTTCGTCACTACGATAGCTTTGACACTTACGTTACTGCTGATTTATCGCAGAATTACAACAACGTCAATTCTAGCGGTATGGCCATTAGTGCCGGGAATGGCAGAAGGTCAACAGCGTCCTTACGCTTTACTACTAGTTCCGGCAACGTTTTAAAGTCCTTTGACCATCAATCAACGTGGATCATAGGATTTAGTCTACGTGTAGCCGCTTTGCCGTCGACGTCGTCAAGAGAATTTATTGTATTTTATGACGGCGGTAGCGTTCAAGTTGATCTTCGGTTAAACGCTGCTGGTCAATTGTTCTTTACTCGCGGCGGAACTACAACGCTAGCTAGCAGCACTAATGCAATTTCAGCGAATACGACGTATCACATTCAAGCGAAGATTTTTATAAGTGATACGGTCGGAACGGTGGAACTGCGTGTTAACGGTACGAATACCGGCTGGATTCCTCAAGTCGGCAGTTTGGATACGAAGAACAGCACGACGAATGCAACAGTTAACGGTATCTTGATTCAAGGCGCAGTCTCTAGCGCTAATACCGACTATGATGATCTGTGGATTTGCGACGGCCAAGGTTCCGCGCCATATAACGATTTCCTGGGAGATTTGCGTGCAGACGTGCTGACAGTAAACGGTGCTGGCAATTCAGCGCAATTTTCGCCCACTAGCGGTGGCAATTATACTTGTGTCGATGAATCGGCGCCGAACGGAGATACCGATGTCGTTTCGTCTTCGACAGTAGGCCACAAAGATACTTACGCCTATTCAGACTTGGCGCATACGCCGACGACGATATACGGCGTTAAGATTAAAGCGGTTGTCAAGAAAGACGACGCCGGTTACCGAGCTATAAATTTAGTAACGCGATCCGGCGGAGCTGATTATGATAGTTCGGAAATGGCTTTGCCGTCGTCGTATACCGCTGTGACTCAAATTCGAGAAACCGATCCGGCTACCGGCGTTGCGTGGACGCGAACGAATCTAAACGCCGCTGAATTCGGGGTTAAGGTAGCGGCGTAATGGCTTCGCCTGTTGTAGCAACGCGGACTAACACGCTTGATAACACCGGTTCGCTGAACCCAACGGTTAACTTGGGTTCGCCGAATGCCGGTGACATGCTTGTTTGTTTTACTACAATAGGCGCTACAAATACTCACATTGCAACAGTTTTAGATACGACCTATTCGGGTACTAAATGGACTTGGGCGCGCTATTCTAGTAGTTCGCAAACGTTGATGATTGCATGGAAGATTGCGGAAGGTGGTGGCGCTGACGCACTTCGTTATTTTACTAATACCGGTAATAATCAGCGCTCTACAAGTATTTGTTGTCGCGTGACTGGTCACGCTAGCGCGCTTTATTTCTCTACTGGAGCTAGCGCAATTAACGGCGCTAACGCTAATGCTCCAGGCGCAACAATTACCGGCTCCGCTCAAGATTTGTTATCGATTGCTGCTGCTGGCTTTCAAGGCATTGTTACAGCTAGCGGTGCTCCGGCTAGCTACAGCAATTTGACTTCACAAGCTGGCAATTCAAGTAACTACAGCACCAGCATTGCCGATAGAGCTATAACAGCCGGTACGACTGAAGACCCTGGAGCGTTTACTAGTTCTAACGCTACTTGGATTGCAGCGTCTGTTCTCATTCCTTCAGTTGCTATTCCGACAAATGCTGTTGTAACGCAATTGCCGGCCGAAGTTCTTAATGAACCTCAGCCGCCGAATGCCGTAATAACGCAATTGGCGTTAGAGGTGTTAAACGATCCTCAGCCGCCGAATGCCGTAATAACGCAGCTGTTAGTTGAAGTTCTTAGTACAGTTGCCGAAACCAATTACGCTACGCTAGCTGTTACTGAAGCGTCCGATACTGTTGCTGTTTCTGGTGGTGTTCGCGTTCAAGGAACGCTAGCCGTTACCGAAGCGCAAGACACCGCTGCAATTCAATGTGAAACAGATAACGACACTGAAGGTTCGTTATCGGTAACTGAAGCCGCTGATACGGTCGCGGCTTCCGGTGAAGTTTTAATCGAAGCTGCGTTAGCCGCATCGGAAGCGGCA
>JGI10216J12902_104963601_pt1 | contig 33427 bp, 24 predicted proteins | sample KanNatreferecore_FD_12902 | JGI IMG/M metagenome (IMG submission 12902)
GCCGCGACCGAGACCGAGATGAAGGAGAAGAAGGCCCGCGTGGAAGACGCGCTCCACGCCACTCGCGCGGCCGTGGAAGAAGGCATTGTCCCTGGCGGCGGTGTCGCTCTGCTCCGCTGCTGTCCCTCCATCGATGCGCTCAAGCTCGAAGGCGACGAACAGATCGGCGTCGAGATCGTCAAGCGCGCCATCGAAGAGCCGACTCGTGTATTGGCAGAAAACGCCGGCATGGAAGGCTCCGTCGTGGTGCAGGAAGTGAAGCGCCGCAAGGGCAACGAGGGTTACAACGTGGCGACCAACGAATACGAGGATTTGATCAAAGCCGGCGTGGTGGACCCGAAGAAGGTCACTCGCGCTGCCCTGCAGAACGCTTCATCAATCGCCGGGTTGCTGCTGACGACCGAGTGCCTGGTCACCGAGGCTCCGGAAAAGGAAGAAGATTCAGTTTAAGAAAGAAAACCTCTATGCGACGCCCCAAGGGAATCAAAACCAGAAAATCAGTAGCCAAACGTTTCAAGATCACTGGCACCGGCAAGGTATTGCGCCGAGGCGCAGGCCGGCGGCACTTGCTGCAAGGCAAAAGTTCCAAGCGCCGCCGGACGTTGCGCAAGGCTGCCCTCGTCGGGCCCACCGACATGTATCGCATCAAACAGAATCTGCCGTTCAGCCATTAAGCCCGTCGGTCGATCCGTGAGAGGGACATCGCTAATGGTGCCGCGGATTGGATCATCATTTCCCCGCGGTCTAGCCGGTCGGTGCCGCCGGCCAACTGGTGCGCTGTGCGTCGTGTTTCTGCTCGTGGTGGGCAAGAACACAATACGCCTTTGCTTGAAGGCGAAATGATTCAGTTCCGAAAAGCTTCATTTCGAAAGCCCAGCCATCAGAAGTAAAACGTGCGCCTGAAACATCCGAATCGAGTAATGCCCCGAATATGGCGGACACGATTCGCCGCGTCGCTGTTCTCCCGAACTTGGCTTCACTTTCCCAAATTACACGTCGGAAATGTCTTTGCGTGCCGAGCGGATGCGAACGATTGATTCCGTGTCACGGACGTTTTAGAGCGGTGCATTGCATCGCAAGGCGATCGGGACTCAAGGAGGAATCATGGAGGACCAGGCAAGGATTCGTGCTTTCGTAGCGGACAATCTTCTCTTCAGCTCCGAAGGATTCCAATATTCAGACGACGACTCATTTCTCAAGGAGGGGATTATTGACTCGCTCGGGGTGATGGAGTTGGTGGCGTTCGCCGGCAGCTCGTTCGGCATCAGCGTGGCACCGGAGGAGGTGACGTCGGGGAACTTCGACTCGGTCAATAAACTTACCGAGTTCATTCGTCGCAAAAAGGCGCTGCGATCCGCGGAAGAGCCGCGCGCCGTCGCCGCGTAAAACCGTGAGCGCTCCGCTTCTAGCACAGGACTTCATCGAATCGTCGGCAAGGCGCTTGCCCGGAAAGACAGCGCTCGTGTGCGACCAGCAACGCGTCACCTACGGGGAACTCGACCGGATGGCAAATCGTGTCGCGAATGCCTTGCGTGCGCAGGGCGTTCAGTCCGGGGATCGTGTGGCGATCCATCTCGCGAATTCGGTGGAGGCCGTGGTTGCGATCTTCGGCGTGCTGAAAGCCGGCGCCACATTTGTGCCGATCAATCCAACGACCAAGCATGAGAAACTGGCGTTCATCCTCAATCATTGCGGAGCTGCGGGGCTGTTCTGCACGGCCGGAGCGCAAAGCGCGGCAAATCTAACGGCCATTCGCGCCGAGGTCCCGTCGTTGAAAATGCTGATCTGCTGCGGGAATGGCAATGGGCCCCTTTGCGACGGTTCCAGCGGGTTCGCGACCCTCCAGGAACAGCACTCCGCTGAACAGCCGCCACGGGTCAGCACCGATCGGGACCTGGCGTGCATCATCTATACGTCCGGAACCACTGGCCACCCGAAGGGCGTCATGTGCGACCACGGCAACGTCCTCTTCGCCGTGCAATCGATTACGGAGTATCTGCATAACCAGGAGTCCGACATCGTCCTGAACGTGCTGCCGCTGTCGTTCGGATATGGACTCTTCCAGGTTTTCCTCACGTGCAGTGTCGGCGGAACGCTCGTGCTGGAAAAATCCTTCGCCTACCCGCTGGCAGTCATGCAGCGGATCGCCGAGGAGCATGTCACCGGGTTTCCGGCGGTGCCCACGCTGTTTGCCTTGCTACTCCAAATGGACCTGAGCACGTGCAACCTGAATTCAGTGCGCTATATCACCAATGCCGCGGCGGCTCTCCCCGCCGCACGCATTAAACACCTGCGCGAGCTCTTCCCGAACGCGCGGCTTTACTCCATGTACGGGCTGACCGAAACCATACGCGCACTTTATTTGCCGCCCGAGCAACTTGACCATCACCCGAACTCAGTCGGCATCGCCATTCCCGGAACCGAGGTGTGGATCGAGGACGAGTTTGGAAATCGGCTGGGGCCCGGCGAGGTCGGCGAACTCGTGGTGCGCGGACCGCATGTGGCGCGGGGCTATTGGAACGACGATTCAGCGACCGCAAAACGGTTCCGGCCGGGATCTCGGCCCGGCGAGCGTATCTGCTACACCGGCGACCTGTTTCGCACCAATGGCGATGGCTTGCATTACTTCGTCGCGCGCAAAGATGACGTGATCAAAAGCCGCGGTGAAAAGGTTTCGCCGCGCGAAATCGAGGACATTTTGTACACGCTCGACTCGGTGGTCGAAGCTGTCGTGTTCGGCGTGCCTGATCCGGTTCTGGGACAAGCCGTCGAGGCAGTGCTCGTGATGAAGGACGCGCCGCCGCCGAAAGCCCGCGTGCTCGCGCATTGTCGTGCGCATCTCGACGAATACATGGTCCCGCGGGACGTGCATTTCCGATGCAACCTGCCCAGGACACACTCGGGCAAAATCAAACGAACGGAACTCGCTGCATGTGTGGCATCGCCGGAACTTTTAACCTGACGCGCTCACAGCCGCCGGCGGAAAGTAACATCCGCCGCATGCTTGCGTTGTTGCGGCATCGCGGACCCGACCAGTTCGGAATCTACTTCGACGGGCACGCTGCGCTGGGCAGCGCGCGGCTCAGCATTATCGATCTGGAAAGCGGCCAGCAGCCGATTGCCAACGAGGACGAGTCGTTGTGGATTGTCTTCAATGGCGAGCTGTTCAACGACGCAGAGCTGCGGGAGGAACTCATCGCGCGCGGGCACCGCTTCCGCACGAAAACCGACACCGAGGTCCTGTTGCATCTGTTCGAGGAGTTTGGGCCCGGGGCCCTGCATCGGTTGAATGGCGATTTCGCCTTTGCGATCTGGAATGCGGTGGACCGGACATTCTTTCTCGCGCGCGACCGCGCTGGCGTCCGCCCATTGTTTTACACGATTGCGAGCGGCCGGCTCATCTTTGCTTCCGAGATCAAAGCGATTCTGTCCCACCCGGATGTCGCCGCAGCCATCGACACCAGGGCGCTGCACGAAGTGTTCACCTTTTGGAGCACGCTGGGGGCACGGACGGTTTTTCAGAACGTGCGCCAGTTGCCTCCGGGGCATTGGCTGGCTGGCGGCAGCGGCAGGTTCGAGATACATCGCTATTGGCAACTCGAATTTCCGCACGGGCGAGACACACGCGACGAAGGGAGGCTTGCCGCCGATCTCGAGGCGTTGCTGGAAGGTGCGACCAGGCGGCGGTTGCGCGCTGACGTGCCGGTCGGCGCTTACTTGAGTGGCGGCCTGGACTCCTCGGTGATTGCGGCGCTGGCGCGACGCCACGTGAGCAAGCTCAAGACCTTTTCCATTTCGTTCAGTGACCGTGAATTCGATGAGAGCGGCTTCCAGATAGAAGTGGCCCGCGGCCTCGGGACGGATCATGAAGTCATTCATGCGACGCCTGCACGCATCATGGACGTGCTGCCTGGCGTGGTCTGGCATACCGAAACTCCGATCCTGCGCGCGGCGCCGGCCCCTATGCTTCTACTCGCGCAACTCGCGCGGAAGCATCACTGCAAGGTCGTGCTGACGGGCGAAGGCGCCGACGAATTTTTCGGCGGCTACGACGTGTTCAAGGAAGCCAAAATCCGCGCCTGGTGGGCCAGGCAGCCATTCTCCGCTCGCCGCCCGCGACTGCTGCGCCGGCTTTACCCGGATATCGCTGCGCTGGGCGGAACTCCCGATGCGTTTCTTGCAGCCTTTTTTGGCGAGAACCTGACGAGCGTCTCGGATGCTGATTACTCGCACGCGATTCGCTGGCGCAATAACCATCGCGTTACGCGATTCATCAAGGAAACTCAGGAGGAAACATCGACGTCGCCGGAGTCGCTGGACCTTCCGTCATCCTTCAGTCGGTGGGACATTGTAGAACGCGCGCAGTATCTGGAGAGCACGATCTTTCTCCCGCAATACCTGTTGTCTTCGCAAGGCGATCGCATGGCGATGGCGCACGGGGTGGAAGGACGCTTTCCATTTCTCGACCCGGCCGTGATTGATTTCGCAACACGACTGCCGCCGCGCCTGAAGCTGCGCGTCCTGCAGGAGAAGTACCTCCTGCGCAAAGCCGCGCTCAAATCCTTGCCTCCGGCGATTGCCAATCGGCCGAAGCGGCCGTACCGCGCGCCGATCGATCCGGCGCACTTCACGTCATCGGCGCCGGATTACGCTCGGGAGTTGCTCTCGGAACCCGGACTGCGCCGCGCGGACCTGTTCAAGCCGGCGCCAGTCGCGCAGCTATTGAACAAAATGGCGCGCGGGATCCGCATCGGAGAAACCGACGCCATGGCGGCTGTCGGCATCCTGTCGGCGCAGCTTCTCCATTTTCAATTCATCGAAAACTTTTGCGTGCCGGCGCCAATTCCGCGCGACACACGGCTCAAGGTTTGCCGTGGAAAACGGTTACAGGAGGCCTTATGAAATTTCACCGTACCGTGCTGCAAATCGATGCGGATGCCGAAGCCCGGCGAATCGTTGCAGCGCTGCGCCAGGACGTGCGCCGGATGTTTCGCAAGCAAGGTGCTGTCGTGGGCGTCAGTGGCGGCGTGGATTCCGCCGTGGTGCTGGCGCTCTGCGTCCGCGCATTTGGGCCGGGCGGAGTGGCGCCGCTGATCCTGCCGGAGCGGGATTCCAGTCCCGACAGCGAGCGCCTGGCACGTGATTTGTGCGCCGAAATCGGGGTGACACCGACGGTCGAAAACCTCACGGAAGCGCTGGATGGATTCGGCTGCTACCGGCGGCGCGACGAGGCGGTGCGGCGCGTGTTTCCGGACTACGACGCCAGCGCGGGTGATCGGATAAAGATCGGCTTGCCCCAGGACCTGCTCGAAGCGGACACGCTCAACGCGTTTGCCGGAACGGTCGTTGAAGCAGACGGAACCGAAAAAACAAAGTCGCTGCCGCCGCGGGAATTTCTCCAGATTGTGGCCGCATCGAATTTCAAACAGCGCGCTCGAATGTCCGTCCTCTATTACCACGCCGAGCTGCGCAATTGCGCTGTCGTCGGCACTGCGAACAAGAACGAGCATGGGCAGGGTTTCTTCGTCAAATTTGGTGATGGCGGCGCGGACGTTCAACCGATCGCGCATCTTTACAAGACGCAGGTGTATCAGCTCGCCCATCACCTGCACGTGCCCGCCGAGATCATCCAACGGACGCCAACGTCCGATACCTACAGCGCGCCGAGCACGCAGCAGGAATTCTTTTTCCGGCTGCCCTTCGAAACGATGGACCTCATCTGGTATGCGCTCGAACACCGGGTGCCGATCGACGACGTCGCGGCCGTGATGAATCTGAGCCGGGCGCAGGTGCGCCGCGTCTTCGACGATCTGCAACGGAAGGAGCGCGCCACCGAGTACCTGCGGATGGCACCGCTGCAGTTGACGCCGGCGGCGGTAATCGCGGCGGAACGTGCCGAACCTTCGCTGGCGTTATGAGTGCTCAAGTGCTTTCACTCATTGAAACCCGGACCCGGCTGTCGAACCACCGCCCGGAGCGAGCGACGCTGTGGGCCGCGACGGTCGAGGCATTGCAGTCGCACGAGCAAGGACCGCAATTAAAGCACACGCCGCAGCACGGTCCGTTGCCACTTTCGTTCGCGGAGGAGCGGCTCTGGTTTCTGGATCGTGCACGGCCTGAATCTGCCGCCTACAACGTTCCATTCGCATGGCGCGTTCGCGGGCCCCTCGACATCCCGGCGTTGCAGACGGCGCTGAATCGCATTGTGCAGCGCCACGCGATTTTGCGCACGAGCTTCGCTCAAGAGAACGGACGGCCCGTGCAGATCAGCGCCCCCTGCGTTCCCGTGGTGGTGACGACGGAACTGGAATGGGCCGATGATTCTGCCGCGCAGCCCTTCGACCTGAACGCTCCGCCATTGGTGCGCGCGAATCTGCTCGTGCTCGCGAAAGAGCATTTTTTACTGACGATCGTCGTGCATCACATCGCCTTCGACGGATGGTCGCGCACCTGTTTTTTTCGGGAGTTGCAGGCGCACTATGCCGCGGCACTGCGCGGGACCGAGGCATTGCTTCCCGGATTGCCGGTGCAATACGCGGATTATGCCGTGTGGCACCGCAATTGGTTCGCCAGCGGGGTGTGCGAACGGCAGATGCATTATTGGCGCAAACAACTGGCTCCACCCCTGCCGGCCATTGATCTGCCCACTGACCGGCCGCGTTCGTCGGCGCGCACGGATCGCGGCGCGGCCTTGTTCTTTTCAATACCGCTGGCGCTGCGCGAGGGCATTGAACATTTACGCAAAGAACACGAGACCACGCGTTTCGTTGTCCTGCTTGCGGCGTTCAAAGCGCTCCTCCAGCGCTACACTGGCCAGGAGGAAATCATCGTCGGCTCAGCCGCAGCCAATCGGAATCGCCCGGAGCTCCACAATGTCATAGGTTGCTTTGTGAACGCGGTCGTGTTGCGCACACGCGTCCCGCAGCAGATCAGCTTTCGTGAACTGCTGGACCGCGTGGACGAAACCACGCGGGGTGCGTTCGCGAACCAGGAAGTTCCGTTCGAACATGTCGTGGAGGAATTGAAACCAGCCCGTGTGCCCAGCCGCTCGCCCCTGTTCCAGGTGATGTTTGCGTTAAGTACCAGCCGGGTGCCACTCCAACTCGCCGGAGTGCGCATGCAGCCGCTGCCCGTCCACAACGGCGGCGCCAAATTCGATCTCTCCGTCGAGCTGAACGATGAGGGCGGCCGGTTGCGCGCCATGATCGAGTACGATACCGCGCTCTTTGAGCGCAGGACGGTCCATCAGATGGCGCGTCATTTCGCCGTTCTGCTGGCGGGCGCAATCGAACATCCAGAGCGGCGGATTTGCGACTTGCCCTTGCTGACCAGCAAGGACGAGCAGCAATTGTTGACCGCATGGAACGACACGGAAACGAAATACCCGCGGCACCTCTCCGTTCCCGGTCTTTTCGAAACGATCGTCGCGAACCGTCCATCCGCGATTGCTTTGGAAAGCGGCGCGGCGCGGTGGACGTATGCAGAGCTGAACAGTCGCGCGAACGCGATTGCCCACGCCTTGCGGCAGCTCGGAGTCGCGAAAGGCGCCTTGGTCGCTGTCGCCGCAGACCGCACCCCCGCGACAATCGCGGCCATGCTGGCCATTCTCAAAGCGGGCGCCGCCTACGTGCCGCTTGATCTTTCCTACCCGCAAGAACGCCTCGAATTTATTCTACAGGATTCGGCCGCAACCGTCGTTGTGGGCGAAAAGCGTGCCCTGGAAAAGTTGCCAAAGCATCGCGCTCGGGTTCTGTGCCATGATGATGTCGAGCATTGTGCGAGCGAATTCTCGGCGACGGACATTCAGTCGGACGGCCTCGCCTATGTATTGTACACCTCCGGGTCCACAGGCACTCCGAAGGGAGTTTGCGTGCCGCATCGTGCGATCGTCAGGCTCGTCAGGAACACGAACTACATCAGGATCAACGAAGACGATGTAATCGCCCAAGCGGCCAGTCTTTCTTTCGATGCCGCGACGTTTGAGATCTGGGGTGCGTTGCTGAACGGGGCACGGCTGACGCTTCTTCCGCAGGAGGTCGTGCTTTCGCCGGTCCAGTTGGCCGAAGCTCTGCGGCGGCACAGCGTCACCACGCTGTTCCTCACCACCTCTTTGTTCAATCTTGTCGCGCGGCAGGTGCCGGATGCATTCCAGCCGCTGCGCTGCGTGTTGTTCGGTGGCGAAGTTGCAGACGTCCACGCCGTCCGATCGGTCCTTGAACACGGCGCGCCGGCGCGTCTCCTCAACGTTTATGGCCCGACCGAAACCACCACGTTTGCGATGTGGCACCCAATCACAGAACTCGCGCCGCAAGCCGCGACGATTCCGATTGGGCGCCCCATCTCCAACACGCAAGTGCATCTCCTCGACGCCGCCGGCAATCTCGTCTCCGTTGGTGTGCGCGGCGAAATCTACCTGGGTGGCGATGGCGTCGCGCTGGGTTATCTCAATCGGCCCGAACTCACGGCGCGGAAATTCGTGGAACGCCGCCTGGGTGCTTCGCTCGATTCACCGATGCAACGGCTGTATCGAACCGGGGACTTCGGGCGCCGTCTGCACGATGGGTCGGTCGAGTTTCTCGGCAGGGCCGACGACCAGGTGAAGCTGCGCGGCTTCCGCGTCGAGCCATCGGAAATAGAAAATACTTTAAGCCAGCACGAGGGCGTTGCTGCCTGCTGTGTCGTTGTGCGCGAAAGTGAAGCGCTTGGGAAGCATCTCGTCGCCTACGTCGCGTTGCGTGAACCGGCCGCGACGGCCGCGCGGCAACTGCGTTTGTGGCTGGGTGAAAAGTTGCCCGATTACATGGTGCCGTCGGTGTTTGTCTGCCTGCCCAGGCTGCCACTCAACGCAAACGGCAAGATAGATCGGCAGGCGCTGCCGCATCCGGATGCGAGCGATGCCCCACTCGCGAGCGAACCGGCGATCAAGCCTTGGATTCCACTGCAGCTTCAGCTCATGCACCTTTGGGAGGAACTGCTCGGTGTGAAAGAGGTTGGGCTGCGCGACAACTTCTTCGAGTTGGGTGGTCACTCGTTGCTCGCCGTGCGCTTGATGGATCGCATTGAGCAAATGTGCGGCCGTCGCCTGCCCGTAGCAGCGCTGTTCGAGTCCGCCACGGTCGAGCGACTCACGGAGGCCATTCTGCGCGGGGAGGCCGCGCATCAAAAGCCGCTCGTGCAGGTGCAAGCCGGCGGCGTCGGGACGCCGTTCTTTTTTCTGCACGGCGACCTCTTTAGCGGCGGGATTTATTGTGTCCAGCTCGCGCGGCAAATCGGATCGGAGCAACCATTCTACACATTGGCGCCCCACGCTGTTCTGCCCGGCGAGCCAATGCCGTCGATCGAAACCATGGCGGCACATCACGTCCGTACGTTGCTCGCCTGTCGCCCCCGCGGTCCGTATTTGCTGGGAGGATTCTGCATCAGCGCGCTGATCGCTCTGGAGATGGCGCAACAGTTGACGCGAAACGGCAAACAAGTGGAATTGGTCGTCATGATTGACCCACCGCCCCCGGCAGCGCTCCGCTGGTTGCGGCGGTGGATCGAATTGCGCGCCCGGTTCAGCGGCCGGACGCATGACGCGCAACTGGCGGAGTTTTTTAACGGCTACAAACGCATTTATCGCTGTCACGAACTTTCGATCCAGCACGCGACACAAAAGGTGACTTCGCTCAGGAATTGGATGCGACGACAGCCCGCGCCGGTGAAGCCCGAGGGGCCGGCCGCTTCAAACGTCGCGGCGGCTTACCTCTGGACGACTGCGGGTTTTCAGCCGCAACCGTATTTTCAGCGCACGGTGATGGTTTGTTGTGACGCCGTGATGGGCTCAGCGGCGGCGCGCATTCGCCACTGGCGCAGGCTGTTGCCCGAGTTGGACGCGTACGTTTTCAAGTGTGAGCACCTCGAACTTGTCACCCGGCAGTCCGCACAACTTGCTGCCCTATTGCGCGCGTGTCTGCATCGGCCGCAGCAACCGCTGGAGCCTGTCTCGCGTGATTACCTATCGGTGGAGGCCCTCGTATCCGCATCTCGTTCCAAGCTCCCGAGAGCGGGAGGAGCAACATCGTGAGAGAGATTCGCGGTGCATGGAGCCGTTATCCGCGAAACCGCGATTGACAGGGCCGTCGCCGCGACTCTGAGGCGGGCGGGTCAATCGTTACCTCTCAAGCGAAGCAACGTTCCGTTCTTGTGCACGACCAGCACTGGGCACGGCGCGTGGCGCAGCATCTGTTCGATCAAGCTTTGATCGCTTCGCTCACGGGCGGAAATGACGATCAAGTCCGTGGCTTCGTTTTTCAAGTCGTCCATCGATTCAGAGCCGTAAACCAAGTTTATCGAACCGCCGCATCGCTTGGCCAGGTGGGTTGCACATCGGAGCGCTCTCTCTGAATCCTCAGAAAAATCCACGGGCACAAGAATGCGCCTCACGCGCGAAAGCGTGGCAGGGCCGCACGCTTCAATTGATGAGCAACAACCGGTTTCCCTTCGCACCGATGAATTTTTGGTCTCCTTTTTCATCCGGCCCCTCTCTCATAAGTCAGTCCGCCTTCGATAACGTTCCTCGCCCCTGGGTCTGTCACCAACCGTGGATTGCCGATGTTTCGACAGTTTTTGCGAGGGCCTGGATTGGCGGCAAGCCACCGACGGCTGGCCCTTTCACGATGTTGTCTCGAACTGCGCATCGCGGTCGAACCGGGGCGTGTTCGTTGACGCGTCAGTCAAGTGCGAAGTCGAGAACGCCGTCGGACAACGAGCGCACGATGAAATCAGTCTCCACTGCCAGCACGCCGCCATGCTGCACGAACAATTGGCGCACGGGCTTTTGCAGCTCCGTTGCAAAAGTGCGATCCCGCATACCATTTACGTTCAACCGAACAATCCTCCCGCACGCACTCATTGAAGCTAATGAATTGTCGAGCCGTCTCGTGGGATCGCGAATGAAAATGCAACGCGTATTCTGTTGTGTGCAGTGACAAGGAACAGCGGGTTTGCGCGGAGCGAGTTTGCTGCCGGGTTCCCCGCGATGCTGCGCGGCACTTGTGACTTCACGCCATCAAGCAGCGGAGCTGGCAATCGGCAACTTGCGCGGCTAGTCCTTGCCTTCTCTCGTCACCGCTGCGACGCCCGTTTCAGGGGCCGTCCCCAGGAGCTTTGCCATCCGCTCAGTCCGCTGTTCTTTGTCCAGGTTCGCGATGGCTTTGGCGTCCGCGTAAAACTTCCGGAGATCGCCGCCACTTTGCGCGAGCAGTTGCTGAAAGGCCGGCACTAACGTTTGGTACGTTGCCACTGTGTTCAGTCGCGCGTTGTTGATCGGACGGTTAAACCAGTTGTCGTAACCAGCGTAGCCATCCCAGCTTGCTTTCAACTTTTCGTAGTCCGCGCGCAGTTTAGTGATGACTTCGGCTTTGCGCGCGCGTTTGGCTTCGACGAGCGGTTCGCTCCCCGGTTTCTGAACGAGGCGCGGGCCGTGTGCGGATTCCTCCCCGTAAAGCTGTCTTAGTTCCTCGCGCGCGTTCATTACGAGCGCCACGAACTGATCCTGGCGCTGCAAGTTCAGTTCGTACTCCGCGCGTGACTTCGCATCGCCGTGGATTGCGAGCCACCGGCGTACGCCTTCTTCACCTACCGCCGTTGCGAAAGCTTCATTGAAATCCGTGTCGCCCTTGGCAAATACGCGCTGGTGCGCCAGTTCGTGAAAGAGAGTTTCCGCGAGGTCCGCGGGCTCATTGTGAATGAAGGTGTTGAGCACCGGGTCCTTGAAAAAGCCGAGCGTCGAGTAGGCGTCCACGCCACCCACGCAAACATCGTAGCCTTCCTTCGCGAGTTGCGCTCCGTACACGCGCGCGTCCTTCTCGGAGAAAAACCCGCGATACTTCAAACGGCCCACAACCGGATACCACCACCTCTTCGGCTCCAGCGAAAATTCCGGCGCGGCATACACGTTCCACACGACGTAACGGCGGCCGAGGTCGGCGTATTCGGCGTAATGGCCGTCGGTCTTCAAGTGAAGTTCACGCTCCGCGAACTCCCGGATGTCCAGAACGAGCTGAAGCTTCTCGCGCAGAGCGGGGCGCGTGTCCGCGCAAGCAATGAGTTCCGGAATCGGTTCGCGCCTCGCCAGGATTTCGTATTGTCCGCCAATCGCCTGGCGATAATAGCCGACGCTGCTGCAACCGCTGATCAGCGCGGCGAGCGAACAAAAAAGAATGACGCGCCGGCGAAAATGGCGGCGCTTCTTTGGGACTGCGGGCGCAGGGAGCGACATGCGAGCGCAATCCGTAGCCCAATTTTTTGCGCTTGGCAATTTCGATGTGCGCCGGAGCGGGGATCGTCGAGTCCACATGGTTCGAATGTCGGCAAAACAACAACGATTTTTGAGATCATAAATGCGCGGACTCTGCGGTCCGCGCTCCTCTGAACAACCATGCTTCAAGAGGTGCTCGCTGAAATAAGTCGCTCGACCAGGCTGAAAAATTCCAAGGCTGTGCTAGATGTTCTGCCAAGGAAGGGCGCCGGAAATCCGGCAACAGGGAGGGGACAATGACAATCAAATCTATTCTGCCGACGAGGATAGTCGGCGCGTTTTTGCTTCTGCTGATGCTCACAATTTCTTCGGGCCGTGCGATGGCCGCTTGCATCCTCACGCCGGCGCGGGCCACGAATGTCGTAGGTGCTGTGCATGGCGTGACCGCGCTGGTGACGACGAATGGCACACCCGTCGCAGGTGTCGTTGTAAGTTTCGCCATTACGTCCGGTCCGAATGCCGGTGCTTACACCGGGACTTCGGCCACGGGGACAAATGGAAGCACCGCTTTCAGCTACACCGGAACTGGAGGGACGGGCACGGACATCATCCAGGCGACCGGAACAGTCAGTGGTGTGGCGTTCTCTTGTCTCGCCACTCAAGTGTGGGTCGTGCCGCCGACTATTCTGTGTCCGTCGAATATTGTGACCAATGCCAGTCCGGGCGAGTGCTCGCACTCGGTGGCATTTTCCGTGACCTCATCCGGAAGTCCGATGCCGACGAGACGCTGCATGATTGGCGACACCGTCATCACGTCACCGCACGCGTTTCCCGCGGGCGTCACGACAGTGACTTGCATCGCGAGCAACATTAACGGGACGGCGGCTTGTTCCTTCACGGTGACGGTCGCAGAATCTCAGCCACCCGAAATCACGTGTCCCGCGGACGTGTTTCAGGCCGCGCTGCCAGGAGAGGGAAGCGCCATCGTCGAGTTCGGCGATCCTGCCGCGTCAGATGCTTGCAGTGAAGCGACTGTCGTGTGCGAACCAGTTTCGGGATCGGTCTTTCCAATCGGCGCCAGCACGGTCGTCTGCACGGCTACGGACAGTTCAGGCAACACGAACATTTGCGCCTTTACGGTGACGGTGGAGGAAGTGGCGCCCGAGACGCACGACCTTGCCATCGTAAGGATCATTGCACCGAAGGTCGTTACACTCAGCTCGTTGCGGCCAACTGTGACCAAACGTGTCGTGGTGACGATCCAGAATCGCAGCCCGCATACGGAAACGATTTCCGAGCCACATCGACTGGCGGGCCTGGTGACGCTTAATGTGTTCTCGCTGGATACAAACGTTTGCTTTGACATCGCCGCTATTCCTCTTGAGCGCCCGCCCCAGCGCCGCGTGCCTTTCAATCTGCGATCGAAGCAGAAGATGAATGTTTATTTCGACGTGACATTCGACTGCGCGGTAAATCCTGCCAAAGGACCGGGCCAGGGGGACTTTTACTATGTGGCCACGGTAAACCACGCAGCCATCGATGACGTAACGGTGGACACACATCCGGAATGCGATGTTTGCCCACGGCCGCCGCTGGAAGGCGGTGTGGATCCGAATCCAAATGGACGAATTCGGGATAGAGGTTGTGGCGCGCCACGGGGCGACGGCACGTTCGGCAATGCCATCATTACGGACGTGTTTTTCCGATAGGTCTGTCATGGCCCGAAATCAAAACTGGACTCCGCAAATTCGACGCCCGAAACTCGCGGACATGGCCACAACGTCGTTCACCAAGAAGACGCTGGGACTTGAGACCGTCGAGCCAGCCGTGACGCCGCCCAAGGGCGAGACTACGCTGGTAAAAAAGCCGAAGTTGAGCTCCGGCAAATCGCGCAAGCGTGACATTCCGGAGGGCCTTTGGACGAAGTGTCCGAAGTGCTCGACAATGCTCTACGACAAGGAACTGGATGAGAACCTGAAGGTCTGCCTGAAGTGCGGGCACCACTTTCCGATTGGCGCGCGCGAGCGGATTCATTCCCTGGTCGAGACGTGCTCGTTCGAGGAGATGGACGCAGACCTGGAGAGCGTGGACGTGCTGGGTTTCACTGGCGTGGCGAGTTACAAGGACAAACTGGACTCGTACAAACGCGGCACTGGCTTGAAAGACGCGGTCATTACCGGCATCGGGAAAATTCAGAATCAGCGCGTGACGCTCGGCGTGATGGATTTCAGTTTTCTTGGCGGCTCGATGGGATCCGTCGTCGGCGAAAAATTGACGCGGATGATTGAAGCCGCGACGGACAAGGCGTTGCCCGTCGTGATCATTTCCACCAGCGGCGGCGCTCGCATGTACGAGGGAATGTTCAGCCTGATGCAGATGGCGAAAACGTGCGGTGCGCTGGCCTATCACGCGAAGGCGAAATTACCCTACATCTCTGTGCTCACGCATCCAACTACGGCGGGCGTGATGGCGAGTTACGCGAGCGTCGGCGATCTCATTATTGCCGAGCCGGGCGCGATGATTGGCTTTGCCGGTCCGCGCGTGATTAAGGACACGACTCAAGCGGAACTGCCGCCTGGTTTTCAGACTGCGGAGTTCCTGCTCGATCACGGATTGATTGACGCCATCATTCCGCGGAAAGAGATGAAGGAGCGGCTCGCTTACTACCTGGATTTTCTGATGTCCGGGAAAACAGAGCCTGCCGCTGCTTAACGGTTGTTCAGCAAGAGCGAAGCGTCAGGATTGTGGGACGTGGAGGTGGACCTTGCGTCCGTGCTTTCCTTTCCTTGCAGTTGCCCGAGGAGCATCGGCTCTAAACGTCCGAGCGAACGCCAGACGGACCACTTCTCGCTGTCACTGTCGAATCGGTAGAAATCGCACCGCAAGGTTACTTCGGTTTGCCCCGCATTGATCTCACGCCCCGTAAACGTGGCTGCGAAACGTGTGTCCGTCCAGAAAGGGGAGATGCGCCAGGGCGGTTTCGCGCAGTCTTCGATGTGAAAATTTTCCGCGGCGAGGAATTCCCCGGTGGAGACGGTGCCAGTGGTCTTGTCGGCGACGGCATCCGGGTTCATCTGCCGCGCCGTTTTCACGATGATGGGCCAGGCCGTTTCGAACGGCTGATTCATGACGACTTGGTGCGGGATGCTTTTCGTCCGATGGACGCAACCAGCTGTCATCGACAGCACCAGGCAAAGTACAAGCCGTATAAATCGAGTTTCGAGTTTCGAACTTCGGGTTTCGGATTTTGAAGACTTCCGCGCGGAACTCGAAACGCGAAGCCCAAAACATATTTGATGGTGGATCATCACCGCATTTCTTGACACGCGGCGTCTTTGCTGCCAAGCGGTTTCTCGAAAATCGAATTGGTTCCGGCATGATCATGGAAGCAGAGACTGCAACTGGCGTTGTTTGGTTTGTGGCGCACGCGCGCCCGCGCTGCGAGAAGCGCATTGTGGAATACTGCGGACGGCTGGGTGTGGCCACGACGTTGCCGTGTTATCAATCGGTGCGGAAATATCGCGGCAAGAAGGTCACGTTCGAAAAGCCCCTCTTCCCCGGCTACGTGTTTCTGCAAGCCCCGCCGGAACTTCGCGGGAAGATTTACCAGAGCGATTACGTCGCGAATCTTCTAAACGTCAACGACCAGGCCGAATTCGAACGGCAGCTTGCGGACATTTTGCGGGCGCTGGAGACGGGGCTGGAAATCACGCTGGCGCCCGATATTGGCAAAGGGTCGCGAGTGAAAATCAAAAATGGACCGCTGGCAGGGACGGAAGGGTGGGTGGAGGAACGTTATGGTTTTGAAACCGTGCTGTTGCGGCTGGACTTCATCGGCCAGGCGGCGGCCGTCAAGCTCAGCGCGGCGGACCTTGAACCCATTTGAGGCTCAGGCGGCGTTTTCCAGCGCTGTAACGTCGTGCTGCGGCATCGGCAGCGCCCTCTTTGACGCGGCGGCAAGGGCCGCGACAAACAGGCCGGAGCAGACCACCCAGACCACGGCGATGATGCACAAGATGGTGAACATAACGCTAAAAAGTGGTGCATACGCCGTGCCGCTGGCGGGTGCCGGTCGAAGTGTCAGGGACCGGGACAGTTTGGGACTTGCGCGTCCGGGAATAACACAAATCGCGAGGAATCGGGATTGATTTCCGATCAGCAGTTCTGCGAAGGTAGGGCAGACTCATCGAATACGCGCACGATGCCGCCCGGAAACGAAGCAGAACGTTGGTTGTCTAATGCCCGCCAACCATTTGGAAAGAGTCCCGATAAATCGGGATTCCGCCGAAGCCTTGTTCCCCAGTCAACTCTCCGGCGCGCGGGCGTTCCATTGATTGGCTTTGCCGTTTTGTTCGCGGCCATCGCTCTGGCCTTCGCGTATTTCACTCGGCCATTTATAGCGAGCGGACGGCTTTTCGCGTATGAAAAGACTTTCGCCAGCCAGGCGGAAGCCGCCGACTTCATGGCGAGCGTCACTTCGACCGGCTCTTTCGCAAAAATCAAATCGAAGCTGCCCAAAGGCATGTCTCAAGAGGATTTTGCCGACCGATGCCAGGTGACGGTGGATCAAGGACAACCTTACGTGGGCGTCTCGGTCACCGCTGCGAGTGCAGGTTCCGCGCGCTCTCTCGCGGACGTTTTCACCGCGCACGTCGCGGCGTGTGCGGACGATTGGGTCTCCAAGCGCACCAGGGAAGTGGACAAGCAGATTTCCTCGGCGCAACGCCAGCTCCGCGATTTGCGCAAGCAGTTCGGCGATTTCGATGACGCCTTGCTCTTCGCCGACGTGCGTTCCCTCCGGCAGACATTGACTAAAGACACGGCCGATCGCGCGGCAGCAGTGGCGTCCGTCCAATCACAGCTCACTGCGGTCACCACCGAGGAAAAGAAAATCATCGCGGCGCTTGCGGCGGACAAACCGGTCTTGCGTTCGTTGCAGCAGGAACTCGAACAGGCCTTGACGCGCTACACGGAAGAACATCCGCGCGTGAAAGAGTTGCGCGCCGCCATCATCGCGCTGCAGAAGGAATCGCAGTCACCGGCGACGGGCAAGTCATCGCTTTCCCGGACGAACGTGCAACTGGCCGAACTGAACAGCCGGCGCAGCGCGTTGCGCGACCAGCTTAAAAAGGCCGAGGCCAGCGAACTGAAGAGCCGGCAGGCGCTGCAAAAATTCGCCACCAACGAAGTGCAGTTCGTGCGGCTGCAAAGTGAATACAACGCGCTGAGCAATCGCCGCGATGATTTGATTCAGTCGCGCGTGCTCGTCGGGAGCAAAGGCGTTGAAAAGTGGCGTCGTTCGGACCGTGTGGAAATGGCGCGCGTCGCGAGCGCGCCCCGCTTGCGGAATTACGGCCTCGCCGGCGCTTTCGCCGGGTTGTGCGTGGGTTCGATGACTTACGCCGCGGGGCGGCGCAGGCACCGCATCATTCGCGATGAGGCTGCGCTCGGGGATGTGACTGGGCTGCCCGTTCTCGCTTCGCTGCCGGATTTGTCCCTCATGACCGACGCCGCCCGGCAATATTGGGCCGTCGAGACTTTGCAACTGTTGCGCAACACGGCTGGCTCGGCGCGGCGCGGCTCCTTTGTGTGCGGCATCATTTCCGCGACGAATGGGGAGGGCCGCTCCACATGGATCGATTTGCTGGCCGATGCCGGACTGCGCAATGGCAATCGCGTGCTCATTATTTCCCGTCCTGATTATAGGGACGTTGATGAACGAGCGGACATGCCGCCCGATACTTTGTTTCTTCCGCAACCCGTTGGTGAGACCGAGTCCGGCAGCCTCGCGCGCTATGCGCTGGTCGGAAACGTGGCGAATATCACGTTGCAGAAGAATTGGGAGCGCGCCTTTACTGCCTGGCAGAACGAGCAGAACGCGGTCGTGTTGATCGAATTGCCCTCGGCCACCACGGCTGACGCCCTGCTTCTCTCTTCCGCTGTTCCCAATGTGCTCTGGCTCGCTGCGGCGAATGTGGCCGAAGCGCAGACCACGGTCAGTTGCGTCAATAGTTTGCGCAACACCGGCTGCAACTTGATCGGCGCGGCGTTGAACATGTCTTCCCCGACCAAAACGCGAGCCGTGGCGCAAGCGGCTTTGCTGGCAGCGCTCGTGGCGTGTTCGAGTGCGTCGGCGCAACAACCGGCCGCAGTCCCGCCCGCAGCAGCGCCTGTTGCGGCGGTGGCGACCAATGCCCCGCTCGTAAAATCTCCTCCGCTCGCCCCGTGGCAGCAGAATCTCACGCTCGGTCCGGGAGACGTGATGGACATCAGTCTTTATGGTCAGGCCGATTCGGCGCGCCCCGGCACCGCCATCGGACCCGATGGACGGTTCAGCTATCTGCAAGCCGTGGACGTTGTCGCGACCGGACTGACGGTGGACCAATTGCGCGCACAACTCGAATCGAGCCTGATGACGTTCATTCGGGAGCCGCGCGTCGTGATCGTGCCCGTGTCGTTTCAGAGCAAGAAATACTACATCTTCGGCAACGTGCAGGGTCCGGGCGCCTATCCGCTGGACACCCCGGTGACTGTGGTGGAAGCAGTGGCGCGCGCGCGCGGCTTTGTCACCGGCAGCCAGCGGCGCAGCACTTTTACCTTCGCTGATTTGAGCCAGGCATTTCTGGTGCGGCGGCAGCCCGACGGCTCATTCGCGCGCGAGTCGGTCGATTTTGAGGCTTTGTTCCAGCGTGGGGAACTGGAAAACAACAAATTCCTCGCTCCGGATGATTACCTGTATTTCCCGCCGACCGGCCCGGCGCAGGTTTTTGTGCTCGGAGAGGTAAGGGGAACTGGGCCGATGCCTTACACAAAGGATTTGACTGCGCTTGGGTCAATTGTGGGCCGGGGTGGTTTCACGGACGGCGCGTTCCGGCAGCGCATTTTGGTCGTCCGTGGCAGCCTGCAGAAGCCGGAGACGTTCATTGTTAATGTGGCGGACGTGCTGCGAGCGGCGGCGCCTGACTTCATGCTGAAACCAAGGGACATCGTGTACGTTTCAAGGAAGCCGTGGGCGAAAGCGGAGGAGCTTCTCGAGGCGGCATCATCGGACTTTGTGCGCGCCGTTGCGGTGTCATGGACGGGAAGGAATATTCCTTCTCTGAGCGGAGGTGGCTCGGGGGGTAATCAGCGATGAAGATTGGTTCAATCCTTTTCCTTGCTTTGCTCCTAGTGGGTTGCCGAACCTACGGGCCTAAATTTGATGCGTATCAGGCTGACGGTTCCGCAGCGGGGCAGGAATTCGCACCCGTCGAACTGACCAACCGCATCGACAGCGCTCTGTTGAAGGCGCCGATTGAACCGTATCGGCTCGGTCCCGGCGACGTGATCCAGATCGAGCCTGTTGGCGAAGCCATGAATAGCGCGACCGTGAGGCTCGGACCGGACGGAAAGATTTACTACAGTCTGCTGCCAGGAATTTCGTTGTGGGGATTTTCTCTGGCCGAGTCTCGAACGCTGCTCCAGCAGGAGATGGCGAAATACACGCGCATGGTGCCTGAATTCGTGGTCCATCTGCGTGGCGTGGGCAGCCAGCGAATCTGGATGCTTGGTGCCGTTCGCTCGCCTGGCGTGTATGGCCTTGCCACGCCCACCACGTTGCTGGATGCCCTTGCCATTGCTGGCGGCGTGGCTGCGGGGGGCACGGATGATGAAGGATCAGCGGACTCAGAGACCGGTCAAACGCGACAGCCCAGCAAGAAAGAGGCTCTGAGAGAGATCCTGACCGGACGGTCATCTTCCGGTCAGGCCCAGACCCGAGGCGGGCCGTCGGTCAGCGGCGTGGATGACGGCGTGGATTGGGCGCGCAGTTTTGTCATGCGCAAGGGCAAGTTCCTGCCGGTGGATTTCGAGCGCCTGATTAAGCAGGGCGATCTCAGCCAGAACATCTATCTCGCGCCGGACGATTTTGTTTTCTTCCGCCCGGTGGAGTTGCCCAGCGTGTATGTCCTCGGTGCGGTGGCCGGGCCGACCATCCTGCCTTACTCGGGTGATTTGTCGGTCGCGACCGCGATTTTGAACGTTGGCGGCACCATTCAATACGCGCAGCAGAATAAAGTCGTGATTATTCGCGGCGCGTTGACGCAGCCGAAAATCGCGGAAGTGAATTATCATGCAATTGTCACGGGGAAAGCGCGGGACCTTTTGCTGCAGCCGGGAGACATTGTGTTTGTCCCATTCACGCCGTTTCGCCGCGTGGCACAATTGGCCGAGGAAGTTCTCAACCAGTTTGTTCGCACCATCGCCGTCAACGAAGGCAGCTACATTGGCAGCGGCAGGGAGCAGCCAGTGGGCGTTACCGCGCCTGGATTTGGCATCAACGTTCCGCAGTAACGTTCTTCACTGTAGCAGTGTCAGAATCGCTCGATAAAACCGGATGGGCTTGTCCACCGCGCCGGCATCCGTGAATTGCAGCAGGCCGTCGAGCGCGAGTGTGGCAAAATGAACTTCTTCCCATTGGCGCAAGTCCGAGGACGCCGCAATGCGGCATTGCTGACCAGGAAGGCCCACGACCCGCACATTCTTCGAACCCTCGGAGACCGCTAATGTGCAGGGAAGGACAGTGGCCACGATGCCATCGACGGGCGGAGTGTAGAACACCTCGTCGGAGAAAGGGCTTTCGAGGCGATCTGTATCGTAAGCCGTGACGGCGAAGAAGGAAGTGATGCCTTGCACGAGGTTCGTGAGCGGAATGCTCGTTTGCAGTCCTACGTCGATCACGCGCGAGTAATTTCGACTGCTGCTGCCCACGTAAACGTTGTACCCGGCGATGGTCGGTTCCGGATTCGGATCCCACTCAAGGATCGGATCTGTTTCGGTCGCGTACGCGAAAGGACTTTTTGCAATCAAAAGCAGCGCGGCAAAATAAAACACGCCGCGGAGTATGGAGCTTTGGATCATGTCGTTTCGGCGCAGCAAATGCAGTGCCGAAAAATCGTGGCAGGCCGTTGTAAGCGATGCTCCTGCGCGCGAAATCTTTTCTTCCGCCCGCGCCAGATTCTTTTTGAAACTTTATTCGAACAGGAAGGAACCGCGGAAGGATCCGATGATGCGGCCCCGTGCTGGCGTGAACTTCAGTTGCACGGTCATGACTTCGCCGGCGCCGTGGCCGAAGAAGTCGCCATCAAACACGAGCGCGAGAGAGCCGCTGTTCCATTGCGTGCGCGCGTAAGAATAATTCCCGGCCGTCAGCGGCGTTCCGTTTGTTGTTTGGATCGTGACCAAAGATTCCGTGCTGAAAATAAACCGCAGCGGCGTGCTGTTTCCGGCAATTTTGCACACCATGCTTCTGCCAGTCAGCACAACTGGCGCGAGATCGCCCGCCGTGATGAACCGATCAGTGCGCAGCAGCGAGGAAGTGGCGGACGCGAGCAACTGGCCGCGCGTCATTTCGTTCGTCGTGATCATTGCGCGGGCCAGGGTGCGCCGCGTTGTTGTAATTTGATTGCTCGCTGCTGCCGTCCATCGCGAGGCCAGCAGTTCCGAAGTGGCGGCCAGTCGCAACGATGCTTCCCCTTCCAGGTTCGCTACCAGACAGTCCGCTGCGGACGCCAGCGCGCTCTTGATTTCCGCGTCCTCGATCCCTTTGAGGCTCTGGCAAAGCGTATCAAAAAGGAACACACCAGCTTGTGGACATGTAATGTTTGTGGGCATGCTCAGTCGCGCTGCGACCACGCCGCGAAAAGCGTTGCTTCGCGCGAAGAGCACGGCGTCAAAGGATGCGAAACATGCCAGGCAGTCATTGGAAGTCGGAGTGTTTTGATCGACCACGATCGTCACCGCAGCCACCGCTGAAGTGGCCCTCCCGTCGAAGGCGCGGTAGGAAAAAGAATCTGTTCCGCTGAAGTTTGGGGCCGGAACATAGTTGAAGCTCCCATTTCCGTTCAGTGCCAGCGTGCCATGGCTCACCGAAGTGACGAGCCAGGCCGTGAGAATGTCCCCGTCGGCATCGGAATCATTGGCCAGGACACCTCCGCTCGCGGTCCTGTTGAGTGGCGTGTTTTTGGTGGTGATGTACTGATCTGGCGGCGACGTCGGCACAGAGTTCGGCGATGGGTTTATCGTGATGTTCACCAACGTGACAGGGGAAGTGGCTTCTCCGTCCGTCGCGCGATACGAGAAGGAATCACTGCCGGCAAAATTCGAAGCAGGCGTGTAACTGAAACTTCCGTTGGCGTTGAGCGACAAAGTGCCGTGGCTGGTTGAAGCGACGAGCATGGCTGAGAGCGTTCCTCCGTCGGGATCAAAATCATTTGCGAGGATGCCGCCGTTTGCTCCAACAATCAGGGCCACGTTTTTTGTGGTAACAAATTGGTCCGGCTCCGCCATTGGCACAGAGTTGGAGGCGGCCACGGTGAGCGTTACGACCGCAACCGCAGACGTGGCGAAGCCATCCAGCGCGCAATAGGAGAAGGAGTCGCTGCCGGTAAAGTTTAGTGCGGGTGTGTAACTGAAACTTCCGTTTGCGTTTAGCGACAATGCGCCCTGGGCAGTCGAATTCACGAGCAGGACAACGAGCGGGTCACCGTCTGCGTCTGAGTCATTGACCAGGATGCCCGCCGCTAAAGGCACGCTCAGAGTTGCATTTCTTGTCGCTGTGTATTGATCGGCTTGGGCGACGGGCAGCGTGTTGAGTCCCGATGTGTAGGAGACTTCATCGGAAAAATCGCTCTCAAGCCCATCCGTATCGTAGGCGGTGACGGCAAAATATGTGGTTCTCCAGGTTGTCGATAGTTGAGCCACCGTTTGGTTCCCCACGTCCAAAACTGAGTCGTAAACGCGGGGCTGCCTCCCCATGTAAACGCGATAGCCGGCCACGTTCGTTTCCGAGTTTGCGTCCCATTCCAATGTTACCGCGCGGGCTGAAAGGAGAAAAAGGCAGAGCGCAGCGGCTGATGATAGGGCCGCCGCGAATCGTCGGTGTTCTGATGGCACTCGATTCACTGGGGCCGCCCTTGCAAAGGCTGTGCCGTGTTGCGAGCTGCATTGCCGTTTTGAGACACAAGAATGAATCTTGTGCTTTTCTCTTGAGGTTTCCGCCGGTGTTTCATCTACTATTCATCTGTTTCGGCGTCGGATGTTTGTCACGTGCTCCAATGAGAAGCCCTGAGCGCATGTACGGGAAATTACGATAACAAGTACCGTTATGCGCACACGCCTCGTTGAATTGACGGCGGGCGATTAGGCGCTACAACTCTTGCGCGCACGAAGTTACCGAGCCAACAAGACATGCAGGCTTTGTTCTGAGTGTCGATTTTCAAGCATGGATACACGTCTTCAAGACCAGCGGTGTGATCAGGAACTTGCGGGTAATCAGGGACCGCACTCCCCTTCGAAAGCTTTGCCGTTTTGGAAGCGGGCTTTGGATATCGCGTGTTTGCTCTTCGCGGCGCCAGCGTTGCTGCCGTTGATGGCGATCATCGCTCTGGGGGTTCGTTTCTCGTCGCGTGGGCCGGTCTTGTTTCGGCAGGAGCGCATCGGCCTTCACGGGCGGCCATTCATTTGCTTCAAGTTTCGCACGATGAAGACCAGGGCGGACACGCGTTCGCACGAACTCTATTTCCAGAAACTGATGAACTCGTCCGTGCCGATGAAGAAGCTGGATGAACGCGGGGACGCCAGAATTGAGGGCGTCGGCGGATTGTTGCGCGCCAGCGGCCTCGACGAGCTTCCCCAGGTTCTCAACATTCTGCGCGGCGAAATGAGTCTCGTCGGCCCGAGGCCTTGTATCCGCTACGAATACGAACGCTTCAAGCCGGAGCATCGCGCGCGTTTCAATGCCGTCCCTGGCCTGACGGGTCTTTGGCAGGTGAGCGGAAAAAACAACACCACCTTCCAGCAAATGATCAATCTCGATATTCGTTACTCCCGCGAACTGTCGCTCAGGAACGATATCGCGATTCTTCTGCGCACGTTTCCGGTCCTTTTTCAGCATGTTGCAGAGGCCTCGCAGCCGGCGCCGGTTCAAGATCGCAACGCCAACGTTTCACATGCGGCAGGCGCGGCTGGCACCATGACGACAGTTTAGTCGGTCTATTTTCGGGGTCTATTTCGTTATGAAAGGTCGAATCAGGATCGGTATTGTCGGCTGCGGTTATTGGGGGCCTAATCTGCTTCGCAATTTCCGCGGCTTGCCGGATTGCGATGCCGATGTGGTGTGTGACCTCGATGTCGAGCGGCTTAACCATCTCCTGACCCTGTATCCCGGACTCGAACTTTGCACCAGCTTTCAGGAAACCGTCCGCCGTAAGGATCTCGACGCCATCGTAATCGCGACTTCCGCGAAGTCGCACTATTCCATGGCCAGGGAAAGTTTGCTCGCCGGGAAACATGTCTTTATCGAAAAGCCCATGGCCACGTCGGCGGCGGAATGCGACGAGTTGATTGATCTGGCAGAAGAGCGCGGACTTACGCTGATGGTCGGTCATACGTTTCTTTACTCGGCGCCCGTGCGCAGGATTAAGCAGATTGTCGATGCCGGCGAAATCGGGGACATTCGTTACATCAGCGCCCGGCGATTGAATCTCGGCCTTTTCCAGCGCCACATCAACGTGGCCTGGGATCTCGCCCCCCACGATATTTCAGTGATCCTCTACGTTACCGGCCGCTTGCCCCAGAGCGTGAATTGCCAGGGCAATTCTCACGTGACCAAAGGGATTGAAGACGTGACCAATCTTTGCATGAACTTCGAAGACGGAGTTTTCGCCACGGTCCAGAGCAGTTGGCTCGATCCACGCAAAGTTCGTGAGATGACGATCGTCGGTTCGAAGCGCATGATTGTTTACGACGACGTGCAGCCGTTGGAGAAGCTCAAGATTTTCGACACGCGAGTGGAGACTCCGCCCCACTACGATACGTTTGGCGAGTTTCAATATTCCTACCATTACGGCGACAGCCACGTTCCGTACATCAAACAGGAGGAACCGCTCAAAGTGGAGTGTCAGCATTTTCTCGATTGTATTCGATCCGGCGAGCCGCCGTTGACTGGCGGAGATCACGGCTCGCGGGTCGTCCGCATTCTCGAAGCTTCGTCCCAATCCCTCAAGCGACAAGGGACCTCGGTTCCCGTTTCTTATGTCAAGACGGCCAGGCCGGCGTCTGAAAAGGAAGACGGTTCTCTGGTCCACGCATGAGCTTTCCGGATTCAAAGCTTTGTCTCATTTCCAAGGACGTAAAGCTCGGGAAGGACGTTCGTATCCGCGCTTTCGTGAATCTCTATGGCTGTACGATTGGTGACCATGTGCGCATCGGCACGTTTGTCGAGATTCAAAAAGGCGTGCTGATCGGCAATAACTGCAAGATTCAAAGCCACTCGTTTATTTGCGAAGGCGTGACTCTCGAGGACGAAGTGTTTGTGGGCCACCAGGTGACCTTCACCAATGATCGGTTTCCCCGCGCGACGAACGACGAAGGCGTGCCGAAAGGCGATGACGAATGGGAGTGCGAACCCACGCTCGTCAAGCGTGGCGCGTCTATCGGCTCTGGTGCCACTATTTTGTGCGGCGTTACCATCGGCGAGCGCGCCATCGTCGGCGCGGGCAGCGTTGTCAGCAAGGATGTCCCGGCGGGTGCCATCGTGGCGGGCAATCCCGCCCGTGTGCTCCGCTTCATCTCCCCAGGCGTCAATGCAAGTGCCATTTCTTAATCTTCAGCTTCATCATGAAGCGATGCGCGCGGAACTCCGCGCGGCCATCGAAGAAGTCATCGATGCGAGCGCGTTCGCGGGTGGCTCTTACGTCGAGCGGTTCGAACGGGAGTTTGCCGCCTTTTGCGCAGTCAATTTCGCCAGCGGCGTGGGCCACGGCACCGAGGCGCTCTGGTTTGCTTTGCTCGCGCTGGATGTCGGGCCCGGCGACGAAGTCATCACAGTGCCGGGCACGTTTATGGCGACCGCGGAGGCCATTAGCTACTGCGGCGCGCGGCCTGTCTTTGTCGATATCGACGAAGACACTTACACGATGGATCCGGCACAGATCGAACAGGCCATCACTCCCCGCACGAAAGCCATTCTTCCCGTCCATCTGTTCGGGCAAACGGCGGACATGGATCCAATCCTGGAAATCGCGCGCAAGCACTCATTGCCCGTCGTCGAAGATGCCTGTCAGGCGCATGGCGCGGAATACAAAGGCGGAAAGGCTGGTTCATTCGGCGACGTCGGTTGCTTCAGCTTTTATCCCGGAAAGAACCTCGGCGCGTTGGGTGAAGCCGGCGCTGCGATTACGAATAATGCCGAGTTGAAGCAAAGGATGGACGCCCTTCGCAATCATGGCCAGTCGCGCAAGTATCATCACTCGGTCATCGGCTGGAACGGGCGCATGGACGGTATTCAGGCGGCCGTGCTCTCCATCAAGCTGAAGAAGCTTGAAACTGGCAATGAAATGCGCCGGCGTCATGCCCGGCAATACTCTCAATTGCTCTCGGGCATCGATGAAATCGTTCTGCCGAAAACTGGGCCGGACCGGTCGCATGTCTTTCACATCTATGCCATCCGTGCGCCTCGCCGTGATGAACTGATTGATCACCTGGCCCGCAAGGGAATTTCCTGCGGCATTCACTATCCCGTTCCGGTCCATCTGCAACCGGCCTATCAGTCGCTTGGTCTTTCTCGCGGCGCGTTTCCTGTGGCCGAATGCTGCGCGGATGAATTCATTTCCCTGCCCATGTTTCCGGAACTGGCCGATGAGCAGATTGAAGCGGTTGCGCGCGAAATCAGGGTCTGGGTTGAGGATTCAGTCGTCGCGGCATGACCATCACGTCTCCTATGGCAACGGTCGCTCCAATCGCTGCGCCAGGGGGCGGAGGCTTCGATTTGCAGACGGTGGATCCGTTGTCCGTGGCCGGATGGGACGCCATGATCGCTGCGCACCCGGAAGCAACCTTCTTTCATGGCGCGGCCTGGGCGAAAACGCTCGCTAACGCATACGGATTCAATTGCCGTTATATCGCCATGCTTGAGCGCGGGAGATTATGCGCACTTTTGCCGATCATGGAGGCGTGCAGTTGGTTGCGCGGGAAGCGTGGAGTTTCATTGCCCTTCACGGACGAATGTCCCGCGTTGGTTGCGGAGAATGGGATGGCCGAGCCACTCTTCGATTTTGCCATGCAGCAGGGAAAACTTCGGGGTTGGAAATACCTCGAACTGCGCGGCGGGCAGGAATTGCTCCCTGGCGTTCCGGAGTCGGTTTCGTTCTGCACTCATGTGTTGCGGCTCGGGTCGTCCGCCGCCGAACTGTTCGAGACCTTTGATAGTTCCGTCCGGCGGGCCATTCGCAAGGCGGAGCGTTCCGGTGTCACCGTTGAGTGCCGCACCGATCTCGATGCGGTGCGCGCCTACTACCGGCTTCACTGTCGGACCCGAACAAAGCACGGGGCGCCTCCGCAGCCCTTTGGTTTCTTCCGCTCGCTTTGGGAGAGCGCCTTGCAGAAAGGCCACGGCTTTATCGCGCTGGCCATGCATCGGCAGCGGGCCGTTGCCGGGGCGGTCTTTTTACAGCTTGGACGGAAGGCTATCTACAAATTCAGCGCCTCTGACGAGCGCTGCCAGGAGCTTCGCGGGCCGAATCTCGTCATTTGGCAGGCGGTCAAAAAACTGGTTGACGAAGGCGCCATTGAGTTGAACTTTGGCAAGACTTCACTGTCGAACGAAGGGTTGCGCCGCTTCAAACGTTACTGGAACGCAGACGAACGTATTGTTCGTTACACGCGCTATTGCTTCGAAAGCCAAAAGTTCGTAAAAATGGCTGATCTGGCGGCAGGCACACAGGCCCGTGTTTTCGCCCTGTTGCCGGTGTTTCTTTCGCGATGGATAGGGCGCGCGGTTTACGCGCACATGAGTTGAACCGGGCACAAGGCAAAGTGGCATGACTGAACCAAAACCGAATACGAAGAACACGATGGAAATGCCGGGGCTGGGCATAAAGCTCGCGGACATCTACTACATGCTTTTCCGGAAGAAGTGGCTCATCGTTGGGTTTTTTGGCGCCGGATTGATCCTCGCCTCCATCGTTTTCTTTACTCAAAAGGCCCTTTATTGGTCCGAGGCGAAGCTGTTGGTTCGTTACATCATCGACACGAAATCAGTGGAGACGATCGGCTCGCAGGTGAAATCCCTCAACTATGGGGGCGAATCGATCATCAATTCCGAGTTGGAAATTCTCACGAGCCTCGACCTCTGCGTGGACGTGGCTAACCTGGTGGGACCGGAGAAGATTCTCGGAAAGAAGGACGGCAGCAATGTCATGGCCGCCGCGGTCGCGATTTACCGGGGTCTTTCAGTCGAAAATCCTCGCCGCAGCGATATCATCAAGGTGCGCTTCGTGCATCCCGATCCCCAGGTTCCCCACCTCGTGCTGCGACAGCTCATTGACTCCTATTTTGCTCGCCACAAAGCCATCCATCGGGAGGGCGGTCAGGACAACCTCGCATTGCAGGATCAAAGGACGAAGCTGCTCAACAGAATCAGGGCTACGGAGGCGCAGATCAGTGACCTTCAAAGCAAGGCGGGTATCATCTCATTGGAAGATTCCAAGCGGAGCCTGGCGGATCAGGTGGGAACGCTCCGCAAGGAGCTCTTCATGGCTGAGGCGCAGCTTGAAGAGTTCCGCTACATCCTGGGCAGCAATTCCGTGGCGAGCACCCATACCGAAAAAGACGCTGCTGAAATCGGGGTTCCCGCGGAAAAAATCTCCGAGTACAAGTCCGTTTGTGCGCAACTCGATGGTTTCCGCAGTCGCGAATTCGAACTGAGCAGCCAATACACGGACGAGAACCCGCTCGTGATACGAATTCGTGCCCGGATCGCCGAAGCGGACAAGAAAAAGAAGACTTTGGAGGCCGAGTTTCCCAAACTGGCTGGCCTTTACGTGGCGCAGCCGGTCGCAGCTCCCACAAAACCAGGCTCGGAGATGCGCGTGGATCCTTCATGGATTGGCGGTCTCGAAATGAAAATCAGGCGGCTGACTAATCAATTGGAAGTGGTGCGCGAGGAAATCAGGACGGTTGAGAAGCTCGAAACCTCGATCCATGACGCCGAGCGAAACCTCGATTTTGATAAAAAGTCGTATTCGCTCATTGCTGCGGGAATGGCCACGGCGGACATCAATGAGGCCTTGAGCGATGGGAAAATCTCAAACATTCGCCGCGTGCAGGAACCCTCCCCGCCCGCTCCCAATGTCTCCCAGCGCGTCAAAGTGGTGGCGGGGATTTTCTTCGGCTTTCTGGTCGGAGGAATTGTTCTCTCCTTTGTCATCGAACTGTTCCTCGATCATCGCGTCCGGCGGGCGGGTGAATTCGAAAACAAACTTCACCTCCCGTTGTTTCTTTCGATTCCGAAATTCGCTCTCAATGGCCACGCCAAACTGTTGCCGCTTCCGGCGCCTTCGTCCCCCTCGGAGGTTGAAGGGGCAGACCACCTTTCCGGTGAGCCGAAAAAAACCTGGGCTGCGGATCATCCGCTTCGCCCCTACATCGATGGCCTGCGCGATCGCACGCTGATCCATTTTGAGGGCGATCCACACAAGCCCAAGCTGATCGGCCTCACGAGTTGTGGCGATGGCGTCGGTGTTACCTCCCTGGCTGCGGGTTTGGCTGGCGCGCTCTCCGAGACCGGAGATGGCAATGTGTTGCTGCTGAACTTGAATTTCGAATCGCAATCGGTGCATCCGTTTTATCGAGGCGAACTGGCCTTTGGCCTGACAGATATTCTTGAGAGGGAGAAGCGCCGTAACACGCCCGTTCTTCAGAACCTTTACGTCGCCACTGCCGGCAATCCTGGCAATGCCGAAGCGCAAAATCTTTCGAAGCAACTGGCGCACGTCGTGCCGCAGTTGCGCGTGAGCGACTATGACTACATCGTCTTCGACTTGCCGCCGACCTCGCCGATCACCATGACGGCGCGGCTCGCCGGCATGATGGATTTGGTGATTTTGGTGGTGGAATCGGAGAAGGACACTCAGGAAGCAGTGAAGCAGGCTGCCAAGCTGCTTTCTCGATCGAAGGCACGCGTAAGTGCCGTTCTGAACAAGGTGAGAAACCCTGTGCCAAGGTGGTTGCACAAAGGCGCTTGACCCTGGCTTTGTTTCGGAAACTTAAACAGCCCAATTGAACACAAAAACCGTTACGTGATTTAGGAAATCCCTGAATCGCGCCGCCAATGAATTTGTCTTGGCGGACTTGGGCTGCGAATGAGTCGCTGGGCCGTCAGGCCGCGATTCAACGACAACGATGATATTCGTGCCAATCAATCGCTCGATGCGAATTGACGGAGACGAAGTCCGCCCGGGTTCGGTATCAGCATTTCAGCGTTTCAGCGTTTCACACTGGGTAGCACAGGCGTCCCGCCTGTCTCAGCGGGCGTCCCGCCCGGTGATTCTGTTTTTAGGCTTTCAGCCTGTCAGCATTTCAGTTTTCGCTGATCTCTGATCTCTAACTTCCGATTTCCATTTTCAGCATCTCAGCTTCTCAGCATTTTGAATGTGCCGACCTCTGACCTCTGATTTCTAATTTCTGCTCCGTCGTTCGACGTTCGACTCTCGTCGTTCGACTTACAAAATGTTCCTCATCCGCAGTTACTATCACATAAAGCCATTCCTTCCGCATCGCGCGCGGCTGGCGGTTCGCCGTTGGAGAGCGGAATGGCGCAGACGGCACTTTGCCGCTGAGTGGCCGATCAAGCTGGCGACTGCCGCGAAACCGCCCGGTTGGCGCGGCTGGCCCGAAGGAAAAAAGTTCGCTTTCGTTCTTACGCACGATGTGGAGGGAACCCGCGGGCTGGAGCAATGCCGGGCCATCGCCGATCTTGAGCGGGCGCGCGGACTGCGTTCCTCCTTCAATTTCATTCCGGAAGGCGACTACCGCGTGAGTCCAGAGCTGCGCGATTATCTCTGCGGGAATGGTTTTGAGGTGGGCGTCCACGATCTCAAGCACAATGGCAAGCTCTACCTGTCGCGCGCCACGTTTCTCCGCCACGCCCAAAGCATCAATCGTTATTTGCGGGAATGGAACGCCGTTGGATTTCGCTCCGGGTTCATGCACCACAACCTCGATTGGTTGCGTGAACTCGATGTGCTCTATGATTCATCGACCTTCGACACCGACCCGTTCGAGCCGCAGCCCGATGGCGTTGACACCATTTTCCCATTTTGGGTTCCGGCTCCGCCTCAACCCTCAACCCTCAACCCTCAACCCTCAGCATCCCCGAAGGGCTACATCGAACTGCCCTACACTTTGCCCCAGGACTTCACTCTGTTTCTCGTCTTGCAGGAGAAGACCATCGACGTCTGGAAGCAGAAGATCGACTGGCTCGCCGAGCAGGGCGGGATGGCGATGATTGATGTCCATCCTGATTACGTTGACCTCAAAGGCTCTGGCCAGGCAGGCGTCTCTTATCCTTTGCGGTTCTACACCGAGTTCCTGGATTACGTGCAGCAAAAATACGCAGGCCAGTTCTGGCAGGCCTTGCCCCGGGAAGTCGCTCAATTCGCGAAGGACGGTTTGTTGCCACGGATCGCCGATCCGAAACCGGAAACACAAAACTCGAAACTCGAAGCTCCGTCGCCCGCGCTCGCCACTCCGCGTTCCGCCCTCAACCGGCGTCGCCAGAAAGTCTGGATCGATTTGGACAACACGCCCCACGTGCCATTCTTCGAGCCGATCATCGAAGAGTTGTCGCAGCGTGGTTTCGACGTGGTCCTCACCGCGCGCGATGCTTTTCAGGTTTGCGAGTTGGCCGATCAGAAGGGCTTGCGCTACGCGAAAATTGGCCGTCACCACGGCAGGAGCAAAATTATCAAGGCGATTGGACTGTTCGGCCGTGCTTTCGAACTCCTGCCTTTCGTTCTTCGCGAAAAGCCTGATTTGGCTTTGTCTCACGGCGCGCGTTCGCAGATCATCATCGCCAATCTGCTTCGCATTCCGACGATGCTCATCGAGGACTACGAGTTCGCGCAGTATCCGCCCCTGATGCGCCCGACCTGGGAGATGGTGCCGGATGTGATTCCGGATTCTTCGCTTTGTTGTGCCAAAGAACGCGTCCGCAAGTATCCCGGCATCAAGGAGGACGTTTACGTTGGGCGCATGAAGCGCGACCCGAACTTCCGAAGCGGTCTGGGAATATCCGCGGACGACATGTTGATCACGGTCCGCCCGCCCGCGACCGAAGCGCACTACCACAATTTCGAAAGTGAAGATCTGTTTGCCCGTTTCATGGATCATGCGTGTACCCAGAACGGCGTGCGCATCGTGCTGCTGCCTCGCAATGCCCGGCAGGGCGACGCAATCAAGAGCAAGTGGCCGAAATGGTTTGCCGGCTCTCGCACACTCATTCCGGGCAAGGCCGTGGATGGCTTGAACCTCGTTTGGCATTCCGATCTCGTCGTCAGCGGCGGCGGCACCATGATTCGCGAGGCTGCGGCGCTCGGCGTGCCGGTGTACAGCGTCTTTCGCGGTCCCATCGGGGCGGTTGATCGCGCGTTGCAAAAGCAAGGTCGTGTGGTCCTGATCGAAAGCCCCGATGACATCAGCCGGAAAGTCCGCTTCGTTCGTCGGGACCGATCTGCTTCACCAGCTTCCAACCACAATATCGCCTTGATAAGGATTACGGATCAGATTCAAACCATTCTTCAGGATGGCGCCGCGGCTACCGCATGTCTGTCAGCGGTCAGTTCGTAAGGATTTCAGCAATGTCAGCATCTCAGTATTTCAGCTTCTCAGCATTTCAGATTCTCAGTTTTTTCACTTGGGTAGCACAGGCGTCTCGCCTGTTCCAGCGGGCGACCCGCCCGGTGTCCCGTTCGGATTTGGTGTGGGTAGCGCAGGCGTCTCGCCTGCCATATTCGGCGTCCCGCCGAATACCTTCCGTTTTCAGCATGTCAGCATTTCAGTCGGTAGCACAGGCGGCTCGCCTGTTTCAGCGGGCGTCTCGCCCGGTGTTCCGGTGCACGGGTTTCAGCATGTCAGCATTTCAGAGTTTTAGAGTTTAGCTTTCGACCCTCGACACTCGTCTTTCGGCAATTGGTTTCAGTCGTCTGATTTGAGGATTTTGAATACGGAGTGCTCTCGACCCTCGACTCTCGACTTTCGACTTTCGACGTTCAATGTCAGCGTTTCAGTTTTTCTGTCTGACCTCTGACTTCTGACTTCCGACCTCTGACCTCTGACCTCTGACTTCTGACCTCTGACCTCTGACTTCTG
>JGI10216J12902_101170154_pt1 | contig 33173 bp, 27 predicted proteins | sample KanNatreferecore_FD_12902 | JGI IMG/M metagenome (IMG submission 12902)
TGCGTTAAGTGCAAAGCCAAAAAGGAGATTTCCAACGCGGTCGAGGAAACCATGAAGAACGGTCGCAAGGCCATCAAGGGCAAGTGTCCCACTTGCGGCACCGTCATGTTCAAAATCCTCGGCGGCAAAGCTTCTCCTCCCTCTGAGCCTTCTGCGCCGCCCGCACCGCCTTCGCCAGCGTCGTAACCTATTTGTCTGATTTGTCCGTATGGCTCAGGAACTCGCGTACGTCATCATCACGCCCTATTCCCTGCACAAGTCCCGCACCGGCGGCATCCTGGCGCGGCTCATCACCCGCACCGGCCTCGAACTCGTCGGCGCGCGCATGTTCGCTCCCAGCGCCGAACTGGTGAACCGATACTCCGAAGTCATTGTCTCCGCCGATGACCCCCAGGACCGTTCCATTCAAGAACTGATTCGCTCCTACATTCTCAAGAACCTCGCGCCGGATTCCAAGACGGGCCGCCGCCGCCGCGTGATGATGCTCCTCTTTCAGGGCGAAGACGCAGTGCGCAAGGTCCGTTCCGTGGTGGGCAACATCACCGCCGAACGCTCCGGCGGCGAAACCATTCGCGATACTTACGGCGACCTGATCCTCGACGACAACCGCAACGTGCGTTACTTCGAGCCGGCCGTGCTCGCGCCGCCCAACGCGCAGGAAGCGCAGCTCAAGCTCAAGCTCTGGTCGCAATACTCCGACACCGATGGCGGCCTGACAGACAACACCATCGTCTATGCGCCGGGCGAAGCGCCGCAACGCACGCTCGTGCTCATCAAGCCGGACAATTTCCGCTTCCCCACCGGGCGGCCCGGCAACGTCATCGATTTCTTCTCGCGCACGGGCCTTTACATCATCGCCATCAAGGTCCACCGCATGAGCGTGGCCGAGGCGATGGAATTTTACGGTCCGGTGCGGGAAATTCTCCGCACGCGGCTGAAAGACGTGGTCGCGTCGCGCGCGAAAGCGGCGTTGGAAAAAGAACTCGGCTTCAAGCTCCCGCCCGCCGAGGAGCCGAAGCTGGGCGAAATTCTCGGCCCGCTCTTTGGCGACAACCAGTTCGATAACATCGTCAAGTTCATGTCCGGCGGCTCGCCGAGCGAGACGCCCGAAGACCAGCGCGAGCAGCCCGGCAGCGAGAAGTGCATTGCGCTCGTTTATGAGGGGCCGAACGCCGTGCAGAAAATCCGCGATGTGCTCGGCCCGACCGACCCCTCTAAGGCGCCGCCCGGCTCCATTCGCCGCGAGTTCGGCCAGACCGTGATGGTGAACGCCGCGCACGCCAGCGATTCCGAGGAAAACGCTCGCCGCGAAATCGGCATCATCAAGATTGGCGACAACAATTTCAAACGAGTCGTCGAGGCGTTTTACGGGAAGTGAAGGCGTGAAACGAAAGCGTGATGACTCAGAAAACTCTCATCGCGAGTTTCACGTCCCGTTCGGCAATATTCCTTCCTGTCGCTGATCATCAATGTTAGGCGGCAATACGCGTATGGGAAACTTCTACACCAACTACACACTGAGAGGGCCGAGTCAGCAGGCCGTTGCCGCTGCGTTGGCCGGACGCTCGGCCATTGTCACACCAGCGCAGAACGGCTGTGTAGTCGTCTTCGATGAGCAGTCGGACGAGCAGGATTCAACGGTCATTACCGAGCTTGCGTCCCGATTATCGCGGGAGTTGCGTTGCTCGGTGCTCGCCGTCCTCAACCACGACGACGACATTTTCTGGTATCAACTCTACGTGAGCGGGGAGTTGGCAGACGAGTATGATTCATCGCCGGGTTATTTCGACCCGTCGACCGAGCCGTCCGCTCCAGCAGGCGGAGACGCGCAGAAGCTTTGCAGCGCCTTCGGCGCTGCCTCTGTCGCGGAGGTCGAGAGTGTTTTGCGCAAGTCATCATTCGATGAAGGTGGCTACACATTCGCAGTTGAGCGACACACTGACCTTGCTCGTGCTCTCGGCATTCCATCGTTCGGAGTCGGCGCAGGGTTTCGTTACGTCTCCGACGGAGAGTTCCCGGAAGGCTTGGATGAGAAGAGCTTGGTGAAAGTATGACCACGCCGCCTAACGATGCGCTGCCCCGAATTCTGCTCATTCTCTGTTTGCCCCTCGCCTGCGCCGCGCAGTTGACCGGCCAATTCCAATTCGATTTTTCCAACAGCCCCGCGCTCTGGGACTTCAGCGGCGCCTACAGCCACTCCAATGGCGCGATTCGCTCGGAATACACGCTCACTCACGCTCTGTCCGGCGCCATCACTGGCGCAGGCCGCGCGCACTACGACAACGGCGTCACGCGCATCGACGCGACGCAGTCAGCCAGCGGGCGCGTTTCCGGTGGCGCGGCCTGGCCCGTTCGCGTGAACGCCGCCGGCAACGGAGCGTTTTCCGGCACTGCGTTGGGCCGCCCGATTTCCGGCCCGTTCAACGGAAGCCTTTCACTCACTCTCGACGCACCGGGCGGAGTGCTCGCGGGAACGGAGTCAGCCACGGCGTGCCTGCGCGGGCGCGGCTGCCAGACTTTGGTGAGCAACGTCAGCTTTTCCTTGCCCGCGGACATGGACGGCTCGTGGACGCTCGCATTGAACATCATGAGCACCGGCCGGGTCGTGCGCGGCACGGCCGTGGCCACGCTGTCGAATGGCCGCCCAGTTTCCTTCAACGTGCGCGGTCGCTACGTGCTCGCGGACGGCACTTCCCTTCTTACGCTGAACGGCACTGGCAGTGCGTTTGGCCGCCGGCTCCTGCTGCGCGCAGACGCGACCGGGCGATTGCAGACCTTGAGGGGCCAACTCTTCGGCCAGCACCTGGTATTTCCGTGAATGGGTCTCGCGAAGGCTGCGAAGGAAGCGAAGAGGATTTGCAAAGTTGGCGATGCTCAAACGTTAGTTTGGTATCTTCAGCCACCAGTGACTGACTTGGAATTCAGGCTTCGCCTGTTTTTCCTTCGCCTCCTTCGCAAACGTCGCGAGACCTCTTTTCTCCGAATCGGCAAAACCACTTTACGTTTGCGCGGTGCGCACGTAGGCTTTCGGCAACAGACGAAACGATTATGCGTATCAAAACTTGCCTGGCGCTGGCGGGCGCGGCGGCCCTTCTGGCCGGTTGCGCTGGTCCGGAAAAGAAATTCGGGCGCGGCCTGCTCAACGCGACGGAGCTCGCGCGTGGCGGCGAACTTCACCGCTCCATGGAGCAGACTTACCTCTGGGAGAATACCGACTCCACTTACACCACCGGCCTGATTCGCGGCCTGCATCGGAGTTTCACGCGCACGGGTATCGGCATTTACGAAATGGTCACGGCCCCGTTCCCTCCCTACGACCCGCTGCTCACTTCGACGAACCGCATTTATCCCGACCCGAATGTGCGGAACAAAAGCTATCCGTGGGGCGGCATGGTGCTGAGCGAGTACCCGACTTATCCGGACAGCTACCGGCCCGGCATCCTCGCCGATTCCATTTTCCAGACCGATACATCGCTGGGATTCAGCGGAGGCGATGTCGCGCCGATGATCCCCGGCAGCCGTTTCCGCATTTTCGACAACTGACCGGGACCGATTTCGAGTGCGCCAACGCCCGGCACGGGGTTGGCGCATTTTTTGTGTCGTGACACTGACGAAACAATCGCCGTGCAAGGTAAACTTGCTGCTGAACATCCTCGGCAGGCGCACCGACGGCTTTCACGAGCTGGAAACCGTGATGCAGCCGGTGAACTTGTGTGACGAACTTGGGTTCGAGCGCACGAACGACGGCATCCAACTGACGTGCAGCGACCCAGCGCTGCCGGCGGACGCAAGCAACCTCGTGCATCGCGCGGCGACGGCTTTTCTTCAGCGGCGCGGAATGGGCGGTGGCGTGCGCATGCACCTCAAAAAGAAAGTCCCGCTTGCGGCCGGCCTCGGTGGAGGCAGCGGCAATGCGGCCACGACGCTGCTCGCATTGAACGAACTCTTCAACCAGGCGCTCACGAAGGAACAGTTGCACGAGATTGCCGCTTCGCTTGGCTCGGACGTTCCATTTTTTCTCCAGAGCAATCCGGCGCTGGCGACCGGACGCGGCGAACACATCCAATCCCTGCCGCCGTTTCCCGCGCTGACGGGCTGCGCGTTCCTGCTTGTGCATCCCGGCTTCGGCATCGCGACCGCGTGGGCTTACAAGGAACTCGCGCGTTTTCCCACCGCGCTCAACGGCCAGCCGGGACGCGCGGCCAAACTGATTTCGCTCCTCGATTCCGGCGATCTCCGCCGCGCGAGCGCCGGGTTCTACAATTCACTCGAAGCGCCCGCGCTGGAAAAATATCCGTGGCTCGCCGTGCTCCAGGATTTCCTCCGCGAGAACGGCGCCATCGTAACGCTCATGTCCGGCAGCGGCTCGACCACGTTCGCCATCGCCAGCGATCTTTGCGCCGCGCAGGAACTGGAAGAGCGCGTAAAGGAAAAATTTGGCCGGTGCTGGACCGCCGTGGTTCCGATCTAAAGCAATGCCGTATGCTACCCGCGAGTTGTCCACCAAATCGGGGCAAGACCATCACCGCTTCTTCAAAAATCGCTACCAACTTTGGTAACGGAGTTCAATTATGAGAACGCTAGCCTTAAGCCTATCCATCATCATCTTTGTCGGAATTGCTCGCGCCACGATAATCTATGATACCTTCGGCCCAGATCCGTACGCACCGGGTGTTTACGTAGCGACTGTCACATGGGGTAACAATGTTGCTGCGGGTTCAGCAGGGGGCACAGTTTTCGCGTCTGATTTTACTCTGACTGGCGGTCCTTATCGTCTCGATTCCATTACGCTCGACTTCAAGCTCGGTGATCTCGAACGCTCTCCAAATCTTCAAATCGCACTTTATCCGGATGACAACGGACATCCTTCATTGAATCCAATCTTGACACTGAATCCGAACCCAACTTTCGCCACGGATCAAAGACAAATCATCACGTATTCTTTCAGTAATCCAGGCTCCATCCTTCAGTCCCAGATTCGATATTGGCTCGCGCTTCAGCCAGCTTCACTGAACACCACCGACGAGACTGGCAACTACATTTACCATTTCTCAACCTCCACTGTGCAGCCTTATCCAACGTTGGCTCGCAGAACTTACGACTCTTCTGCTGGCGGCTGGGGCACGTGGTCAACATTCCCGAACACTCCAAGCATCGTGTTTCGTTTGGATGGCAGTCCCGTCCCGGAACCCAGCACATGGGCGCTACTCACTCTCGGCAGCGCATTCTTCTGGTGCGCCGTGCGCCGACGCAGGAAATGAACTGGCGCAGCTTCATTCTTCAAATTCCAGCGTCATCCTCGCACAGCTTGGCTTGACTCATCGCGCGCGGACTCGGCTAATGAGGCGGACCAGTGCAAGATTTCAAAACAGTCCTGGGCTTCGCCTGGAAGTACATGCGCCCTTATTGGACGCGCCTGGTTCTCGGCGTTGTGCTCGGCTGCCTCTGCGGCCTGACGGCGGCGGGCTTTCTCTGGGCGATGCGGACGTTGATGGATCGGCTGGAAGAGCCGAAGGCCACGCCAGAGATTAACCAACAAGCCGCCGCGAGCAAGAAGGGCGCGTCGATGTTCCCTGCCCTTGATGCTCGCCTCAAACAGTGGCAGCAAACAGCAACGGCCACGCTCGATCCATGGCTGCCGCGCGCGGGAGTGTCTCTGCACTGGAAACAAATTCTCGGCGGGCTTCTGCTTTTGCCGTTCTTCGCACTCCTCCGTGGCACAACGGACTACGCCAGCAACTATTGCATGGGCTGGGTGAGCGAGCGCGTCATCAACGATCTGCGCTGTGACATGCTCGCCAAACTTACATCGCTCTCGCTGGACTATTTTAATCGCTCCACCACCGGCGACATGCTCACGCGCATCAACGCGGACACGATGAATCTTCATCGTGCCATGCGCCAGGGCACGGCCGACTTGGTGAAGGAGATCTTCACGATGGTCAGTCTGCTCGTGGGACTCTTAATCGTGGACCCGAAGCTAACGTTGTTCGTGCTGGTGTTCACTCCGCTGGTCATTCTCCCGCTGTTCGTTCTCGGCAAAAAGGCGCGGCGGGCGGGGCGCGAAGGGCGCAAGGCCAACGTGGGACAGAACTCGCTGCTTATCGAAGCCCTCACCGGCATTCGCGTGTTGAAGGCCTTCAATCTCGAAGCGCGCCAGATTGAGCGCTTCCGCGAGTTCTCGAAGAAGCTCATTCACCACGGCATGAAGGGCGTGCAGGCCAAAGAAATGGTGAATCCGCTGATCGAAGTCATTGCCGCAATTGGATTGGGCGCGCTCGTGGTCTATCTGTTCTGGACGCGGCAATCGCTCGCCGACTTGGTGACGTTCATCACGGGTGTGGCGTGGCTCTTTGTGCCGGTGAAAAAAATTGCGGGCGTCCACATTCTGTTCGAGCAGGCGGGCGCGGGGGTGGAGCGGCTGGTCGAATTGCTGCGGGAAAAGCCTACGGTCGTTGAACCGGCGCATCCCAGGCCGCTGAAGAATTTCGAGCGCGAGATTCGTTTTGAGAACGTCGAGTTCACTTACGGCCACAATCCTGTCTTGCGCGGCGTGAACCTGCGCATCCCACGTGGATTCAAAATCGGCATCGCCGGCGAAAGCGGCTCCGGCAAGAGCACGCTGGTGAATCTGCTGTTTCGCTTTTACGACGTGACCGGCGGCTCGGTGAAAATCGATGGCGTGGACGTGCGGGAATTGTCCTTCGAAGAACTGCGCCGGCCGATGGCGCTGGTGAGCCAGGACGTGTTTGTCTTCCGCACGACCGTCGCGGAGAACATTGCGGCCGGGAAGGAAGGCGCGACCCGGGATGAAATCGAAGCCGCTGCGCGGGCGGCGAACGCGCACGAGTTCATCATGCAATTGCCGAAGGGCTATGACACGGTGATTGGCGAGCGCGGCATGACGCTCTCCGGCGGGCAGCGCCAGCGGTTGGCCATCGCGCGCGCGTTCGTTCGCGACGCTCCCATTCTGATTCTCGATGAAGCCACTGCTTCGCTCGACTCACAAACCGAGCTCGAAGTTCAAAGGGAAATCGATCAACTGGAGGAGAACCGGACGGTCATCTGCATCGCGCACCGCCTCAGTACGCTGTCGAACATGGACCACATCATCGTGCTTTCGCAGGGGCGCATTGTGGAACAAGGCACGTTCGACGAACTGGTCCGCGCGCGCGGCATTTTCGCCGGTATGGCCGCGCGGCAGGGAATTTTCGCGGCAGCGTAGTGGCGCGGCTGATTGATTCTTTATTCGTAGAAGCGTCGAAACTCGGTTGGCAACCCCGGCACGCCGGGTGATTTGATCACGAGGCTCAAGTTGGTGGGAGACTTCCCGATCGGCACGACGAAGTGTGGTCCACCCACTGCGATCCACTCTTCCAGCGATGACAACATCGGAATGCCAGCGGGAACGAGCACGAGCGCTTTGCGGTCAGGCACGTATTTGCCCGTCGCCAGTTCCTCATCAAACACAAAACCACTCTTGTCTTTCAGCACGTAGAGTTTCGCAGTGACTTCCTTGCCCTCTTTTTCCAGGAGCAGGCCCATTGCGCTGCTGGATTTGTTGGTCGAATAAGTTTTCCATCGCGACACCTGTTTCGCGCCGGACGCTTTTTCTTTCGCCGCCAACGGATTGCAGCCAGACACAAAGAGAGCCGAAGCCAAAACCGCGGCCGGCCAAATCATCCATCGCAAGCTTGTCATCTGCATCGTGTGCGCTCGTGCGCACTTTCATAACGACACGGGAAGGAAGCGGCTTGAGCGAGCGCCAATGGGTTTTTCAGCGAGGGCAGCCAATCAGGTAAGTCAGATGTGACGGAGTGGGTGACAACGCTACCCGGCCCACGCGCCACTCGTATGAGCCCGAGCCTGTCTCGCGCACCAAAGCATTCAATTCATCGACGGTGTAGGCGCGAAGTTGCGAGACGATGCCGTCCCAACCGCAGGTCAACGGAACGAGCGGCACAACGTAGGTCCAGAAAATCCGTGCCCAGCGGAAGGGCCGAATAAACGGAGTGCCAAGCGCCACAAACAGCGGCACAAAGATCATCGAAAGGATTACCGGAACGCTTCGATCCGGGAATTCAAAAATACCAATCGGTTCTCCCGCTTCGACAGCGTTGGCAAGAACCCTTTTCGCGTCAGCCGGCGCGAAGTGATGAAATGAGTTGAACATGGTGCGAAATCCCCGCAGGTGTTTCGGCACGCACCGGGCATCCACGCTCTCAGCCGCAAAAGTGATTCCACCATCCGCTTTTTTCTCCGCGCGCTGGAACGCCGGCAGATTGGGAAATCGATCGGTGAGCGTGAACTGCACATGGAGGCCTTCCGCAATCAGGGCGTCGCGGAGCAACACCACGGGTCCAGCGCCGCCGGAGCAAAGATCAACAATCTTCGTGGCGCCGGTCTTGCGCAAAGCTTCCGCCAGCAATGGGACCACGGGCTGGTGCATCCGACCGGCGGTCTCAATAAAATGAAGGTAGTCGGTGGCGAAATCGCGGACGATGACGGGAAACCAGGATTGATCTTCGAGTTCGAAGAGATGAAGTCTGGGAATTCTCATCGCCATGCCAAGTCTCTTGATGAGGTGCCACGCCACTCAGGCGACAACTGATTCGGAGTTTGAAGTTTGGAATTTGTTTGGATGTTGGAGTTTGGAATTTGGGATTTCCCGTCACACCGTCAGGATTTCCTTCTCCTTCGCCGCGAGGTGCGCGTCGATTTTGGCAATGTACTGGTCGGTCAGCTTCTGCACTTCGGCGTTGGCGTGTTCCACGTCTTCCTCAGAGATGCCGCCATTCTTGGATTCCTTCTTGATCTGTTCCAACGCGTGATGGCGGACGTGACGAATGGCCACGCGGCCATCTTCCGTCATCTTGCGCGCAATCTTCACCATTTCCTGTCGGCGCTCGGTGCTCAGTTCCGGCAGGACGAGACGAATCATCTTCCCCTGCACTGATGGGTTGATGCCGATGTTGGCCTTTTGAATCGCTTTCTCGATTGGGCCGGTGGTATTCGCGTCCCACGGTTGAATCAGAATCATCCGCGACTCGGGCGTGGTGATGCCGGCCAGTTCGCGGATGCGCGTGTGCGTGCCATAAACTTCCACCATGATATTCTCGACGAGCGCGGGCGAAGCTTTGCCCGTGCGCACGCCGCCGAATTCGTGCTGCACGACCTGCTCGGTCTTCTCCATCTTCTCCTCCGCTTCGAGCAAAATGTCATCGAGTGCCATAGGGCCAGGACGATAGAAAGTCGAAGGTCGAATGTCGAGGGTCGAGGGCCAAGCCCTCCGGTGAGTCCTTCCGCTTGTCATTGTCGCGCAACCACGCTTAGCTCTCGTGCGACATCCACATGAGCCTGCCGCCAAATCCAGACGACGCGCCGGTCGATGCTGCGTTCGCCGCGCTGGAGCCGGGCTTTCTCGTCGGCAGCGGACGCTTCACGCTGGTTCGCCTGATTGGCCGCGGCGGCATGGGCGTGGTGTGGCTCGCGCGCGACGAATCCCTGCGCGAAGACGTGGCGCTGAAATTTCTCCCGTCGGAAATTCGTTTCGACGCCGTGGCGCTCGACGATTTGCGCCGCGAGACCGCGCGTGCCCGAAAGCTCACGCACCCGAACATCATTCGCATTCACGATCTGTTCAAAGACGAGCGCGATGCGTTCATCTCGATGGAATATGTGGACGGGCCGAACCTGAGCGAATTGCGTCTCGAACAGCCGGGGCGCGTCTTTTCGTGGAAATTTCTCGAGCCGTTCGTGAAGCAACTCTGCGAAGCGCTGGATTACGCGCACGGCGAGAAAGTCATCCATCGCGATCTCAAACCGGCGAACATGATGCTCGATTCGCGCCGGCGGCTGAAGCTCTCCGACTTCGGCATTGCCGCGCAAGTGAGCGACTCGGTGGCGCGTGTCTCCATGTTGCGGCACGGGCAAAGCGGAACCATCACACACATGAGTCCGCAGCAGATGGACGGCAAGCTGCCGCAAGTGACGGATGACATCTACGCGCTCGGTGCGACACTTTACGAACTGCTCACGAGCCAGACGCCGTTTTTCACAGGGGACATTGCGTATCAAGTCCGAAATCTGCCGCCGCAACCTGTCCGCGAACGGCTTGCCGATCTCGGCATTCAAAACGATGTGCCCAAACCCGTCGCGGCGATGATCATGGCGTGCCTGGGGAAAACTCCCGAACAGCGCCCGCAAACTGCGGGTTCTGTGGCGGAGTGGATCGGATTGCAGCCCTCTGCAACCGCGCCAGCGCCAGTTCTCACTTCCTCGTTCGCGGTCACAGAAGAAGCGCCCGATGGTGCTGCGCCCGAAACCCCTCCACCGCCCGCGCCAGTTCAGAAAAAGACTCGCACCGCTGCGCCGCCACCCCCCCAGCCTGCAATCGAAACGGCGGAAGAAGATTCAACCGAGACGGTTACGGCAGAGCACGAAACATCTCACGTGCGATCGCGAAAACTTTTGATCATCGGCGTTGTCGCTGTTGTGGTGTTGGCTGGCTTCGGCGTAGGCGTATTTGCCTGGCGGCTTCTGGATCGTGGTGCGCTGAGCGGCTCGAAAAGCTCCTCGGCGCAAAAAGGGACCTCCTCGAGTGATTTTCTGAAAGGCGAACACGTTCTCGTCGGCCACAAGGCGGCGGTCAGTTCGGTGACGTTTTCCCCGAACCAGGAGTTTCTCATCAGCGGCTCCGCGGACGGAACGGTGCGCGCCTATGAAACAAAGGACGGAGAATTGAAGTGGAGCGCAAATGCAGACGTGGGCGCTGTCACGTCCGTGAGCGTGTCGCGCGAGAACAAACTGCTCGCCGCGGCGGGCGGAAATGGATTGATCCGGTTGTTTGCTTTGGGTTCTGGCGAGGTGATTTCAACGTTGCGTGTCCACAGTTCGCCCGTCACTGGCGTCGCCTTTTCTCCTGCCGGCACTTATCTCGCGAGCGCAGACGAGTCAGGCATCGTCTCCCTGTGGGATTATCCAAAGGGTGCTGCGGTCCATTACTGGAAAGCGCACAGCCTTCCCGTCCGCGCGCTGGCGTTTGCGCCCAACGGCACCCGGATTGCCAGCGGAAGCGGGGACTACAGCGTGCGCGTGTGGAACGTCCCAGACGGCGCGCTGCTCAAAGCTCTAAGTGGACACAAAGCAGTTGTGTGGTCGGTCGCGTTTTCGGCGGACGGCTCGATGCTCGTCAGCAGCAGCCGGGATCGCAGCGCGCGCATTTGGAACACGGGAAGTTTTTCGAGCAAAAGGACAATCCAATGGGGCTCGGACGCGAACATCATGCACGGCATCGCGTTCTCGCCCGATTCCAGATTCATCGCCGCCGGCAGTCCGCGCGTGGTGAAAGTTTTCAAAGTGGAAACGGCTGCGCGTGGAACAGACCGCACGTTGAAAGCCTCGGGCATGATGCGTCCCGTCGCGTTTTCGCCCGATGGCAGCGCCATCGCAGCGGGCGGGGACAATGGTTTGGTCCACGTCTGGCCATTTCCCGGCGAAGCGCTGTTCGGTGGGACAGCACCAACCTCACTCGCGAGTGATGAGCCAACCAACGCGATCAGTGATGTGACTGGAGCGGATATAGCCGCTCCGTCGGCCGTGACAGCGAAAACGACTGATGAATTCATCGAGTTGTTCAACGGGCGCGACCTGAGTGGCTGGTCCGGCGATCGTTCGGTCTGGTCCGTGCGCGGCGACGCGATTCACGGGAGGCTGAATCGAAAACCCGGCCTTGAACCGAGTTGCCTCTTTTGGCGCGGCGGAACACTGGAAGATTTCGAACTGCGCTTCTCATTCCGATTGCTCGGCGGGAACGCCGGCGTTTATTACCGCGCCAATGCCATCGCCGGATTTGGCGCGGGAGGATACCAGTTCGACATCCTGCCGGACCGTCCCGGAAATTTTCTGGAAACCGGCAGCGACCGCAGCCGCCGTGTTTTGTTTCGCGTGCCGGCCACGGTCGCGCCCATTCCGCTGGGGAGCTGGCATGAAGCGGCCATTGTAGCGAGTGGCGAAAGCATTCAATACCAACTCGATGGCCGCGTACTTTGCAACATCGTGGACAAAGTTCCCGAACACCCTCGTTCGGGGCTGCTGGCGCTGGAGGCCATCGGCGGACCCACCGAAGTTGAATTCAAGAATCTTCGCCTGAAGTCCATGAGCGCCCGCGAGGGAACTACATCCGCGCAGAATTGGATCACCCTCTTCGACGGGAACTCGCTCGATGCCTGGCAGGGGTGGAAAGGCGCGGGATGGATTGGCGCGTGGGAACTTTTCAATGGCGAGTTGCGGAGCCTGCGCGGCGGCAGCGTGAATCTCGCCACACGCGAACAGTTCGGCGATTTCGAATTGGAATTCGAATGGAGAGTCGCGCCCGGAGCGAACAGCGGCGTCTTTTATCGCGTGCCGGCCAATGTGTCTGAATTGCAGAAAGCGGCGCCCGAATATCAAGTTGTGGACGATGCGACGCGCGATGGCCGTAATTCGCTCACGGCGGCTGGATCGATCTATGGCGTGATGGCGGCGGCGAACAAGCAACTCAGACCCGTCGGTTCGTTCAACACCGCCCGGATTGTCACGCGTGGGCGGCAGGTCGAGCATTGGTTGAATGGCGTGAAAATTCTGAGTGCCGATTTGGGAAACCCGACGCTGCAACGAGTCGCCTTCCAGCGATACAGCAAGGCGTGGGGCGAAGCGGATCGAGGACACATCGTTTTGCAGAACCTCGGCACCGAGGTGAGTTTTCGAAATATCCGTGTGCGGGGACTGGACTGAACTGCCGCTACGCCACTTCCACCGAATCCGCCGCGAAGATGTTTTCCACGAGGGCGTCGTAGTCTGGTTCACCATTCGTAAGTTTCACGACTTCGACCTTCGTCTCATTCAGCGTGCGTTGCTTCCCGATAAGCTCGTCGGTCAACTCATCTTCGGGCCGTGTCAGGATGTGGAGGATGGTGCGCATTCAGAAGCGAAGGACGTAAGTGCAGCCGGCGGCGAGTTGCGCGAGTTGCGCGTCGTCAATCTGTTCGAAGTCCAGCGGCGAGTCGCCAATTTCGCCGAGCAATGGCGCGCCGCGTTGCACGTAAATGGGCCGGCCGAATTCGCCGACGATAGGGAAGTAGCGCGAAAAGTTGTCTTCGTCGATGAACTCGTCCACGTATTCGCTCAGCGCGAGCACGGCCGGGCCGCGAAGATAGACCGTAATGTCCGCCTTTTTCCAGGTGCCCACCCCCGCCGCAATGCGAATGGCCTCGGCTGGTCTTGCGCTGGTCCGTGGATCGCCGGTAATGATGAAAAGCGCGGAAGGTTTCATGTGGCCAGCCGGGTGGGGGCCGAAGGTTCTGGCAAAGAAGAACGCCGCGCTTTCATCCAAGCGACCAAAAAAACGACGCCTCCAACAAGCGCAAGGTTCAAGGCGATCAGGCCGGAACTCGCAAAGATGGCCTGTTTCTTTGGCCGAACCGGCCGTGGGTTGGCGGTCGCCGATTCGATGATTGAAACGTCCGCCTTCAGCGACCGGCGCACCTGGGCCTCCAATTCGCGCGCACTTTTGTCCGCGTGTTCCACCGCCGCGCCGGGCGTGGAAGCGAAGGCCCGTATTGTGAAGATTGAACTGTTCCTCGGAACCTCGATGGCGATATTGCGATCGTACCTCAACGAGCCCAGCGGCAGGTTTTCAGGCCGGATTGGGGCGGCGTTTGGCGGCGCAGTTTGGATGCTGATCATGACTTGAGCCGAATAGGTTTTAGGCGCCAGCCAAACATACAGCGACGCTATGGCCATCGTCAGGAGCGCGATCACTATCAACGTGCCGCCAAGAATAAGAAGCTTTCGCGGGCGCAAGATCACAGTTCAGAGTTATTCAGTCGAAGCATGGAGCGTCGATAATTCATTCGTCGGCGAACGGCACATTGCCAATGATTTTTTCACCCAAAAGGTTCGGCACCGTGTTGGACAAACGCATGAACTCAGTATGCGAAAGGGCGCCCTTTTCTTCCCATGACATGTTGCGGCAGTTCCAGGCGCGATTCATATGATCGAAGAGATGATCGAGTTCGACCAGCAACTTCGCATCGTCTTCTTCCTTGATTCTTCCTTGCTGCAAGTCATCCACAACGTTCTGGAGATGCTCCAGCGCCTCACTCAGTTCCCATTTCACGACGACAATGTTCATTTGCTGGTTTCAGTTGAAGCATACGAACCGATCTGTGCCGACGATAATATCGTTTACCACGGTCAGGCCGGCGAAAGTGGCGTGTTCGGTCAGGGCGAGGTTGCGTTTGTGCGCACCGTAAGCGCACGCATACAGGTTCAAGCCAGAAGCCTTGAGTTTTTGCAACTCAGCGTTCGCGACTCCTTTTACCGCTTCGTCGATGCAGTAGAGATAAACATTCACGCCGCGCTTCATCGCGGCTTCGGCCACGCGCAGTCCGTGTCGAAAGCCCGGTTCTTCGGGCCGGCAGGAGATGAGCACGCCGAGTTTTTTTCCGCGCAGTTCCATGCGCGCACCGTAAGCGGGCGCGTCGCGCAGTGTCAAACCGCGTCCGCGTAGAGCAGCGACCGTACTGTGTTCGCCAGTTCCGCCGGGACGTAGGGCTTGGGCATGAACTTGTCCACGGTCACCGAGGATTGCGCCGGGATTTCCGAACCGGGCGTGCCGCTGATCAGCACGACCTTCAGCGCCGGGTACGCGGACTTGCACTTGGCGGAGAGTTCGATGCCGTTCATCGGCTCCATCGCGTAATCGGTGAGCAACAAGGAAGGCTTGCGCGGCTCCTGCGTGAACGACTCGAACGCGGCCTGCGGGTCGTGAAATTTTTTCAACTCATAGCCGTCGGCGAGCAGGGCGATTTCCGCGATGTCGAGCAAGACCTTTTCATCATCCACCAGGTAAATGAGGAACGCGCTTCTTCCCGCCGTTGTTGCGGAGCCCGACATAACTTTCTGATTGGTCGCACGGTAGTCATCCCCCAGGACGATGGCAAGCCGCATCCCGGCAGGGACATTACGAATCCGGCGATACGGGAATTGCTGAAGGAATGGAGACCCGGCTCTGGTATCAGCGCCGGAACGCCAATATTTCCGTTGCGCGCCAATGCCTCGGCCCTAATCTTTGCGTGGTCGAGGTAATCGTCCCAAACCCACGGTATGAAACCAGAAAAGCCCAGAAAGACCAAGGCGCCTGCCAGGCGTACGCGCGCCATTGCTGACGAAGAAGCGCCGGCCAAAGCCGCGAAACCGCCGGCGGCCAGGCGAGCCGCGGCGCGCAAACCGGCGGCGAAAGCAGCCGGGCTTCCCGTTGAAGCGGTCCCGAAAGCAGCCACCATCAAACGTGCGCGCGTGTCCAAAACGACGGCTGCCACTTCCCCGCGCGCAGCGGCCTTTCGCCGGAAAATTCCCGTGCCGCCAATTCTTCTCGAAGGCGACACCGCGCCCACGCTCCCTCGAAGCGGACCGGGGGAGCGTTACGCGATTGGCAGCTCGGAGGCCGCTGCTCTCGAAGGCGAGGCGATTGAGCTGCCCGAATCCTACGGCACGCAACGCTTGTTGCTCGTCGCGCGCGATCCCCATTGGCTCTATGCGCACTGGGACATGACTGCGAATCAGTTGCGGCAGCACAACGCCGCGTCTCGCGATGGACACCTGGCCGTGCGCGTGTTTCGCGATCAATTCACAGGCAAGCCAGTCATCGAACAGCACGTGCATCCCGAATCGCGCAACTGGTTTCTGCACGTGCCCTGGGGCGGCGCGAAGTATGTCGCCCAATTGGGTTACTATGATGGCAAGGGCAAGTGGAACACGGTCTCCGCTTCTCCTGCCACATTCACTCCGCCAGACGTTCTTTCCGACGACACTTCGGTGCGCTTCGAAACGATTCCCGTCGAAGTGCCGTTCAAGAAACTGATCGAGCTGGTCAAAGGCGCGGTGGCTGATCACACGCCGCTGGTGGAAGCGATTCAGGAATTGCGCGAAGCGGGGCATCCTGAGTTGCCGCGGCTCGAAGGCGCAACGTCTCCAGACGCGCCGCAATGGACAGCCGAACAGGAACGTGCGCTCGCCCAAATAGTGAACATCGACGAAGTGCGGCGCGTGTGGATGGGTTCGCTGGAAATTACGGAACTGCTTCGACGCGCGCTGGAAAGAGAAATTTCTTCCCAGGCGGCCGCAGCCTTCGCGCGAGGTGAACAGTTTGGCGCGGAACAACCTTCCGGGATATTCAGCGTTTCCAGTCCGTTCGGCGGAGAGGAACGGCGCAAGGGATTCTGGTTCAACGTGAACGCGGAGTTGATCATCTACGGCGCGACCGAGCCGGGCGCGGCGGTGACGATTGGCGGACGGAAAATTCAACTGCGGCGCGACGGCACGTTCAGTTTTCGTTTCGCGCTGCCGGACGGGAACTACGATTTGCCGGTGCAAGCCACGTCGGCGGATGGCGATGATTCGCGTGCCTCGCGACTGCACTTCCGTCGCGCGACTGAATACCGCGGCGAGGTCGGGAAACATCCGCAGGACGCCAGGCTGAAAACACCGCGTGTGGAGAGTGTCTCGTGACCACGACGACGCAGGATGAAGATCACCTGAAGCTGCTCTCGATCCTCTACTACGTCTGGGGTGGATTGACGGGCTGTCTCTCCTGCTTTGGAGTCATCTACTCCCTGATCATCGGCGGCGTTCTCACCGCAGCTTCGCGGGAACCGAATGGACCACCGCCGTGGGTGGGCGGGTTGGTCTTCGTCATCGTGGGTTTCGCGGTGCTCTTCGCGATCGCGGTCGCGGTCCTGACGATACTGACGGGACGCAATCTGGCGCAGCGGAGGTCTTACACGTTTTGCTTTGTGATGGCGGTCATCACCTGCCTCTCAGTTCCAATCGGCACGGCGCTTGGTGTTTTCACCATCATCGTGCTGATGCGTCCTTCGGTGAAACAATTGTTCGGGCAACCGGCGCCTGCATCGTCCTAGCTTTCTCGTTGGTCACCCATGCAAGGCTATCTTTCCCTCGTGCTGCACGCGCATTTGCCGTTCGTGCGGCATCCCGAACACGAAAAGTTTCTGGAAGAGAACTGGCTGTTCGAAGCCATCACGGAAACCTATCTCCCGCTCCTCGAAATCTTCGAAGGCTGGCTGCGCGATGGCATGGAGACGCGGCTGACGATCTGCCTCTCGCCAACCTTGTGCGCGATGTTGCGCGATCCGTTGCTGCAGGATCGTTACGTGCGGCATCTGAACGGACTGATTGATCTCGCGGAGAAGGAACTTCATCGCACTTATTGGGACCGGCCATATCACGAACTCGCGATCTTCTATCACGGACGTTTTCAGCGACTGCGCGACTGCTATTTCGGCTATCAGCGCGATCTGGTCGGCGCGTTCCGGAAATTTCAGGACGCCGGAAGACTGGAAATCATTACGACCGCGGCGACACACGCGCTTCTGCCATTGCTCGCCAGCCATCCGCCGTCCATGCGGGCGCAAATTCTCACGGCGCGCGATCATTACCGCGAATGCTTCGGGCGCAGCCCGCGTGGCATCTGGCTGCCGGAGTGCGCCTACGTGGATGGCATCGAGCGCGTGCTCCAGGAAGCGAACATCCGCTGGTTCATCACCGATACCCACGGGCTGCTGCACGCGCGCCCGCGCCCGCGCTATGGAGTGTTCGCGCCTATCTTCACGCAGAATGGCATCGCGGCGTTCGGGCGCGATCTCGATTCCGCCAAACAAGTCTGGAGCAAGCACGAAGGCTATCCCGGCGACGAACGTTACCGGGATTTCTACCGCGACATCGGCTTCGATTTGGATTTCGACTACGTGCGCCCGCATTTGCCGACGGAGAATATCCGCACGTTCACCGGTATCAAGTATCACGCCATAACCGGCGGCGCGGGAGAGAAGCTTGTTTACCATCGCCGCGCCGCGCTCGAAATCGCCGCGCAGCACGCGCAACATTTCATGGAGGCGCGCATGGCGCAGATTTCGCGTTTGGCGCAAATCATGGATCGGCCGCCGCTCCTCGTTTCACCTTACGACGCCGAATTATTTGGCCATTGGTGGTATGAAGGACCAGAGTTCCTCGATTACTTCGTGCGCAAGACCTACTACGACCAGCAAGTCTTCAAACTCACTACGCCGCACGAATACTTGCAGGAACATCCCACGCAACAGGTGGGGCAGCCGGCCGCTTCAAGCTGGGGCGAGGAAGGTTACTGGAAAGTCTGGCTCAACGAACGCAACGAATGGATTCTGCCGCACCTCGACGTGGCGCAGGTGCGCATGACGGAACTCGTCCGCAAATTTCCGCACGCCACCGGCCTCACCGAGCGCGCGCTGAAACAGGCGGCGCGCGAACTTCTCCTGGCTCAATCCAGCGACTGGCCCTTCATCCTTCGCACCGGCACCAGCCCCGAGTACGCAAAGCGCCGCGTCAAAGACCACTTGCTTCGTTTCATCGCCCTCCACGAGCAACTCACACAAACGAAAGTGGATCAGCCATGGCTCGCGCAGATTGAGTCTCGCGATAATTTGTTCCCCGGCGCGCGGCCCCAATATTGGGACTGAAGCTGCCGCGAGCGCGAAGGTCTTTGGAAGGACGAGTTCCCCTGATCGTTCTTTCGACGCACGGACTTGTCCATTGTCCTCCTTGTGAAAAGCGCTGGTTCTCAGGTAAAGTCTGGCGCGTGTTCACCCGGCGCGAGAACTGGAGCGTGCGGCGCGTCTTGATGACGTTGCTCTCGGTTTTGTCACTTTTCCCGCTCACACTCGTCGGCGCTGATTTCCAGCAGGTCCAACCGATTTTTCAGGAGAACTGTTTCAAATGTCACAGCCACTCGGCGGAAAAGATCAAAGGCGGTCTCGTGCTTGATTCGCTGGATGGAATGTTGACGGGCGGCGATACCGGCCCGGCCCTTGTTCCCGGCGAACCGGACAAAAGCCTGCTCATCAAAGCGATTCGTTACACGGACGAAGATCTGCAAATGCCGCCGAGCAAAAACGGGGGCAGGAAGCTTTCGGATGCGCAAGTCGCCCTCATCGAGCAATGGGTGAAGGATGGTGCGGTGTGGCCGGGTCAGAGCGGCAAGGCGAAGAAAGTGCGCGGCAAAATCACGGAAGAGGATCGTCGGTGGTGGGCGTTTCAGCCGCTCGCCAAGCCAGTGCCGCCGAAAGTCGAGGACCGCGGCTGGGCGAAGAACGACATCGACAAATTCATTTTTCAGACCCTCCAGCGGAATGGCCTGCGTCCATCGGTCGAAGCATCGCGCCTGGCGTTGGCACGCCGGATTTATTTCGATCTTTGGGGACTGCCGCCATCGCCCGAAGAAATTGAGTCATTTGTCGCGGACCAATCTGCCGACGCTTACGAAAAGCTCGTGGACAAATTGCTCGCCAGCCCGCGCTACGGCGAGCGCTGGGCGCGGCACTGGCTCGACCTCGTTCGCTATGCGGATTCCGATGGCTATCGCATCGATGACTTGCGCCCGACGGCGTGGCGTTATCGAGATTACGTCATCAACGCTTTCAACAGCGACAAGCCATATGATGAATTCGTGCGCGAGCAAATCGCCGGCGATGAAATGACGCCGCGCACGCCGGAGCGAATGATTGCCACCGGCTTTTTGCGCCACTGGATTTACGAGTACAACAACCGCGATGTGGTCGGCCAATGGAACACCATCCTGAACGACATCACGGACACGACGGGTGATGTGTTTCTCGGACTGGGCGTGCAGTGCGCGCGGTGCCACGACCATAAGTTCGATCCGATTCTGCAGAAGGATTACTACCGGATGCAGGCGTTCTTCGCGCCGATATTGCCGCGTGAAGACATCGACGTGGCGACAGAGGCTGAGCGCGCAGCCTATCGCGCGAAGATTGGCCAGTGGGAGGAGATGACGAAGGAGTTGCGCGAGCAGATCGCCGATCTCGAAGCGCCGTATCGGATGAAGGCGCAGGGAATTATTCTTCCCAAGTTCATCGAGGAAACGCTCGCGCTGATCAACAAACCGATCGCCGAGCGGACGCCGTGGGAACATCAAATTGCGGATCTTGCTTACCGACAGGTGACCTACGAGGAGTATCGGATGAAGATCACCGGCGCTGACGACAAGGAGAAGCACGTTGGCTTGCTGAAACAACTGGCGAAGTTCGACGAATTCAAACCGTCACCGCTGCCCCACGCCTTAATCGTTACGGACGTGAGCGCGACGGCGCCGCCGCTGTTCATTCCGAAGAAGCCGCAGCAGCCTGTCGAACCGGGACTGCTCTCGGTGTTCGATGAAAAGCCGCTGAGCATTTTTCCGCCGGCCGGAATGACGAACACCACGGGCCGCCGCACGGCGCTCGCGGGCTGGATCGCGAATCCTGAAAACCCGCTCACAACTCGCGTCATTGCGAATCGCGTGTGGCAATATCATTTCGGGCGCGGGCTGGTGGGAACCTCGAGCGACTTCGGACGGATCGGCGAAAGACCAAGCCATCCGGAATTGCTCGATTGGCTGGCGCGTCGCTTTGTTGAGGATGGCTGGTCGTTCAAAAAGTTGCACCGCTTGATCGTGACATCGGCCACGTATCGCCAAAGCAGCATGCCTGACGATGCGGGGCGCAGGATTGACCCAGAGAATCGCCTGTTCTGGCACGCGCCGATGCGCCGTCTCGAGGCCGAACAAATTCGCGATACCATTCTCGCCGTCACAGGCGAACTCGAAATGGACATGGGCGGCCCGGCCGTGGACACGTTCAAGCCACGGCGCAGCATTTACACCAAGGTAATGCGCAACAATCGCGACCCGTTGCTCGAAGCGTTCGACGCGCCGCAAAGCTTTTTCAGCGCCTCGCAGCGCGACACGACGACCACGCCCGTGCAGTCGCTGTTGCTCATCAACAGCCAATACATGCTGCAACGCGCGCAGGCGATGGCGGGACGTTTGCAAAGGAACGGCGCGAAGACGGAGGACGAATTGATCGCGGCGGCTTACCGGCTGGCGCTTGGCCGCGCTCCGACAACAGAGGAATCAAGCGCCGGAAAGAGATTTTTGCGCGAGCAGCAGGCGCGTGTGGACCTGGAGCGCGCCAGTTCCGCGGTCGCCGGATTTATCGCGGACAAGATTCCTTACCGCGACGGCAAGGCGGCGCTGATGTCGCCGCGTTCCAGCCAGGAGAGATTTGTCGTTCCCGAAAGTGAATCGATGCCTTCGGAAGACTTCACGATCGAAGCCTTCGTCGTTTTGCGCTCGCTCTACGAAGGCTCGGAGGTGCGCACCATTGCTTCGCATTGGAGTGGAAAGCAAAGCGAGCCGGGCTGGGGTTTCGGCGTAACGAGTCTCAAGTCGCAGCGCCGCCCGCAGACGCTCGTGTTGCAACTGAGCGGGCAGGGCGCGGATGGCAAGCCGGCTTACGAACCAGTTTTCTCCGACCTGCACATCAATTTGAACAAGCCGTATTTCGTCGCGGCTACGATCAGCCTCGCGAATACCAATGAAGAAGGCGTTACGTTCTACGCGAAGGACCTTTCGAACGACGACGAGCCGATGCAAGTGGCGAAGATCGCGCACAAAGTGGTGGGAGGAATCCGCCCGAAGGTTTCGTTCGTGATCGGCGGACGCGGAATATTGAAAGACCACGTGTGGGACGGGCCGATTGATGATGTGCGCCTGTCGCGGGCCGCCCTGCGTCAGGAGCAACTGCTGCTCACATCGGAGGCCGTAACGTCCACGACGTGTGGCTACTGGCAATTCGAAGCCAAGCCCAGTGTCTTCCGCGATTCGTCGCCGAACAGGAATGACATCAAGCCGATGCTCGCAAGCCGCGCCATCACGGTGGACCGCAAGACCGTGGCGCTGACCGATTTTTGCCATGTGCTGCTGAATGCGAATGAGTTTTTGTATGTGGAATAAAGTTCCTCACATCGAACCGCTCTACACGCGCCGGGATTTTCTAATGCGCGGGGGCGCGGGCTTTGGCGCGCTGGCGCTCACTTATCTGATGACTGCCGATAAATTGCTCGGCGCAAGTTCTTCGAAGAACCCACTCGCCGCGAAGCCGGGCCATTTTCCAGCGCGAGCGAAGAGCGTCATCTTTCTGTTCATGGAGGGTGGGCCGAGCCACATGGACACATTCGATCCGAAGCCGAAGCTGAATGAGCTTGCCGGCCAGCGACTGCCCGAGAGCTTTGGCAAAGTGCTCACCTCGATGGGCGAACACAAATCCCCGTTGCTCGGCTCGAAGCGAACGTGGAAGCAGCACGGGCAAAGCGGCATTTGGGTTTCGGACTGGCTGCCGCACACTGCCGAGTGCGTCGATGACATCGCGGTCATTCGTTCGTGCTGGGCTGATGGCATCAATCATTCGTCGGGTGTTTGCCAGATGAACACTGGATCGATTCTGGCGGGACGGCCCTCGCTGGGCAGTTGGGTCAGCTACGGACTGGGATCGGTGAACGAAGATCTGCCCGCGTTTGTCGTCATGCAGGACAATGCGACGCAGGTCGTGAACGGCCCGCGCAACTGGGGCGCCGGGTTCATGCCCGCGGTTTATCAGGGCATTCGCATCCAGAGCGGAGCGGAGCCGATTCCCAATCTCAATACACCGGAGGCGGTGACCGAAGGCCAGCAGCGCGCCAAGCTGAATTTCCTCAACGACATGAATCGGCGCTACGCCGATGTGCATCCTGACCAGACCGAGCTTGAAGCGCGCATTGCCAGCTACGAACTCGCCTTTCGGATGCAGGCCGAAGCTCCCGGTGCGGTCGAACTGACCAAAGAATCCGACGCGACGAAGCAACTCTACGGCATCGGCGAGAAAGAGACCGACACATTCGGCAAACAGTGTTTGCTGGCGCGGCGCCTCGTCGAGCGCGGCGTGCGATTCGTGCAGCTTTATCACGGCGCGGGCAGCAAATGGGACGCGCACGAAAAAATTGAGAAGAACCACAGCGAACTCTGCCGCGCGAGCGACAAACCCATTGCCGGGCTGCTGAAAGATTTGAAGTCACGCGGGCTGCTGAAAGACACCCTCGTCGTGTGGGGCGGTGAATTCGGCCGCACGCCGATGTCCGAGAAAGGCGATGGACGCGACCATAATCCCACCGGCTTCACGATGTGGATGGCGGGCGGCGGCGTGAAGGGCGGTCAGGCAATTGGCGAAACGGACGAACTTGGTCTGCACGCCGTGAAAGATCGTCTCCACGTTCACGATCTTCATGCCACGATTCTTTACCTGCTCGGCCTCGACAACATGGAGTTGGTTTACAAATACAAAGGCCGCCCGGAACGCCCAACGCTGAACGAAGGCGAAGCTTACAAGAAAATCGCGGCCTGAGCGTAGCGAACGATTTCAGTGGCGTCTCAACAAGAAACTCAACTCCTCCTTAAATTCCGTCTCGTCATTGCTTACGACGGCACGAACTACGAAGGCTGGCAGGTGCAGAAGACCGGCCTCGGCGTGCAACAGCGTGTCGAGGAGGCGTTGAAGAAGCTGTTTCCGGGCGCGGGACGTGTCCATGGATCGAGTCGCACGGACACGGGCGTTCACGCGCTCGGCATGGTGGCGCACTTCGAAATTCCAAAACGCGAATTCAAAATGACCACGCGCAAACTGGCACTGGCCATCAATGCGTGCCTGCCACAGGACATTCGCGTGCTGTCCGCCACTCGCGCACACCGGGACTTTCACGCACGGTTCGACGCGAAGGGGAAACAGTACCGCTACTTCATCTGGAACCACGCAGTCATGAATCCGTTGTTGCGCGCGCAGGCGTGGCACGTGCCGCTGCCGCTGGATCTTTCTGCGATGAAGCGCGCATCGAAACTTTTCATCGGCCGGCATGATTTCAAATCTTTCGCCGCGAGCCGCAGTTACGAAATGGAATCCACCGTGCGCACGGTTACGCGCTGTGATGTCCGCCGGACCGGGCGTAAATTCACGTTCATCATCGAAGGGGATGGTTTCCTCTACAAAATGTGCCGCGGCATCGTGGGCACGATTGTCCAGGTGGGACGCGGAAAGTTTTTGCCCGAGGACGTGAAATCGATGTTCGCAGCGAAGGACCGGCGCATCGCCGGTATGACCGCCCCGGCGCATGGGCTGGTTTTGTGGAAAGTATTTTATGATCGCAACGCACGGAAATCCCCGGCGCCAGGAAAGCGGATTTCATCTGCTTCTGTTGAGTCGGTGTAGCAGTTTTGATGCAGGTGCAGACCGAAAGTTTGCAGATGGCCGGAACTATTCTACCGTCTCGTCATGCCGCCCTTTGCCATCACCGCGCTCGCGCTGATTCTCGCGCGCTGGGCCGCCGAATTCTGGCTCAGCCGTCTGAATCAACAGCATGTTCGCGCGCACGCTGCGGAAGTGCCATCGGCGTTTCGCGGCATCATCGACGAATCGACTTACCGGCGCTCGGTGGACTACACGCTGGCGAAGGGCCGCTTCGGGAACGTCGCTGATGTTTTCGACACCATTCTGCTGATCGCCGTGCTGTTCAGCGGACTGTTACCGTGGGCGTTCAATGTCTTCGCCGCGCAGTTTGGCACGTCGGTTTGGACGATGGCGGCGCTTCTCTTTGCGATCGGCATCGCGCTCGCGATTCCGGGATGGCCGTTCGATTGGTACGCCCAGTTCAAGCTCGAAGACCGTTTCGGCTTCAACACCACGACGATGAAAACGTGGCTGCTCGATCGCGTGAAAGGCCTGCTGCTCGCCGCGTTGCTTGGTTATCCGCTGCTCGTGCTCGTGCTGAAGGTGATCGAATGGACAGGTCCGAACTGGTGGTTGTGGGCCTGGGGGATTGTCGTCGCGTTTCAACTCGTGCTGATGCTTGTCGCGCCGGCGCTCATCATGCCGTTATTCAACAAGTTCACTCCACTGCCGGATGGAACGTTGCGGGAACGGCTCTTTGCACTGGCAAAGCGCACAGGATTTCCCACGCGCAGCATCGACGTGATGGACGGCAGCAAACGTTCGCGCCACTCAAACGCGTTCTTCACCGGCTTCGGGCGCTTCCGCAAAATCGTTTTGTTCGACACACTGGTCGCGCAACTTGCGGAACCGGAACTGGAAGCCGTGCTGGCGCATGAAATCGGCCATTACAAGAAGCGGCATGTCGTCAAATTGTTGTGCGTGTCCGTCGTGAGTTTGCTGGTTGCGTTTGCGGCCGTCGCATGGCTGGCGCGGCAGGATTGGTTCTATCGCGCGTTCGGATTCGAGCCGCAGAACAGTTTCAGCCCGTCCGCCATCGTCCCGGCGATGCTTTTGTTTGCGCTGCTCGCTGGCACCATCAGCTTCTGGCTCACGCCGTTGATCAACATCTGGTCGCGGAAATTCGAATACGAAGCGGATGCGTTCGCACGGCGGACTATGAATGAAGCTGAATCACTCATTGGTGCCCTGCGCAAACTGAACGAGAAAAACCTCAGCAACCTCACGCCGCATCCGCTCTACAGCGGCTTCTACTACTCGCATCCGACGTTGTTGGAACGCGAGCGCGCGTTGCGGTAGGATGCCGTCGGGGCGGCTGCAAGCACTCGGGACTCGCAAAATCACAACGGCACCAACCGCGTTCCGCTCAAGCGATCTTGAAGGCCAGCGCTCGGACGCAGCACGGCATAGATCAACACGGCGTCAATCGCGAGAATCAGGGCCAACGCGATTCCCAACCCGACTGCGATGGGAAGCTGCATTTCACCATTCACGATTCCCAACCCGACTCCTATGGGAAGCTGCAATTCACCATTCGTAATGGCCCGCGCAATTGCGGTAATGAACACCATCGCCGTCGTGGTCGGCAGCCACACTAATATCCACCGCGCCAGCAAACGCAGGCGTGACGCCGGAACCCCGGCGCGATTCACGGCGCGAATTCCGAACAAGCGCAGTATCGGCAGGACGCCAAACCCGAGCGCGCCGATCAGATCGACCAACGCGGCGGCGGCGCACACAAACATTGCGGTGCCCACGCCAATCCAGATGAACCCAAACTCCTGCGCGCGCTGACGCTTGGCGATTCTTCGAGTCATGTCGCGCTCGGCCTGTGCGATGGTTTGTGCGTCGGAATCGGAGAGCTTTTCTATCGCTTCCCGCAAATTTTTTCTCATGTTGTTCTGGAAGGTCAGAGTCGGTTGCGCGCGCCAGAACACTTCGTTGGTGGCGGCGTGAGCAAAGTGCGCCGCCAGATAAGTGCCCGCCTTTTTCGCGTCTTCGGCGTTGTCACCGCCCGCCGCCAGTTCTTCCGCTTCGTCTGCATAGATTTCCACGGCGATCCGTAGCGAAGGCTGGCCCGGATAAGCGGCGGTCCAACCGCGATCCCAGCGCGCATATTCTGAGTTCATGCTCGCCACAACCAATGCGGCGAGGGCAACGGCAACGCCCGGGACGAAAGCCAGCGACGCAGCGCGCGCAACGCGCGTCACTTCCGCCGGCTTCGCGATGAGCGATTGCAGATTGCCGACGATGAAGGGTGCTTCTTCGAAGGTGCGCCGCACGAGACTTTCCAGAAAACTGCGGGCGTGCAGCGGCGTTCGAGCTTGAATCGGTTCCGAGCGCAATGAAGCAGTGCTGGCACCTTCCAGGGCGACGCGGGCCACCTCGGCGAGGAATTGTTGCGCGGTATCCGTGTTATCGAGCGGGTTCGTTGAAAGGTCCACGGCAGCGGCAGGGCCGGGAGCTGGAAAGTCCAGCAGCACGGCGCGACCCGAAGCGGTGATCCAAAGGCGATCTAAAGCAAGGGACGGTGATGTTTCCGGCGACTGCAGCGCCGCCGCGGATTCCTCGGCCACGTCGAGCAGCCAGAAACGCACGGCGTTCCAAGGCTGAGGGCGTTGCGCGACGGTGAGGAATGGCGCCCCTTCGAGCGCTTCATAAGCATTCCAGAACCGTCCTTCAATTTTTCCGCCATTGATCCATCGAAGCCGCGCGGCACGGCTCAGGTCGCGGCGCGCATCATCGATTGCCGGGCCATTGCTCAGATGGATCCAGACTTTCCGTCGCAGCGCTGAATCGAAAGCGAGCAGCAGTTCTTCGTCGTTTGATTTCCAAAGTGAGGCCGTCGCTTCGTAAGGGCCGAATTGCTTCGCCGCTGGCGCCGCCGAAGGTTCGCTCTGTGTCGCCAGGTCCAACGCCGGACGCGGCTGGGTTTTCGGACGCACGATGACCCGTGTGCCGCTCGCGAAGTCGTGCAGCGCGGCATAACCGTTCCGGGCGCGCATCGTGATGAACCAGATTACCGTCAGCGGAATCCACACCCAGTCCGTGAAGAGAAACCCGCCGCGTTCCAGCACGGCCCGAACATCCTCCACACGCATCACGGCCATCAGGACGAAGTACGGGAGCGTAAACGGCACCACATACACCATCGCGCGCACCAGGGCGCGTCCGACGCCGGGTGGCTGCCGGTCCGGACCCACCACGCGCAGGCCGAACAACCACTTGCCGACGCCTGCGCCCCACACTCCTTCGCTCACGGAACGATAAATGGCGTTCCAGAGAAAAAACGGAAACCAGACGAGTCCCGAGTGTAGCGTGCGTTCCTGGGCAAATTTTTGGAGCGGATCAAAACTCCAGTAAGCGGCGAACACCAGGTCCGGACCGTAAGTAATGAAAAAGTCGATGCAGTCCGCGAGGAACCGCCGCGCGGGTTTGGCCGGCACCACTTCACTGGTCCGGAACGGCAGCAATGCGTCACGCAACTCCGCGTAAGTCTGGAAACGCTCTTTCCGCTCTTTTTCCAAACATCGCAGCAAGGCCTTGGAAAGCTCGGCGGGAATTTCCGCGCGCAACGTCTTCGGCGCCGCGGGTTGCTTGTCCAGCACCTCAGTGATGAGCTTCACGAAGTCGGTTGCGCCAAAGGGAGTTTTACCGGTGAGCAAATGATAGAGTGTCGCGCCCACGGAGTAGATGTCCGAGGTCACATCCAGTTCTTCTCCGCGCAATTGTTCCGGCGAAGCGTAAGCGGGCGTGCCCAACACTGAACCCGTCGCCGTCAGGAGCGATTCGCCGCGGGCGAGAGTTGAAATCGACAAGCCGAAGTCGCCGACTTTGACCGTGCGGTCCGAAGAGATAAAACAATTCGCGGGCTTGATGTCGCGGTGAAGAACGCCGGCGGCGTGCGCGGCCTCCAGGCCATCAATGATTTGCAGCGCAGCTTCAACGGCTTCGGCAATCGGCAGCGGCCCTTCGCGCCTGAGCCGGTCCTTGAGCGTCCCGCCATGAACAAGTTCCATCGCGATGGCCGGCGCGCCGTCGATTTCTTCGCTGCCGTGGATGTAAACGACATTTGGATGATTGACTGATGCGGCGAGCCGGCCCTCGCGCAGGAAGCGTTTGCGGTCCTGCTCGGACGCCAGCGTGTGGCGCATGACCTTCAACGCCACCCGGCGGCCAGTGGCGGCGTGCTCAGCTTCATACACTTCGCCCATGCCGCCGTGGCCGAGAAGTTTGAGAATGTGATAATTGCCGAAGTCGCCGCCGGGCACGGGGACAGTTCGCGGCGCGGCTTCGCGCGGTTCGATGTGACTGCCTGCGTCGCTCTTGAGCAGGCATTGCGGGCACAATCCTGCGGGCGCATCCGCGCTCAAAGGAGCGCCGCAGCCGGGACAAAGTCGAATCGTGTTCATAATTTGAACCTTTCGGTTCACCCGCTACTTAAGGACTTGCTGCGAAAGGTTACAGAAGCCATGCAGAACGAAAAGTCCGCACGCGGAAGGAGTAACTGGAAGGAATTTGGCCAGCCCGCGCGATTCTCACCGTGGCTCTTCGACGACAAGCAACGTGTCGATTTTCCCCGGTGGGAGCACTTGCTTTTGTCCACTCGGCCAAATGATCTCCAGTGAATCGACTTTGGTGCTCTTGCCGAGGCCGAACGTGACCACAGACTCCGATTGCGCAAGGTAGCTGCGAGTCGGGTTGACTTCGCGTGTGAGTGTATGGTCACCCGCTTTCGCCACCAGCTTCGTGCCAATGGCACTCCGATTTGATCTCGTGCCGGCGAGTTTCACGCGCAGCCAATGATGGTTGAGTTGCTGATCATTGCGCAGGAGCAGGGGAGCGCCACCGGCTTGCGTCAGGACAACATCGAGATCGCCATCGCCATCGATGTCGGCGAACGCGGAGGAGCGGCCGACGATGGGCTTGAACAAATCCGCGCCAGCGTGCTGCGCATCGACGGCGGCAAAACTCGCGCCGCTCTTCGCACCCGTGTTCCAGAAAAGTTGCGCTGGCTGGCGATAGCTCTGGCTCTTTTGCAGCTTCACGATTTCTTCATCGAGATGGCCGTTGGCGGAAAGCACGTCGAGACGGCCATCGAGATCGTAGTCGAAAAAGAACACGCCGAACTTCAGGAGCAATCGGCTCGCGGGGCCGATGCCTTCGGGAATCGCTTCATCGGTGAAGAACATCGCGCCGGGTTGCGAAACATAGAGCGCGGTCATCTCGTTGGCGAAGTTGCCGATGGTGATGCCGAGCGCGGCATCATTGCGGTAATGCGCCGCGTCGATGCCCATCGCGCCGCGCGTGTTGCCGTAACTGTCGAACGCCACGCCGCACGTCGCGCCGCACTCCTTGAAGGTCCCGTTCTTCTGGTTGTGGAAAACGAAGTTCGGCGTGGTGTCATTCGCGACGACGAGGTCCATGAAGCCGTCGTTGTCCAAATCAGCGGGAACAACGCCGAGCGTTTTCGCCGCGGGAACGCCGAGCGCAGCGCTCTTCACCTGCACACCGGCTTGCGCGGACACGTCAGCGAACTTGCCGTTTCCTTCGTTGTGATAGAGCCGCGGGAACGAGCCCTCGAAATTCATCGGCTGGCCGTAGGCTCGCGTCTTGCCGTCGATCTTGTAACCCACCTCGGCGTCAATTTCACGCGACCACTTCACGTAATTGCCGACGAAGAGATCGAGTTTGCCATCGTTGTCGTAATCGAAGAAGCACGCCGCGGTACTCCACTGCTTCGCGTCGCCAGCTACGCCAGCGGCGGCGGTCACGTCGGCAAACTTTCTGCCGCCGAGATTCTTGAAGAGACGGTTCTCCCCCACGCACGTCACGAACACGTCGCTCAGCCCGTCGTTGTCGAAGTCGCCGACGGCGACGCCCATTCCGTAAACCCTCACGTCGAGGCCGGAACTGGCGGTGACATCGCTGAACCGGCCTTTGCCATCATTGGCGTATAACGCGAGCGTCGGTTCTGCCGGTTGCAAACCGGCAGCACGTTGCCACGGCCAGGGCCGGCCGTTGACGAACAGCAAGTCCTGGTCGCCGTCGTTATCGAAGTCAAAGAACGCCACGCCCGCGCCCATCGTTTCGGGCAGCAGTTTTTCCGGTGATGCGCTGTTGAAATGCGTGAAGCGAATGCCCGAGGCCACTGTGATGTCGGTGAACTTCACCGTCGGGATTTCAACAGACTTCGCCGGAGCCAAAGCAGGCGCGGTGAGGTGAGTGACTTTCGGCGCAGCTTTCGGCCTGGTGCGCTTGGCGTAAATGATTCCGCCGACGACGGCCACCGCGATGGCCAGGAGTGCAACCGCCGACCAGACGAATGCTTTGCCCACAACGCGGTCATCAAGATGCGCGACTTCCTCTTCCGGCTGAGGGCGATTGTCCCCCGACTCTCTTACACTCATGAGGTTTTTTTGAGTAGTTTCGACGTCCACGCCTGCGGATGATGAGTGAAGCCGATGTGCGGATAATAGGACTCCGCATCGGGCGCGGCGAGCAGGACGATTTCTGCGTCCGGCGCGACGGCTCGCGTGTGGCGGATCAATTCCTTCCCAATCCCAATCCGTTGATAGGCCGCGCGCACCGCCAGGTCAGCGAGATAAGTTACGTAAGTTAAATCAGACACCGACCGCGCCACGCCCACCATCAGTTCGCCGTCCCACGCGGTGACCACGAGGTTCGCATTGCGCAGCATGGCCCTCATGCGCTCGCGATCATCAACGGGCCGGCGCTCGCCGAGAGTCGAGTCGCGATACACGCTGATAACGTCATCGAGTTTCACCTGGTTTCCGATGACGAAGTGAATGCTGGAAAGTTTCATTTCGCGTCAGCGGTAAGCTTTTGGGTCGTCTCTAGCAACTCCGGAGCGCCTGGCCGCTGCAACGAATAAATCACTGTCGCCTGCGCGGCGTGATCGGCGGCGGCGTCGCGGCGGCGGGCGATGGCTACGGCGCGGTCGCGCGCGTTGTCGTCGGTGCGATAACGGTCGTGGAGCTTGCGATGCTGCGCGGCAAGTTCGCGTTCGCTGAGGCGCTCGTAAATCAACGCGAGGTTGTAATGTGCCGCGACATTCTCGGAATCGATTTCGAGAGTGCGTTTGAAGCGCGTGACGGCTTGTTGAAGCCAATCTCGTTGCGCGGCTTCATCGCCACGTTCGACCTTCGCCCGTTCGAAAAGCGTCTGGCCGAGTTCGTTGATGACTTCGTAGTCGAGGCTGAAATCAAACCCGCGTTTGTCCAATTCCTCGTAGCGGTCTTCGAGGATGCTGCGGAACTCGGTGATGGCTTTGTCGAGATAGCCGTTCTGTTTGTTCACGAGACCATTCAGCCAAGCCACAGTCCAGCGCGGCGCGGGCGGATTGAATTTCGACGCGCGTTGCAGCGCGGCCACGGCGTCATCAAGCCGGCCTTCTTTGAAATAAACACGCGCCAGATTCAACGGGCCATCGTAGCGGTTCAGCTTCTCGACTTGTTCGAACGCTTCAGCAGCTTGCAGCAATTGGCCTTTCTCGCTGCCTTTGTCCGTGCCTTCAAGCAACAGACCAATGCCGTAATCGTTCCAGCGCTGCCACTCAGGAATGGTTGAGGGCAAGTTGGTGACGGAGCGCGGGTCCGTGACCCGCAGCGTGTCGGCACGTTCTGAAGTGCTGCGGGTCACAGACCCGCGCTCCAATTCAATCGGGAAGGTCAGCGTGTCACTCGCGATGGTCACAATGGGCAGCTCGTTCGTGATCTGGAATGGCGTGCCGTTCGTGTAGCCTTTCCCGAACACGTAGTTCATGTAAATCGTGTCGAACTTCCGATAGTTCAATCGCACGTCGAGCGTCACCGAATCACGCGCGTCGTCTGGCACCGTGAACGAATAGTGGACGACCTGCGCCGCGCCAGGCGGGATCTGGTGATTGTAGAGTGGCGTGAAAATGTCCTGCGGGTTGCGCCGATCGATGCGGTTGCCATCGCGGTCGAGCATGAACACGTTTACGAAGTGCGACCATGCATCGATTTCCTTGTGCCGGCCGAGTCCACCGTTGCGGCCAATCACCTTGCCCGCGCTCGTCGCTTTCGCGTCCGCCCAGATTTCATTCGAGTCCACGGTGCCCTGCGAGAACGGATGGCCGAGCCTCATCGTCCGCAGCACAACTTCAATCAGATAGGTCTGCCCGCGTTTCAGCGTCGGCACTTGCGGGCGCAACGGCGCGATGAGTTTGCCGGAGATGTCGCCGCCTTCCTTCACGCCAAAGATGTCCACGCGCAGCGAACCTTTTAGAAAGTTCGAGTGCGTGTTGATCACGGCATCCAATTCCGTAGCAGCCGAGGTAACGAGGTTCTGACCATTTCCGGTTTCGTACGGGGCCTCGTTACCTCGGCTGCTACGGAAAGTGAGCGCGCCCTTCCGAATCGCGGCCACGCCCGTATTCGCCGCCGGAAACAAATGATCGTGAATGAACCGTGTCATCTGGTTCGTTGGATTGAAATAATTCGCGCCAAAATCCTGCGATGCTTTGAGCGGCATGTGGCAGCCGTTGCAGTTCGCTTGCGCCTTCTCGGGATAATAGAACGAACGCGCATTATGCCCCGACACACCGCTCAACAGGAACGTGTCGTAATGGTTCTGTCCGCGCAGGAATTCCTTGTAGTGGGTCAACTCCGCGGGCAGCGAAACCTTGTGGCAAGTGGAACAGAACTCCGCCGACTTCATGAACGGTTTGAGGAAAGTCTTTTTGTGAAACTCCGGTTTCGCTTTCACGAGCTGGTTGTTCACGTATTGCAGAAGTGCATTGCTGCTGTAGGCGAACGGATAATGGATCGGTTCGTCGATGGTGTACTCGGCATTCCCGCGCGTGCCGTCGATGTGCGTGATGGCGTGGCAGGAAGTGCAAGTGATGCCGGCCTTCGCTGTCGGATGATTGCGAATGTCGAAGTTCGGATCATCGAACGCGCCGCTGAAGAACGGCACCACGTCGTGGCAACCGGCGCACCAGCG
>JGI10216J12902_101912235_pt1 | contig 32985 bp, 17 predicted proteins | sample KanNatreferecore_FD_12902 | JGI IMG/M metagenome (IMG submission 12902)
GTGCCCGAGCGTGTGAGCAAGTAAGGACCGGCATCGGATGCGGCGGAAAAACTCGCCGCCAAATCTCCATTCGGCTCGAAAAAATAAACCGTTGCCGCAGCATTGTTGGTGAGCGCATCAACAAACACCAGCGTGCCGGCCGGCGCGGTGTAATTGAACACGTTCGTTTGTCCGACCGTCGTGGTGCCGCTGCGCACTGTGCCGAAGCCAGTCGTGCCACCGCTCGGTTCGCTGATGACCGAAACCCTGAACTGAAAATCCAAAGTGCCGATCGTGTCCACCTGTCCCTCGACGAGCACGACGTAAGTGCCCGTCACGGGCAGCACCACTTCGCTCGGCGTGCTCTGAACGCCGACATGGAAGAGCGCCTGGTTGGCCGGCGTCACCAGCCGCCAGTTCGCATTGCCGGAACTCGCGGCGATGTTCGTCGCAAGGAGCCGCTGGCCATTCGTTCCCTCGAACCGATACGCGTTGGCTCTGCTTTGCGGAGCGAGTTGTCCCGTCACGGTCGTGCCGTAACTGATCGGAGTGGCATTCGCCAAATCGAGCAGGCGAAAACTGTAATCGCCCGTCGCGTCGCCAGACCCGCGCAGGATCATCGTGTAGGTGCCGGTCTCCAGAAGATAAACTGGTCCCACGTCCGAACTATGGTTGGCGGCGAAGCCATTCACCGTGTCGCCGCTCGGCGCCAGGATCGTGACGACGATGGATTCGAAATCGAGATCGAGCGCGTCATAAAAAAGGCGCTGGCCGATCGCGCCGCTGAAGGTAAACCGGTCTTCCTGGGCCGGCAGCGAGATGGTGCCGCTGTTCGTGACGCCGAACGCCAACGGCAATACCTTGCCGTGACTGTTGGCGGCGTGGGCAGAAGAGAAAACGGCACTCGTGGCCAAGGCACACAAAAGGAAGAGAAGGTTTTTCATTTTTGATGTTTCGGACGACTGCGTTTGACCGGCGGTGGGAGGCTATTCAGAAAAGCAGTTGCGTTTCAAGACATTCGCGCACCGAGACGTGTCATTCTACGGCCCTCGCTTCGCAAAATGCAGGATGTGTCGTGTCTTCCAATGGGATTGGCGCAATCTTCGATCTCCAATCATCAATCAACAATCTCCAATCGACTTCCCTGTGCTCAAGGCATCTGCTTGATGAACGCGTCCGCCTGCTGAACGGATGCGTTCATGTCTTCGATGAGCCGCGCGATGTCGTTCTGGATGGAAACCGCTTCGCCCTTGAGCGACGCGATGGCCTGTGCATTGAGATTGTGTTTGAGGTAAAGCACATGGTCGCGGAATTTCACGAGCACCGGCGCCATGCTGTCTTCGGCGCGTTTGAGTGCGGCGTGCATCTCGTCATAACGCGCGCGCGTCTGCCGCAATTGATCGCGGCTGCTGGCGCGCATCTGCTCGGAGGAGATCTGCTTAATCTCGCTTTCCCATTCGCGAAACAAATCGGCGGCCACGGTCTCCATATCGCGTACGCGCTTGCGCACGGACTCGGCTTTCGCCACCGAACCATCGTATTCGCTTTTCAGCTTGTCGTAAGTTTTCTCCAGATCGCTTCCGCTGCTGCCGTACAGCTCGCGCAATTTTGTCAGCGCGTCCTTGAATTGTTCGCCCGCTTCCTTCTCCTCGTTGCGCGCCGCGATGACGCGCTTCTTGAGTAAGTCGCGTTTGTACACGCCGAACTTTTCGTAGGTGGAATACACCGCGCTGCGGCATCCGGCGTTGAGCAATACCAGCGCGGCAAGCGTTATCCACAGGCAAACTTTCATTCCCATGCGCAAAGCTTACGCCGGGAACGGTTGTGGGCAAGGCGCAGGCTGCGTGGCCTGGTTTGCCAGGTGCATCGGATAACATCGCTGTCCACGAGAAATCGCTGGCCCCGAAATGTGTGTTGTGTGAAAATCTCGTGAAACCCAGACGACCTATGCATAACCTGTTTTCTCGTTTGCTGTGTGCTGCACTGCTGGCGTCCTTTGGCGTGCGCGCCGCGGAACAAGTCATCATCTCCGAGTTCCTCGCAGCCAACACCACCGGGCTGAGGGACGAGGACGGATTGCTCGCCGACTGGATCGAACTGCGCAATTCCGGCACCAACGCGGTGAATCTGGACGGCTGGTTCCTCACCGACAACGACAACAACCTCACCAAGTGGCGCATCCCCGCCACGAACATTGCCGCCGGCGGGTTCCTGGTCATTTTTGCCGACGGCAGGGACCGGGCAGTGCCGGGCGCGGTGTTGCACGCCAACTTCAGCTTGAGCGCCTCGGGCGAGTACTTGGCCTTGGTGAAGCCGGATGGCGTCAGCATCGCCACGGAATTTCGCCAGGTGAACGATGGGTATCCCGGCCAGGCACCCAACGTTTCCTACGGCTTCAGCGTCATCACGACCAACATCACTGTCATCGCGACGAACGCGCCGTTGCGGGTGCGGATTCCTGCTGCGGATGAAGGCACGAACTGGACCACGACCAATTACAACGACAGCGCGTGGACGGCCGGCACGAACGCGGTCGGGTTTGGGAATTTTGGATCGCTGCTGAAGACTGACGTGCGCGCGGCGATGTCGAACGTGAACGCCAGCGCGTACATCCGCATTCCGTTTACGATTGCCGCGCCGTCGAACGCGTCACTTGTCACGCTGCGGCTGCGTTACAACGATGGACTGGCGGCTTACATCAACGGGTTGGAAGCCGTGCGCCTCAACGCGCCGAATCCCATCAATTTCAATTCCACCGCCACGGCGACGCATTCATCAACGGTCGTTGAAGAATTCCGCCTCGGCCCGAGTGCGCTGGTGGCCGGGACGAACGTGCTGGCGATTCAGGGATTGAACGTCGCGGCGGACGACGCCGACTTTCTGGTTCAAGCGGAGATGATCGTGACGAGCATTGAAGCGGAATCGCCCACGCCGCTGTTTTTCACATTGCCGAGTCCCGGAAGCAACAACGTAGCCGGCATCGCGAATCCCGGTCCGGCCATTTTGGAACCGAGCCATTCGCCAAACGTGCCGCTCGATGCGCAGGACCTGGCGCTCACGGTGAAAATTGTGCCGACGTTTTATCCGGTGTCGAACGTGGTGATGCGCTACCGCGTCATGTTCAATCCCGAAACCGAAGTGCCGATGTTCGACGACGGCGCGCACGGCGATGGCCTGGCCGGCGACGGCGTGTTCGGCGCGACGATTTCGGAAAACCTCTCCACGAACGGCCAGATGATTCGCTGGTATTTCCGCGCGACGGACGTTCGCGGCGGCGTCTCGCGGTATCCGTTGTTCGCCGCTCCGGCTTCCTCCGCGGAATACCTCGGCACAGTCGTCGATCCGAGTTACGTTACGAGCAAGCTGCAGATCATTCATCTCTTCGCAGCGGCGGGCGTGCTCTCGCCCGTGCCGAACACGGCACAGAGCGGCGCGGACTCGCAAACCGGCGGCAGGGTCTCGGTCTATTACGACGGCGAGTTCTACGACAACGTTTACATGGAGTTGCGCGGCAACAGCACGGCGGGCTTCGAAAAGAAATCGCACCGGATGGAGTTCAACCGTGAGCACCCCTTCCGCTACTCGGATACCGAGCCGCGCATTCGCAAGACATCGTTCGTGGCCGATTATCCCGATCCAACTTACATGCGGCAGGGACTCTGTTTCTGGCTGGGCGATCTTTTCGGCGCGCCATCACCTTTCTACGTTCCCGTCCGTCTCCAGTTGAACGGACAGTTCTACCAGTTGGCCAATCACAACGACGTACACGCGGAGGAATTCCTGGAACGCATCGGATTCGATCCCAACGGCGCGCTCTACAATGCCGCCGGGCGAGTGACAGAACCGACCGCAAGCACCGGCGGATTCGACAAGAAAACGCGCACCTGGGACGTCATCGCCGCTCTCGGCGCGCCGCCTCGCGGGCAGGACTACACAAATCTCGCCATGCGCATCTCGGAGGCCAATTCACTCGCGACGCGCGCCACGAACGTCTTCGACATGTTCGACGTTCCCGAAGCACTCAACTATCTCGTCCTCGCGCGCTGGGCCCACGAGAACGACGACGTCTGGGCGAACATGAGCATGTATCTCGACAACGACGGAGACAATCTCTGGCGCATCATTCCCTTCGACATGAACCTTTCCTGGGGCGCGATTTTTGCCGAAGGCGCGGCCAATCTGTTCACCGGCGTGCAGTCCACCAACGACGCGCACAAAGCGCACCCGCTCTACGGCGGCAGTCAAATCCTCGCGCAAAGCGGCCCGGGCGGCGCGTGGAACCGCGTCTATGACGTGTTCTTTCAGGTGCCGGAATTGCGCGAGATGTTCCTGCGGCGCATGAGGACTTTCCTCGACACTTACGTGAAACCCATTGGCACGCCGCTGAACACGACGCCCATCGAACAGAAAATTCTCGCCACGCGCGATTTGATCGCGGAGGAAGCCATTCGCGACCGCGCGTTGTGGGGCTGGCGCGCCAGTCCGGGCGGGCAAAACAACTTCACGAACGGAATCACCATCACCAATGGCGTGCAGCAGTTGCTTGATGAGTTCTTCCTGAGGCGGCGCGTTCATTTCTACGGCAAGCATTTGATCACGAACACGGCGCTCCCGTTGTTCAATCAGACAATCAATCCGGCCCACAACACCGTGGCCGGCATTCCGTTGGAACAGCCGACGAACGTGTTGGTGAACATTGGCCGCATTGAATCCAATCCGAGTTCGGGCCTTCAGGGGCACGAGTTCATTCAAATCACAAATCCAAATCCTTTCGCCGTGGACATCTCCGGCTGGAAACTCACGAACGGCGTCCGGTTCACGTTCAAGCCGGGCACCGTGATCGTTTCCAATGGCGTGATGTATGTGACACCTGATCTCAAGAGCTTCCGCACGCGCTCGACCACGCCGAGACCGGGCCAGGCGCTGTTCGTCGTGGGAGATTACGAAGGGCAATTGGACGCGCGCGGCGAGCCTTTGACGTTGCTCGATGACGTGGGCCGCATCGTTCACACGAACACTTACGTGCCGAGTCCCAGTCCGGCGCAACTTTATCTGCGCATCACTGAATTGATGTACCATCCCGCGCGCCCGATCACGGGCAGTCCTTATGGGACGGAGGAGTTCGAGTATCTCGAGTTGAAGAACATCGGGCCGATCAATCTCAACCTCGTTGGCATTCACTTCACAAACGGAATCAGTTTCACGTTCAGGACCAACAGCGCGGTAACGAACCTCGCGCCGGGCCAGATCGTGGTGCTCGTGAAAAATGCGGCGGCTTTCACATCTCGCTACGGTGGCAGCGCCACCATCGCCGGCGTTTATTCCAACAACCTCGACAACGCGGGCGAGCGCATTTCGTTGCACGACGCGGTGGGCGAACAGGTTCTCGATTTCACTTACAACAACTCGTGGTATCCGGTCACCGACGGACTCGGCTTCTCGCTCGTCATCGTGAATGAGAATGCGGACTGGACGACTTGGGACCTGAAAGAGTCCTGGCGGGCGAGCGCGGTGGACATCGGCTCTCCCGGCGCGAACGATCCGGCGGCGCCCGGCCCGTTTGCTCCGATGCTCGTCAACGAAGTCCTCGCGAATTCCGACTTCCCGGACGTGGACCGAATCGAGATTTACAATCCGACCACGAGCGCGGTGGACATTGGCAACTGGTGGATTTCGGACGACTACTTCACGCCGCACAAGTACCGCATTCCCGCGCTGCGGATGGTGCCGGCGGGCGGCTTCACTGTGTTCTTTGAATCGGACTTCAACGTCGGACCGAATGCGTTCTCCTTCAGTTCGGGGGGCGACGAGGCTTTCCTGTTCTCCGGCGACAGCAATGGCAACCTGAACGGCTACGTGCAGGGCTTTGACTTCGGCGGTTCGGAACCGGGCGTTTCGTTTGGCCGTTACGTCAATAGCCAGACCAACACGCACTTCGTCGCCCAGAGCAGCAACACGTTTGGCTTCCCGAATGCCCGGCCCAAAGTCGGTCCCATCGTAATTTCGGAAATCATGTATCGCCCGCCGGACGTGGCCACGAATGACAACACGCTGGAGGAATACGTCGAGCTTCACAACATTTCCACGAACGCGGTGCCGCTCTACGATCCGACTTACCCGACGAACCGCTGGCAACTCGACGATGCGATCAACTTCAGCTTCGCGGCGGGCACCACGATTCCGGCTGGCGGTTATCTCATCGCGGTCAGTTTCGATCCGGCGAACGCGGCGGCGCTGGCGAGCTTCCGCGCGAATTACGGATTGGGCACGAACGTGGCCATCGTCGGGCCCTACACCGGAAAACTCGACAACTCGGAAGACCGGGTTGAATTGAAAAAGCCGGACACGTCGAACCCGACCAACATCAACCTGGTGCTGATCGACCGGGTGCATTATCGCGACAACGCGCCGTGGCCTACAAACGCGGATGGCCTGGGCACGGTGTTGCAGCGGATCGTCGTTGGCGACTACGGAAACGATCCGACGAACTGGCTGGCGACGGTCCCGAATCCCGGCGGGCGGGTCATCGGCGGCGCGCTGCCGGTCATCACATCGCAGCCGGCGAACACGACGGCGGTGGCGGGGCGCACGACGAACAGTTTCTCTGTCACGGCTACGGGTGCGTTGCGCTATCAGTGGCAGGCCAACGGCACGAACATTCCGGGCGCAACCAATTCGACCCTCGTGCTCGCGAACGTCAGCACCACCCAGGCCGGTGATTATCGCGCCATCGCCTTGAATGGCGCGGGACTGGCCTTCAGTTCGAACGCGCTCCTTACCGTGCTCGCGCCGGTGACCTTTACGATCCAGCCGACGAACCAGAAAGTTTTGCCCGGCACGAACGTGACACTCGTGGCAGCGGCCGACGGCACGGGCGGCGGTGGCGGCGGTACGGTGCGTTACCAGTGGCAATTCGAAGGCGTGGACATTCCCAACGCCACCAACGCGAGCTACAGTTTCACCGGCGCGAACCTCAATCAGCACCACGGCACCTTCCGCGTGATTGCTTACGACGGTCTCAGCGCCACCGTCAGCGCGGAGGCTTTCATCTACGTGATGGTGCGGCCGGCTTTTGTCATTCAACCGGCGCATGTCACCGTCGTGCAGGGCGGTACGGCGGTCTTCACTTGTCTGGCCACGGGCGCGCCGCCGATTTATTACCGCTGGATTCGCAACGGCATTGGCGTCCAGACGAGCACTGTGCCGGTGCTGGTGCTGAACAACGTTCAGATCGGCAATCCGAACCCGGTCCCGATTCGTTGCGCGGCGACGAACCTCGCCAGCGGCATCGGAGGCGTCAACAGCTTCACCGTCAACATGCTCGTTCAACCCGACTTTGATGGCGATGGCGTGGGCGATCCGTGGGAAACGCAGTATGGATTCAGCACCAACAACATGGGCGACGGCGCGCTGGACTTCGACAACGACGGCGCGAGCAACCACGATGAGTACGTGGCCGCCACCGATCCGACCAATCCGCTGAGCGTCCTGAAGCTGGCCCTGACGCCGGGAAATGCCGCGCTGCAATTTGTGGCGCAGTCGAACCTCTCCTACTCGGTGCAGTACCGGACCAACCTTTCAACGGCGTTGTGGACCAGCGTGACGAACGTGGCCGGCGTGACGAACGGCGTGCGCACGATTCAAGTGAACGCGCCCAATCCGCCGCCAGACTTCGAACGCTACTACCGCGTCGCTACGCCGCTGGTGCCGTAACTGAGTCGGAGCTGGAACGACTCCATTTGAAAGAATGGATCGAGAAGTTCGGCGTGTATGGATCAGGGAGAGCGGAAGAGAGCAGTACGATCCCGCAGAGAACTTGTCGCGACTGATTCACTTTCTGCGCCGGCGTGCGGCGCACCAGAAGAGCGCGCTGCCGAGGCCAAGCAAGGCCCATGTGCTGGGTTCAGGGACGAGGGTGCCATCCAGGCGGAAGACTGGCGGCGGTGTGTTCTGAGCAAATGTCCAATCACTCCAGTCTCCACGGGCAAACGTGTAGCCTCTCGCTGCGAAGCCTGGAGTAACGCTGGATGACGATACGCCGTAATCGGCGTTATAGATCTGGTAGGTAACTGCGTAAACCTTCGGTTCAAGCGCGACCCAATAACGCGTGCCTGGCTCCAGCATGATCTGCTCTGTGAAGGCATAGGCTATAGACTGCCGCTCGGACTCGGTCATTGTGGGATCCGGGTGGATAAAGGTGATCGGTGTTAGCGCGGGGACGCCATTGTTGTCCCCATAAATGGCGATCTGCATATTTGGGGAGTTCTCAATATTTCGCCCGATATCGACCGTAATTGATTCAAGCCGATATGCCACGCCTACGGAAAATGGTGCGGCGATACTTCGCCCCACTCCAATTGCGTTATAGTACCATCCGAAAGAATGGATCGGGAAGGCGTTCTGAGTATAGGGATCAGGACCATAGGTGCTGTAAATAGTGTCGGCGAGGCCGGAACGTGTGACGCACAAGAACAACGCGATCCAGCGGAGGATTTGTCGCGGCTTATTCATTCCTGCGAATACAACATGGCAATGCTTGATCGGCGCATTGGCAACACACATTGAGCGTAGAAACAGAACGACTGGGCCGCCATCGCCGAAGTCTTTCGCGCATTACAGCTCTTTCAGACGGAAGAACCGGGTGTCGGTCGGCGCATTTGTGATATTGAACTCGCCGCCGACCAATCCGCGCACGCTGGTTTCGGCGGACCAGTTCGTGGCTGGAAGTTGAGCGCTTTTCTCCAGCACGAACCCGCTCGCGTTGGTGGACCACGCCACGACGGCGTTCGTTTCCGCGCGCGCGATGCGCAGGGAGGGCAGGGGAGTGTCGCCGTCAAGGACACCGTCGAGATTGCGATCGATTCCGAATCGCGTCCCATGGCCCGGCGGCACGCCCATGATGGTGGCGACGCCTCCATTGAGAATATCCGCGACGATGTTCGCGCGCGAAACAGAGGGAAGCGATTGTTTGTGCGGCCTGTAAGTTCCGGAAGCAGGTTGATAGACGAAGTTGCGCGTCACACCCAGACGCGTGCTTCTGACCACGAGGTCGATATTGGTGAGCGTGGACGCCTGGTTTTCCAACAGCGCCCAATCGTTGGTGGCGCTCGTGAAAGTGTTTCCAGTGACGGTTCTCGAATAGCCCGCCGCGGGCGCCATGCCCGTGTCGAGGCATTGCACGAAGGCGCCGATGTTTCGTTTCACCACGGTATCGTTGGCGAACGTGCCAAAGACCGGGCGTGAGAGAAACGCGAAGAGGCTCGGGTCGGTGCCATCGTGGACGATGCCAAATCCGAGAAGGCTTTGCGCGCCGGGCGCGTTCGTGAAGCGCATCTTTTGATACGTCGCGCGCAACTGCGGCACTTTGAAATCCTGCGGTTCTTGTAAGGCCAACGCTGGCGTGAAGCCGCGGTCCGTCCCGTTGGGCAAGGCGTGGCAGGTGTTACAGCGCAGTGGGATCGGCCCGAGGTTTGCGTAATTGCTGTTCACGTAGGCGTTGCGTCCCGCGACCGGATCGCCGCCGGCAAAAGTCGCGGGCAGCGTGCGGTTCAGTTGCTGATTTGGATTGGGCTGATAGACAATTGTGTTGATGAAGTCGCGGTAGAGATTCATGTCCGCGGTGGAAAGCACCGTTCCGCCGAGCAGGCCGTCGAACGCGCCATTGAAGTGGGTGAAGTTCGTGCGGTCGCCGCGCCAGTGCAGCGGGTCGAGTCCGGCCAGGCCGCGCAAGGTCTGTGTGGTCATCGGGCCTTTCATGGGATGGAAGACGACGTTCGAGAAGAGTCCATTGGGCGGGAAGACAGTCTGCGAGCCCGCGACTTTCATGCGGTTGGTTTCGAGGCTTCCGCCCGGATTTCCCAGGTCCCACGCGAGGAAATCCATTTCAGCATCGATATGACACGATGCGCAGGAAACCAGGCCGCCGCCGGAAAGTTTTGCGTCGTAAAGAAAACCACGGCCCTGACGGATCGTGGCCGGGGTTGGGTCGTAGCTGCCGATGGGAATTTCCCGGACGACGGCGCGGGTCATCGGATCGATAACCGTCAGCGTGCTCGAAATCCGATTAGCGACATAGAGAGCGGAACCGGGCTTGAGCGCCAGTCCGCGCGGACCGCGTTTCGTTCGTGGATTGGCGATGGAACCGGGCGCGTCAGGATTGATGTCGATGCGCGCCAGCACGTTCCCGTTGTTGGCGTCGATCTGGGCGACGCGATCGGAGCCGAACGCTGCGACGTAGAAATTTGCGCCGCTCGGCCCGAAGACAATGGCGGTCGGCTGCGCCAGCGCGTTCGATTGGTTGCCAAGGTTCGGGAAGTTCGTATAAGCGAAATTCGGGTTGAGGTCGAACCGAGTGACGGCGCCGCTCGTGATATTGATGCGACTGACCTGGTTGGTGACGAATCCACCGCGCACCACTGGCTCGAAGCGAGTGAGGTTGCGCGCGTCCGTGTTGGCGACATAGAGGTCGCCATTCACCGGGCGCGCCGCGATGGCGAAGTTCACCGTGCCGACGCGCGGGAAGTAGCGAGTGATGGCGAGCGTGGCCGTATCGATCTCGACCACGTCGTTGTCGGGAATCGAATATCTGATTGGCGCATTGCCTCCGTTGGTCCACGCCGGGTCTGTCGCATCGACGATCAAGCTCACCGGCGGCGGTGGGGGAAGGTTCGGGTTGGTGGGCGGCGGTTGCGCCGGCGCCCGATCAAACGGGATGATGGTCGTGCGGTTGCCGGAGAGCGCGAACGCCGCGTAAACACGCGTGCCGTTGGAGTTCACACAAAGCGAGCGCGGATTTTCGCCGAACACCGGGATGTTCGTGACGCCGGCGTGCGTGGAAATGTCGAACACGGCGATCTGGTTATTCCGCGCGGCACTGACGAAGGCGCGGCCATTGGCGAAGATGACATCGGCTGGTTCGTCTTTGACGTAAATGGTGTCGGTCACGACATGTTGTGAAACGGAGACGATGCTGACGCTGTCGGAGACTTCATTCACGACCCACACTTCGTCGTTGTTGAGCGGATTGACGGAGACGGGTTCGAGGCCGACGGGAATTTCCGCGATGAGAATCGGGTTCTGCGGATTCGAAACATCGAACACCGAGAGACGATTGTCCGGCGTGTTGACGGCGAAGAGGCGCGAACCGTCGGGCGAAAGGCGGACGGGGGAAGTTTGTTTGCCTTCGAAGTTGACGAAGGTTTGCGCGCCCACGGACGAAAGGCCGAGGCAGCCAAGCAAGGCCATCTTGTGCGCTAAACGAGTAACTCTATTCATAATGGACTTCGGGCAGAGCCGGGGCGCTGCGTAATTCTGGTTGAGCGCGAGTGTAGCCTTGAAGGCGGAGTTGTCCAACGACGAACTGTTGCCTGAATGAGTTTTTGAACTCAAGGATTCAGGAAAAGAGAAAAGGAATGTGTCCCGGTTCCTGAGTTCCGAATCGGTTCTTACAAACTGATGACGCCCACGATGCTTTCGCGCGGGACGGTGCCGAAAGCGCGGCTATCCAGGCTGCGGGAGCGGTTGTCACCCAGAACGAAATAGTGGTCACGCGGAATGACCGTTGCCTTGCCCAGCGGCGTGTGGAGGTCGAGGCGGGGAGTGCCGGCGGCGTAGGGTTCGGAAAGAAGGCGGCCATTCACATAAGTGTGATCGTTCTGCATGATCACCGTCTCGCAAGGCATTCCCACGATGCGCTTCACGATCAGTTCGCCGGTCTCCGGATCTTTCAACACGATCAATTCACCTCGCTGCGGCTCGCGGTGCAGGTATGCAAAGCGGTTTAGAAGAAAGCGATCGCCGGCGCTGAGCGTCGGCGCCATGCTCGCGCCTTTGACTTCGACGGCGGTGACGATGACGCGGCTGAAGAACAGGTAGCTGCAAAAGGAGAGAACGACGAGGAGAGCGAGTTTGGCAAGCTGGCGGCGGCCGGTGGAGGGCGCACAGGGTTGTGAATGGGATTCAGTCACTTTGCGCACACGAGCGAACACATTCTTCATAATTGTTGCAAGCACCGTCCCCGCTATAAATAAACGCCCGCGCGTTTGCGCACAATGCAACCGCTTACGAGAGAGCGAGTCGGGGAAACTACTAATGCGTGATTCTAACGGTCTGGATGTCGATCTTCTGCAAATCAGCGGAACCCAATTGCAGGAGCGCCGCGTTCAGGTACACGTCGATCCGGTTGGTGTGTGTCGCCGGAGGACCTTCCGAGCGATTGCGCTGTTCCGCGATTTCCTGAATCGAAAGCAGATCGAGCGCGACGGGGTCCGTGCTGAAACGCAGTTCATTCAGGGCGGTTGAGTTGTGCAGCCGCCCGATTTGCTGGCCCCGATACTGGCAGACGAGCGCGTCCACGATGTTCAGCGCCACGCGTTCGCCCAGAGTGGGCAGGTTGTAAATGTCCGGCACAGCTTCCGCCAGCTTTGCGGCGTCACCATCGAAACGCATGAAGTTGTCCACACTGCCATGCGCCAGGCCGTAAAGGTTGCCGCACACGCCAATCGAATTGTGGCTCAACATGGGCGTGACGTTGATGATTTTCGTAATCTCTTTAGTGAGGAGCTTGCTGACGAATGACTTGCGGCCGACGCGCTCGCCCTTTTTTTCGAATTCAAGATCGCCATAGACCAGGTTTCCGAGCAGTGCGGAATCGTAGAAATTGGTTTCGTCCCATCCGGTATCGAGCGTGCCAGCGAGGCGTACACGGTAGTGCGCGGCGAGGTCGTCGAAACCCGCGTTGCGTAGATCGGCGAGTTCGCGGTCCCAAATGATGATGTGGTTCGTGGGAATTCTCGCGGCGAGCAATCCTTCCACGACGCCCGCCACGACGGCCGGCCTCGTGCCGGTGTGCGGACCTGGGGCGGAATGAACTTTGATGCCCACGACGTCCTGCGGCGAAACAATCGCGCGCCAGGCCGCACCCAGATCGCCCTTGCCGGTGAAATTGGTGATGCCGTGGCGAACGAGGGCGTGAACAACTTCCGGTTGCGCTTTGAATGCTTCCGTCGCAGCGTCGTTCTGAACGATCAGGACGCGCGGACGGGCGGGTGCCGGCGCGGGAGCGGATTGGACCAGCGGCGGCTCGTCACGCGCGAGCACCGGCAAAGCGCACGCGAGAGACGAGAACACTCGCATTATCGTGTGAATCAGGCCGTTCCTTGACACGTTCAGGCAGCGAATGTTACCACGGGCCGACATGCTGGCTACCGAAAACTCCCTGCGCAAAATCACGATGATTTTCGCGGTGGCCATGCTCGCCGCAATGATGGGATGCACCCCCGCCGGGCCGAGCGCACTGGTGAGCGGCGATGAACTTTTGCGCGCAGGCCGGCCCGCGGAAGCGATTGAAAAGCTCAAGCGCGCGACGGACCTGCTGCCGGATGAACCGCGCGCGTGGAACCTGCTCGGCCTCGCGTATCATCGCGCGGGCCAGCCGCAGATGGCGGCGCAGGCGTATCGGCAGGCGCTGGCGAAAGACCGGAGCAACACCGTGGCGGTGGCGCATTACAATCTCGGCTGCCTCTTGCTCGAGCAGAACAGCGCGGTCACGGCGGCGGATGAGTTGCGCAGCTTTACGCTCATCACGAACAGCGCGGCGGGATTCGTGAAGCTCGCCACGGCCCAGTTGCGTTTGCGCCAGCTCGATGCGGCGGAGCGGAATTTCAACTCGGCCCTGAAACTGGATTCGAAAAACGCCGAGGCGCTCAACGGAGTGGGCGTCATTCACGCGCAACGCAACCAGCGTGACGCCGCGCAGTATTTCAACAACGCGTTGCAGGCGAACCCGAAGTATGGACCGGCGATGTTGAACGCGGCTGTGCTGGCCCAGCAAAATCCGGCGACGAAGCTGGCGGCGCTCTACCGTTTTCGTGATTATCTCGCGTTGACCTCGCAGCCGCCGCAGGCCGATACGGTCAGGTTGCTCGTGCGCCAATTGGAAATTGATCTGGCTCCGGTGCTTGCGCCCCCGAACGCCGTCGCGACGCTCAAGACCAACGCGCTGCTGGCGGTGTTGCAGGCGACGAATGCGTTGAAGGCAACCAGCGGCTCACCGCGCACGATCGCCGCAACCAACACGAAGCCGGCAAGCAGTTCGATCAGAACAAACGAGGTGGCCGCGACGGTGAAAACGAATCTGCTTCCGTCCGTGCCAGCAAAGACGAATCAACTTGTCGTGGCGACGAATGAGCCGCCGCCTGTGGATTTGCCGGTGACCATCGTGACGGTCGGGAATGATCAGCCTCCGAAGATCGCGCCTGCGCAACCTTTGGCCAGCACAACAGCGACGAGTGCTCCACCAGCCCCGGCTGAGGTTCCCGCCACGACAGCGATTGCGTCAGACCTTGAATCTTCGACGGTGATCATTGAGGAGGAAAAGAAGCCCGGATTTTTCGCGCGGTTGAATCCATTTCGCGACCGTCCGAAGGCGCCACCGATCACAAATGACGTTCCTCGAACAGTTGTTCTGGTCCCGCCAACGAACCCGGCAGCGGCTCCGCCAAAACCGGTGTTCGTGCGATATGTTTATCTTTCACCAGCCGCGCCCGCTCGGGCGGGAAATCGCGCGAATGCCGAGCGGGCCGTGTCGCAGGCCATGAAGGCACAGCGGGCGGGAAACACCAACGAGGCGATTCTCAATTACCAGTTGGCCCTCAGCGCCGATCCGACTTACTTCGACGCGCAATACAACCTCGCGCTGCTGGCATTTCAGACGGGGGACTTAAGACGTTCGTTCGCAGGATGGGAGACGGCACTGGCACTCCAGCCGGACTCCATCAATGCGCGCTACAATTTTGCCCTTGCGCTTAAACAGGGGAATTACGCGCATGACGCCGTGCATGAGTTGCAGAGGATTCTCGAAGCCAAGCCCAACGAACACCGCGCGCACCTCACTCTGGGAAATCTTTACGCGCAGCAATTGAACGAGCCGCACAAGGCCCGCGCGCACTACATGAAAGTCGTGGAATTGGACCCGCGCAATGCACAGGCGCCCGCCATTCGTTACTGGCTGGCAGCGAATCCGTGATTACTGGCTGAGCTTGCCCGCGAGCAGGCGGCTGACTTGCCGCACGATTTGCGCGTCGGGGTAATGAGGATTGGCGACGAGGGCTTTGCCGCGTGCGACCACCGATGTCCGCACATCGGCCAGGCGCTCCAGCCGGTTGACCAGTTCCGCGCGCTCCAAATCATTGAATCGATCCTGTGGCAATGAGGTGTTTTTCAAGTCGTTGCTCCGAAACGCTCCAAACATTCTGCCGTAACCTTCCATACAAATCTTCCGTGCCGGGCCGCATGTCCACACGGTTGTCTCACAGTGTCAAACATCGGCACGTACCGCGCGAAGCTTTAGAACAAAAACTTCCCTTGCGCAACTCCCCCGTGCTTGCTTTTGGCACCGGGAACGCTTAGTCACATTGCATGAAGCAACGCATCCTCGTGGTTGATGACGAACCGCAGATACGGGAGATGCTCTCCATGTACTTCGACCGGCATGGGTATGAAACTCTCACCGCTGGCGATTCGACGGAAACACTTCGCCTCATTTCGGAATCAAAGGTGGATGTCGTCGTCCTGGATATTGGGCTGGCGGAGGAAGATGGGCTGAAGCTTCTGGAGAAACTCAAGGCGGAGAATCCGGGCTTGCGCGTCATCATGCTCACCGGGATGGGTTTTGTGGAAGACCTGCTCACCGAGGCCACGCAAAAGGGCGCCGACGGTTACGTGAGCAAAGTGTTGCCGCTGGACGAACTCCTCGTGGCGATTCAACGCATCCTCAAGCCGGCCGAGGCTTAGGAAGAAAGCTGAGGGTTGATGGTTGAGTGTTGAGCGCTATCGGCGTGTTCCTGTCACTCAGCCATCAATTTTCAACCCTCGACACCTCCTCAACGCGCCAAATTCTCCAACACCAACACCGCGGCTCCATTCGTTCTCCAGTTCTCCCGCACCGCAGCCGGCATCGCAATCGTGGTGGGACCTGCCGTGAAATTTCCCAGCGCGAGGTCGAGGTCGCCGTCGCCGTCGAGGTCGCCTGCGTCCATCGTCATCCAGCGGCCCGCGGCGGCTTCGGGCAGTGTGAAAGGTTCGAAACGCCCGCCGCCACGATTTTCCAAATAAACGAAACTTTCCATCGGCTGTTTGTGGAAATCCGGAAAGAACGCGATGGCAGCGACGTCCGTGTCGCCATCACCATCGAAGTCGGCTGCGCGCGCATCGTAAGCGCCCTCCATCGGGAAGAACCACGCCTCTTTGAAATGATTCGTCCCGTCGTTCAGATAAAGACGCACGCCATGATACGGCTTGTGCGGCGTGGGATTGTCCCCATTGTCGCCGTTGGCCGTGAGAATGTCCGGAAAGCCATCGCGATTGAAATCCACAAGCTGAAATCCCGCGTAGCCAAAAGTCGGCGGCTGCTCAATGACGGGTTCAAGGCGAAACTCCCCACGCCCCTGATTGTAGAAGATGTAAATCCCTTCGCGCGCCTGGGCCATGAGGACGATGATGTCTAGTTTGCCGTCGCGATTGAAGTCGCGCAGTTCGGAACGAATCGCACCCGGCTGGTTCAGCAAAACGTGCTCGTCGAATCGTCCATCCGCGCGCGCTTCGAACCATGAAAGACGGCCCAGCCGATTTCCAAACTGGCAGACGACCAGGTCCGTGCGTCCGTCCTGATTCAGATCGCCCACGGCGGTGTGCGTTGGCCGGCGCAACTTTTCCAGCAATGTTTGCGCTGAACCCGCGGCGTCCTTCGGCACGAAAATCACGCTCCCTTCCAACGCCTCCGACGGAAACATGCGGCCGATGAGCGTCACGAACCGTCCGTTCGTTTCCTCGGCGAGGCCCACCGGCGTGTTGCCCAGTTCCGCCCTGCCAAGCGTGCGTCCCGCGGAGTCGAGCGCGGCCAGAATTCCCGCGAATGAATCACCGACGAAAAGCCGCTTCTGCGCGGAATCAATCTTTACGAGCGAGGTCATAGGCGCGCCTTTGTGGAAATTGAACTTGCGCGCGCGAAAGTTTTTCAGGTCCACAATTATCTTCGCGCGCGCCGGCGGCGCGGGCGGCTGGGTGGGAGCGTTGGCCACGTAATAATCCCAGATGGCGAACCAATCCTTTTCCGGGAGCATGGGCGCGCTCGGAAAAATGCCGGCCTCCTCCAGCAGCTTGCCGTCTTTCTCGCCTTCGTAGTTAATGGGCTCCACGCCAAGCCACACCGCCATTTGCGGCAGGACGTGGTGCGCCCACTCGCGTTTCGTCAGCAGGTTTGGCTCGGGGAACAAATGGCAGGAGGAACAATACTGAAGGGCAAGGTCGCGGCCCCGGCTCCTGACTTCGGTTTTGTCCAATGGCGCCGGCGCCGGGTCCCCAAGCGCAAGGCTGGAACAGAGGAGAAGCGCGGAACAGAGGAGAAGCGCGGACCAAAGGAGAGCAGGGGAGTTGGGGAGCGGGGGAGCAGGGGAGATTCTCCCCCTTTCACACCTGCTCCCTTTCGCACCTGCTCCGTCTATCGGGAAACATCGAACGCCGAATTGAATCGCGCGCGTCCCTCTTCGACGTTCGACGTTCGACCTTCGGTGTTCGATGTTCATCAGCTTGCGCGCCCAGCAACCGGTTCGAACCAATGTAAGGAATGCTCCGACCGAGACAATCCTTTCCATGTCGCGGCCCGCTCTACTGCGCGATGCAATCTTTTGAAGCTTCCAAACCGGCAAATTCTCCTGTTCCCTCGAAAATTGTCTGGAATTCAGCGGCGGGTATTCTACGCTATGACGATACCCAAGCTATCGTGTATGCGCTCAAAAACTTTTTTCGCGCTGTTTTGTTACGTTCCGGTTTCAAGCCTCGCGTGTTTCCGTTCTTCAAGAACCGATGCCGGGATGAAAGCGCGTTGGGTAGCACAGGCTACCAGCCTGTGCCGCCGGGCTACCAGCCCGGCGCAACGGGGGATCGACGCGACGCCCAGCCAGCGTTACTGGCCCAGTGAACGCACCTTCCCATTCCGCTCCGTTGCCCAGCGGGACGGGCTGGTAGCCCGTTCTACCCCAAACAGGAAGAATGATCGTATGAGAAAACTGTCCTTGGTTGCTTGTCTGTTCTCGTTTTGGCTCGCCATGCCATTCTCCACAATGGCTGCCGTATTTTTTAATAACGGCTCCTCCTGGAAGTATTTCGTCGGCACGCAGGAAGCCTCCACGCCGCAGAGCGCGTGGCGCGCCATCGCGTTCAACGATTCCACATGGTCCACCGGCAACGCGCCCATCGGTTACGGCGAGCCGGACATCGTTTCGTCCGTGCCCGCTGCGACCCTCAGTGTCTATCACCGAAAAACATTCGTGGTCCCCGATGTGTCTCAAGTCACCCGCCTCGACTTGACCATCCGAATCGATGACGGCTTTGTCGTCTGGATCAATGGAACGGAGGTCGTCGGCGGACGTTACAACGTGCCAGCCGGAGAACTGGCCTGGAATGCAGCGGCCAGCGCGGCCTTCGAGCCCGACTCGCGAATTCTGCAAATCACCAATCCCGCCGCATACCTGGTCACGGGCACCAACGTCATTGCCATACATTCATTCAATCAGTCCTCCGGCAGCAGCGACATCTACACGGACGCGTCGCTGATTGGTGTGGAACCTGACCCGATCCCGCCCACCGTCGCCAATGTCACACCCACGCCCGGCAACGTGACCACTCTGAACCAGATTTCTGTTCTTTTCAGTGAGCCAGTCGCTGGAGTTGATGCGGCTGATTTTCTCATCAACGGTCAACCCGCTGCTTCGGTGACCGGCGGAAGCAACGCCTACACCTTCAGTTTCGTGCAGCCGGCATTCGGCACTGTGCAGATTGGTTGGAGTGCTGGCCACGGCATCGAGGACCTTGGCTTTCCGCCTAACCCGTTCAACGGAACCGCTCCCGGCGCGACCTGGCAGTACAACCTCATTGACAACATCGCGCCGGTGGTTGTCTCGCTCGTGCCGGCGGCTGGTTTCACAGTCCGGTCGTTGACCAACATTCAAGTGAACTTTAGCGAAGCGGTCACGGGCGTGGATGCTGCCGATTTCATCGTCAAGGGCACTCCAGCAGCCAGCGTCACGGTTTCCTCGCCGTCTTCATACGCGTTCCATTTCCCTCAACCGACCACAGGCACGGTCCAGGTAGCGTGGAGCGCGGGGCACGGCATTCGGGACCTGGCGGCTTCGCCGAACAACTTTGCGGGTGGAAACTGGAATTACGTGCTGGATCCGAATGCCGCCGAACCTGACGTAATCATTACGGAGTTCATGGCGGGAAACACACGGACACTCCTCGATGACGACGGTGAGTACCGCGACTGGATCGAAATCCACAACAGTGGCACGGTCGCGGTGAATCTGAACGGCTGGTCTTTGACCGACGATCGCAATGATCTCACGAAGTGGACTTTCCCGGCCACCAATATCGCGGGCAAAGGGTTCATGGTTATTTTTGCATCGGAAAAAGACCGGCGCATTCCGGGCCGCACGCTGCACACGAACTTCCGGCTGGGCCTCGGCGGGGAATATCTCGCGCTGGTCAAACCTGATGGCGTCACCGTCGCTTCCGCGTATTCGCCGACTTATCCGCCGCAGGTCGATGACGTTTCATATGGCCTGCCCACGGTTTCAGCGCCCACAGTCGTACTCACCCCGGCAGCAACGGCAAGCGTCTATGTTCCGAGCAACAATAATCTCGGCGCGAACTGGACTGTGCCGACTTTTGACGATTCAGGCTGGCTGCGCGGCACAAACGGCGTCGGTTTCGAAACCACGCCTGCGGCGCCTTCGCTCACCGGCTCGTTCAGCACGGACATTGACGGACTGATGCGCACGCGATCGCCGTCCGCCTTCATTCGCATTCCATTCGTAGTGACTGATCCGTCGGCCTTCGACGTGATGACGTTGCGGATGAAATACGACGATGGTTTCGTCGCCTATATCAACGGCGCGGAAGTGGCGCGGCGCAATGTGACCGTGGCGAATTCCGTCTCCGACTTTTCGGACACGCAAGGCTCCAACAACTGGCTCTACGGCTATTACAACAAAACAACAGACGGAGACGCGACCTACCAGGCGTCGAATTTTGTCGCGTTTCCGCGCGCTGCCGGTGCGTGGGGAGTGGCTAATTATTGGACCGGAACGATGTGGGACTGGTTTAACGGCAATCCACCATGGACGGAAATCAGCGCCACGGGGGGACATCCCAACGGCTCCAACAACGGCAACGAACATTGGGCCATTCGCCGCTGGGTTTCCGAAGTGGCTGGGAACGTCACCGTTCATTTCCGCATCGCCAAGTCAAACATCGGTGGCGGCAATGGCGTGACCGGGCGCATCTTCCACAATGGCGTCGAGCGGTTCACGCGCACTATCGCCTTCAATGACAACGGCACGTTGACGAACGACGTTTCCATCACTGGAGTAATGATTGGGGACTTCATCGACATCGCCCTCGACGCCACCGGCACGGACGCCCAACCCACGGACGGATCGGACGGCTCGATCTTTACCGCCGTCATTGATTTGGATTCCGGTTCTCCGTTCGGTTGGGATTCCGTCGCGGCCAGTTCGCGAGCGGACACGCAGGCCGTGGCGTTCGAGGACATCGACATCAGTAATGTCGGCAGTGGTATCCAGCCGGGCACGAATTGGCTGGCTATTCATGGCTTGAATTTCAGCGCGGCCGATGGCGACTTTTTGATTGCCGCGCAGATCGAAACCCGAAGCACGGCGGTTCAATTCAACCAGGTGCGCTATTTCACCGCGCCTACACCGGGAGCTGGAAACGGCTACGGCGTCGAAAACCTCGGCCCAATCATCTCCGACACGGAACACACGCCTCACGTCCCGCAAACCAACGAAGACATCATTGTTACCGCACGCGTCAGCCCCACCTTCGCCCCCGTATCCGCCGTCAACCTTGTTTACCGGATCATGTTCATGGCCACCAACACCGTTCCTATGTTCGACGATGGCCTTCACGGTGACGGCCCCGCGGGTGATGGCGTCTATGGCGCCGTCATTCCCAGCGCCCTCTCCACGAACGGCCAGATGCGCCGCTGGTACATCACCGCGCGCGACAACGCGGGGCGGCCTTCCCGTTTCCCGACTTTCGCCAACCCCGTCAACTCCCCCGAATACCTTGGCACCATCGTTCACGCCCCGCAGACCAACGGCCTGCCCATCCTCCATCTCTTCATACCCGACGCCACACTCAACTCCGCCAACAACGACTCCGCCGGGCGCTACCCCGTTTCCCTATTCTACCTCGATGAGTTCTACGACAACTGCGGCATCAACCGCCACGGCCAATCCAGCGCTGGCTTCCCCAAAAAATCCTACGACATCGACTTCAACCCCGGGCTCAACTTCAAATGGAAGGACGGCGAAGACCTCGTGGACGACGTTAACCTCCTCACCACGTATCCTGACAAGGCCCACCTCCGGAACATCATTGGCTACTACGGCACGTACGTCCCGGCTGATTCCCCCTACCATTTTGTCGAGCACGTACGCGTTCACCATAACGGCGCCTTTTATGGCGACTGGCACCTGGTGGAAAACGGCGATGCGAACTTTCTCGAGCGTCTTGGCCTCGATTCGAACGGCGCGCTTTACAAGATGTATAACACCTTCACCGATCCGGCGACCGACGTTTTGATCAGCCCAGCGGAAGCAGAAAAGAAAACCCGCAAGCAGGAAGGCAACGCCGACCTCGTGGCCCTCTTCAACGGCATCGCCACCGGCACGGCCGCCGCGAAGGCGACCTACATGTGGGACAACGTGAACGTGCCGGAAGTGGCCAACACCATGGCGGCCCGCATCGTCACGGGCGACGTCGATTGCTGCCACAAGAACTATTACTTCTACCGCGACAGCGACGGCACGGGCGAATGGTGGGTAATGCCGTGGGACATCGATCTTTCGTTCGGCCGCAACTGGGCCTCCGCGACCACTTACTGGCAGGATGAAATGTTTCCGAACAACGGGCTCTTCGTCGGTAACAACAATGGCTTCCTGCAAACGGTATTCAACACAACGCAAAGCCGGCAGATGTATCTGCGCCGCTTGCGCACGCTGCTCGACGATATTCTTCAGCCGACGAACACGCCGCCGGATCAATTGAAGTATGAAAAGATCATCGCCGAGCACGCGCCGAAAATGATCGCGGACGCCCTGCTCGACTTTCAGAAGTGGGGAACGTGGGGCAGCGGCGCGGCTCAAATCCCAACGAATCATCCGCAGTATTTCAACGTCACCCAGGCCATCACGCAGTTGACGAATTATTTGCCGCAGCGCCGCAACGCACTCATCCATGCCCGCACCGCTGGCGGCGCGAACGAGATCCCTCCGTCTCAACCGACCAACGTGATCATCACCATCGGGAACATTGAATACAATCCGAGCAATGCCAATCAGGCCGAGGAATACATTCAGATCGTCAACAACAATAACATCTCCGTGGATATTTCCGGCTGGAAGCTGTCAGGCGGCGTGGACTTCACGTTCCGCGGCGGTTCCGTCATCGTGTCGAACAGCATTGCGTATCTCTCTCCGAACATTAAGGCGTTCCGTCAACGCTCCACTTCGCCTCGGGGCGGACAGAACTTGCTCGTGCTCGGCCCGTACAACGGACAGCTCTCCGCGCGCGGCGAAACGCTGATGCTCACCGACACGCGCGGGCGGCTTGTCGCCTCGAATGTTTACGTGGGCGCGCCCAGCCTGCCTCAGCAGTATCTGCGCATCACCGAAATCATGTATCATCCGCCCGCTCCGCCATCGGGCAACCCGTATTTGCGCGAGGACTTCGAGTATCTCGAATTGAAGAACATTGGAGCGGTGGCGATGAACCTCAACGGAGTTCACTTCACCAACGGCATCGATTTCGTTTTCGGCAGCGTCAACCTCAATGCGGGCCAAACGTTGATCCTGGCGAAGAATCCGGCGGCGTTTGCTTCCCGCTATCCGGCTGTCGTGAATGTGCTCGGGCCTTACCTCGGTTCTCTGGACAACAAGGGCGAAAGAATCCGGCTGGATGATGCCGTGGGCGAAAAGATTCTCGATTTCAGTTACAACAATTCGTGGTATCCGATGACCGATGGCCTCGGCCTTTCGCTGGTCATCGTGAACGAAAACGCGCCGTGGTTCACGTGGGACGAGAAAGCTTCCTGGAGGCCGAGCAGTGTCTTCAGTGGTTCGCCCGGCGCGGTGGATCCGCCCGCCATCACTTTCGCACCCATTCTCGTGAATGAAGTGCTGACCCACACGGATTTCCCGACGCTGGATGCCATTGAGCTGTGGAACCCGACCACGAACGCTGTGGACATCGGCAACTGGCTCATCACCGATGACTTTGAGACCCCCGCGAAGTATCGTATTCCCGCGCCCACCGTTATTCCGGCGGGCGGTTACCGCGTATTCACGGAGTCGGATTTCAATCCAAACCCCGGCACGCCGCCCAGTTTCTCATTCAGTTCGCAAGGCGAAGAGGCGTATCTGTTCTCGGGAGACAGTTCCGGAAACCCGAACGGTTACTTCCACGGGTTCGGCTTCGGCGCCGCGCTCACCGGCGTTTCCTTTGGCCGTTATACGAATGGGGTTTCGCAGGGCACGAATGTGGACATTCACATCGTGGCCCAGAGCAGCAACACCTTCGGCTTCGCCAATGCGCTGCCCAAGGTCGGTCCCATTGTCATCAGCGAAATCATGTATCATCCCCCGGACCTCGCCGGCGGCGTGGACAACGTAATCGACGAGTTCATCGAGTTGCAGAACATCAGCAGCAGTCCGGTGCCGCTCTATGACGTCGCTTTTCCGACGAACCGCTGGAAGCTGGACGATGCCGTGGAGTTCTCGTTCTCCACCAATGACGTCGTGCCACCGAATGGGTTTTTGCTCGTCGTCAGTTTCAATCCTGGCACCAATGACGCAGCGCTCGCTCGTTTCCGCTCGTTCTATAATGTGCCGCCTTCCGTCGCCATCGTCGGACCATACTCTGGCAAGCTGGACAACAACGGTTTCCGCACGGGCGGCTCGGGTGAGAGTGTCGAGCTTTACCGCCCGGACGCTCCTGAGACCAACGGTGTTCCGTTTGTCCTCGTAGAGCGCATTGATTATTCGGACAGCGCGCCATGGAACCCAGGTGCGGATGGTCTCGGGCCTTCGCTGCAACGCAAGGTCGTCACTGCTTACGGCAATCATCCCACGAATTGGAACGCCGGCCTCGCCAGCGCCGGTGCCTCACCCATCAGCGGCCAGCCCCCCGGGATTCTTCAGCAGCCGCAGAATGTCGTGACCGTGGAGGGGCGCACCACGAACCTTTCCGTCGTGGTCTCCGGTACTGCCCCCATCACCTTCCAGTGGCGGCGGGCAATCGTGGAGAATGGGGAAACCAATTGGGTCAATATTTCCGGCGCCACCAGTTCCACCCTCTCTCTCCCGAACATTCAACTCTCGCAGGCCGGCCCTTATTCCGTCGTGGTCTTTAATCCCATTGACGTCGTTTACAGCGCCAGTGCGGATGTGTTCGTATATCCATTGCCCAAATTCGTCGCCGAGCCGGTGGACTTGCGGGTGGGTCCCGGCTCCAACGCCACTCTTTCGGCCAGCGTCGCCGGCACCGGCAACGTTCGCTATCAATGGCGCTTCGCCCAGGCCTTTGGCGTCACGGATCCGCGCCCGGCGGAAACGGCGTTGCAGTTCGTGAATATTCCGAATGCCACGAATGCCACTTACACCATTGTGAACGCAGACCTCTATACGCACCACGGGTTTTATTCCGTGGTGGCCACGGATGATATCGGCTCGCTCTCCAGCTCAAACGCGTTCGTTTACGTGATGGTCCGGCCCGCGTTCACGGTGCAGCCCACCTCGGTTGCCATAGCGCAGGGCGGCACTGCCGTCTTCACGGCCAATGCCACGGGCGCGCCACCGCTTTTTTACCGGTGGATTCGCAACGGCATCGGCATCCAGACGAGCACCGTGCCGATATTGGTGCTCAACAATGTGCCGTTGGGCACGCCCAACCCGGTGCCGATTCGTTGCGCGGTCACCAACCTCGCCAGTGGCGCGGGCGGCGTGAACAGCTTAACCGTCCAGTTGCTCGTGCAGCCGGATACGGACGGGGATGGCATCGCCGACGCATGGGAGACGAATTATTTCGGGTTCAGCACGAACAACGCGGCGGATGGCGCGCTGGATTTCGACGGGGACGGAGCGAACAACCGCGAGGAGTTTGTGGCGGGGACGAATCCCACGAACGCATTAAGTGTGCTGCGGTTGAGTCTGACGACAGGGAACACCGTGCTGGAGTTCACGGCGCAAACGAACCTGACATACTCGTTGCAGTATCGCACGAACCTGGCGCTGGGCGGCTGGCTGAGCCTGAGTAATGTGCCGAGTATTATTAACACCGTGCGCACGATTCAGGTGACCGTGCCCAACGCGCCCGCGGATTGGGAGCGCTACTATCGCGTTGCGACGCCGATTGTGCCCTGAGCGGAGCCGTCGAGCGCTTGAATTTTGGGGTCCAGGCGGAAGCGGCTCATTCACTTGGGCGCCGCTGACTTCAGGAGGTTCTCCAGGAAGTCCACGTGCATTTTGCCGCCGTTTCCATTCCAAGCGCGTGGTCCCCACGGCTTGGAAACGATGTCGATGTCGCCGTCTTTGTCCACGTCGCCGGCTTGCAATTCATGCCCGCCGAGTTTCGTGTCGAGGATGACGCGTTCGACGAATTTATTGCTACCGGGATTCTCCCAGATTACCCAGCGCGGATTTTCGCGGCCCGTGGGCAGCAGTTCTTCCTGTTCGTTCGCGACAATGTCGGGACGGCCATCGCCATTGAAGTCCGCCACGGCCAGCGCATGGAGAGAGCCGTAAGTGAAACTGCGCGGCAGTTCGGTCTTTGACCAATTGCCGCCTTTCCCATCGGCGTTCTTGAGGACGGCGACTTTGCAATCAGTGATGTCCGCGTCCGCGATCACGACTTCCTTTTTGCCGTCACCATCGAGATCGATAATGGCGGTGCGCACGCAAACTCCAAACGGGCCTTTGCGTCCCATCGGAATGTTCGCGTGCGCCACCCACTTGCGCCCTTTGCCGTCGTCGTTTTCGAACCACGTATCCGCACGCACCACATCGAGGTCGCCATCCGCATCAAGATCGGCGACGCCAGCGGGCGTAATGGCGCCATGCACCGGCGGGCCGATGGAATGCCGCGTCCACGGTTGTTTCGGGTCGGCCGGAATGGAATACCAGCAGAGCGCGTTGAGCCTGGTGCGCTCGTCTCCCATCATCACAACATCAGGTTTTCCGTCACCGTCGATGTCTGCGCTGAGGATGTCGTGCGCGCCGGCCGCGTTCTCATCGAAAACAAATCGGTCGAACTCCATTTCACGCGGCCGGCCCGTGTTGCGATACCAGACGCCGCTGCAAATCAGGTCAGTCCATCCATCGCGATCCACGTCGAGCGCAGCGAGGCCAACATCAGAAAGATAATCGGTTCCGGCGCGGTGCTGCGTCCAGCGATCGGGCGCTTGAAACTCGAACCAATAAAGCTGCGACGGTCGCGACGCCCGGCCCCCGAGCACGAAATCAAGATCGCCATCACGATCCAAATCGGCGAGCGCGGTGAGACCGTAATCGCCGGTGCCACGCTCGGTCACCGGCAGATCGCGCGCGATGAAGTGGTGTTGAAATTTGAAATCTGCCGCAATGGTCAAGGGCGAAAGCATCATAGCGACAACCGTCGCAATCCAAAATGGAACGAAACGAATGTGCATGGCGTATCTCATTCGGAACTCATCAGGTGCAGCAGCGAACTTCGGATCGTGAGCGCAAGCAGATCGTTGATGACGTCAAGCACGATGAACTTGCGTACCCGGCCCCAGATTTCCGTTTCGTAGGCAGTGCCGATGTGCAGCAGCAGCGAATCCAGCATCTCGCGAGTATCTTCGCGGGCCAGGATGCGCTCGAAGCCACGGCGGAGCGCTGGAACAGAAACGTGCGCGATATTTGTGTGCTCCAATGTGTCCAGGGCAAGCCGGAGCAGGGCACGCATTTCCTCGGATGAAAGCTCCGCGCCGCTCGTCGCACCATTGGTTGCGTTCCTCGCGATGAGCAGGTGCAGGGCGCGAAATCGAATTCTACGAGGCTCCAGCCACGGTTCAGGGCGCAACCGACCGAGAACTACGCGCGCCAGGTCCGCCGGATTACTGACGCGCTTCATGAGCGGCGTGCCCATGATGCGTTCGTCTTCCCACCAGCCCGGAATTTCTTCCAGCTTGCGATGACTCTCGCGCGCCATGCGGCGATCGAAGTCGCGGACCAATCGAAGCTCTTTGTGCAAATAGGTGTAATTGAGCGGCGCGAGCACGGCTTTGCGCAGACGCAAGGGGAGTGGCACCAAATCGGGAAGGACCAGGCGCACTTCCAGTTTGCCGCCATGGCGTTCCAACGCGGTGCGCATGCACACTTCCCAGCATCCTTCGATGCGCGGAAGGTTCTCGTGCAAATTCATGCCCGCCAGCAGCGAGACGGCGGCGGTGTGAGTGAGTTCCCGGCTCAGCAGCGGCGTCAGCCCGTGCCGGCTGGCCAGCCGGTACAAAAAATCGTAGGGGCTGATTTGCTTTTCCGCGCGCAGGACATTCCACTCCAGGAATTGTTCCCGCGTGCAGTGCCACAAGACCTCTTCATTCTGGTATTCAATGCTGCCGAGGCCCGCTTCGTGGAGCGCGAAAGCGTAAGCGCTCTTGAGCAGCGCCCGCCCGCGCGGCCCTTTCCACTTTCCGTGTTCCTGCTCCAGTTCCCACGGTTTGAGCTGCGCGCAGCCCCAGCCGAAATGCTGTGGCGCAACGCGATGGAGTGCGGTAAAGGCCGATACGCCGAACCGAGACAGAATATTGGGCGAAACTTCGTCGAACAATCTCGCCCAGCGGCGAAACGTGCGCGCGGCCCGATAATTCATCGCGCCGACGTCCGTGAAAAGATACGGCTCCGATTCGCGGGCCTTTTCCAGTACGGTTTGCGAAATGCGATCGAGCACTTCCCAAATCGCCTGCTGGCTGTCATGGCAAACGCGTTGCGGCAGCGCGGAAACTTTTCCGAGAAGTTCGGGCGGCAGATTGCCCGTGCCGATTTGATTGAGGCACCGCGCCAGCACCTCGCGCCAATCGAGCAGCCCGCTTTCGCGTGTGAGCGAAGGCGCGACGCGGACACCGAGCGAAAGAAAAACATCTTCCCAATCCGTGCGCGCGAAGGCGCCGATGTTCCATCGGGGCCGGCCCTGCTCGATGGTCACGAGCCGGAGGCCGAACTTGATTTGCCAAAGCGCCGCGTTGATGAGCATCTCCGCGGCGCGTTCATCGCTGAGTTCCTGCCGGAGAGTTAATTTCCACGGCCGCACCGGCGGGTCCTCGCCGCGCGTGATGCCGGGAAAGGCAATTTCCGGAACGGCGCTCGGGCGGATGAGACGGAAGCCGGTGCTTCTGAGTAATTGGCGCAAGTCCGCGTTCTCAATGTCGGCGCACGTGCGCAAAGCAAATTTGTCACAAAGCAGATAGCGCAAATACACGGGCACTCGCCGCTCAAAAATGGTTCGCTTCGCGGCGGGAAGAGACTCGAGGGCCTCCGGCGTGGCCGCGTGAGAGAGCGGACAGAGCAACGACCTGGGATAGGAACCGAGAAATCCTTCTTCCTGTGGGCGTACGCAATACCAGGCCGTCAGGATGAGAAGTTCATCATAGCCAAGCACTTCCGGCGCGACGGGAACATCCGCTATCGAGGCGGCGACGCGAAACACCTTCTCGAAATGCGGCGTGTCGTCTTCCTTCTTCTCCTGTTCCTGGCCGCGCAAGCTGCGGCATTCGGATTCCGCGAACGGAAAGCATTCAGCAATGAGTTGCGCTTTGTTCAGCACGGAGGCGTCGAAACCGGGCAACGAAATGCCAGCGCGAGCTTCGTCAGGCTCAGACGAGATCGTTGAAGGGATGAACCAACCATGGTCGGAAAGCGTGCGCGCAGGCCGTTCCGGCGCCGGCAACCGCTGTGGCGTTGCTGTAGAGTTCACGGCCATCGGCGAGATTGCTTCGCCTTCGGCCCCGAGATTCTCATCTCGCGAAGACGCCGGTTGTGTTTGATCAGAATCGCTCCGCACGGCTGCCATTAACTACTACCATTCTGTCGCCCGATGTCACCTGTTTGTGCGAGCTTCATTCACCATCACACGCTTGCCGGATTCAAAGTGTGCAGAAACTCGGTGGGCCGGAAGTGCTGCGGCGGTTTGGGACGAGAGCCTTGCTTCTAATTGGCCGCGACACAAAACACTGGATGCGCGTCGTGCGCGACCTTGAGCAGAGGGAGTTGGTGTTGAGTTGTCGAAGCAACGCCGCTAAAACAGGTGATGTGATTTATTTGGGCAGACAAAGTCGAGCGCGCGTGCGCCCCGTGTCTACCGGCGATACGGCAGATTGAGAATCTGCGCTGCACAGAACGGCTTATGAACCTCTACGTCGGCACCAGCGGTTATTCGTACAAGGAGTGGAAGGGACCGTTCTATCCAAAGGACTTGCCCGACAAGCAGATGCTCCGCTTCTATGGCGAGCGATTCCGTTCCGTCGAAATCAACAACACCTTCTACCGCATGCCCAAGTCATCCGTGCTGGAGGCGTGGGCGGCGGAAGTGCCGGCTGATTTCAAGTTCGTCATCAAAGCCTCGCAACGCATCACGCATTTTCAGCGGCTCAAGGACTGTCGTGACTCGGTGGAGTATCTGCTCGACACTGTCGGTGTGTTGAGGGACCGCCTCGGGCCGGTGCTGTTTCAGTTGCCACCGAACCTGCACAAAGACGCTCCGCGATTGCGCGACTTCCTTGCGCTCATGCCGCCGCAGCGCCGGCTCGCATTCGAATTCCGTCATCAATCGTGGTTCGAAGAAGAGGTTTTCGACATCCTGCGCAAGCATCAAGCCGTGCTCTGCATCGCCGAAGCGGAGAACGATCTGGAAATTCCATTCGTCTCGACTGCGGACTGGGGCTATTTGCGACTGCGCCGTCCAGACTACGGCGATGTGGAGCTGAAGTCATGGGCCGAGCGAGTGCGCCAGCAGAGTTGGCAGGACGCGTTCATCTTCTTCAAACACGAGGACGAAGGCAAAGGACCGCAGATGGCGAAAAGATTCCTGGAACTGGCTGCGTAGAAGTTCGCAAGAGAGCTGATGGCGTTACGCGCTCCGGTCGGCGTCCTTGTTATTGATCACTCTATCGATCCATTTCGTCATCGCATCCAGCAACTCCACTCGCACTTCGGCATCCTTGCGTCCCGACCGGGCGGGCACGTGAAATGAATGATCCGCGTCCGGGAAAAGCTTGAGCGTGGCGCGAGGGCCGAGTTGTTGGCCGAGTGGTTCCAACAGTTTCAAATCGGCGAACTCATCGCGAGTTCCCTGAAGGAACAGCATCGGAACATTCACGTCGAAGAGATGCTTGGCGCGCTCGTCCGACGGCTTGCCGGGCGGGTGAAGTGGGAATCCAAGAAACACGAGACCGCGAACTCCAGGCAACGGCGACACGGCTTGCGCCTGCGAAGTCATCCGGCCGCCAAAAGATTTGCCGCCGGCAAAGAGAGGCAGTTTCAACTTGGATGCTTCCAACACCGCCGCGCGCACGGCGGCATGCGCGACCTTCGGGGAGTCCGGGCGTTTCGAGCCTTGCTCCATGTAGGGAAACTGGTAACGCGACGTGGCGATGCCGCGCTCCGCCAAACCGTCCGCGATAGCCGCCATGAACGGATGTGTCATCCCGGCGCCGGCGCCGTGGGCCAGCACATAGCACGCCCGCGCGTCCGGCGGCGCCTGGAGCAAACCCGAAACGCGCTGCGCGTCATTCATGGTTATTATGATTCGCTGTGCAGCGTTGCTCATAGTCGTTTTGGCATCAGCGTAGCGGCGTCTCGGCAGAGCGCCGCCATCATTTTCGTTCAAATAAATGGCGGCTCTCTTCCGAGGAGCCGCTACGGGTCATTCGGCGTCGGCTCACGCTGTTGCTCATAAAGTTTCCAAAACATTTCCCAGAAATCCTCCGCGAGCGGATGCAGGAACGGATAGCCCGGAACGACCGTGCCGAGATGCGGCCATTCGCACGGATGCTCCACCAGCCCTCTGCGACGCGGATTGTCCATCACGTAAAAGCACGTCTTCGCAAACGCACCCCGCACGCGATCTTTCTCGCGCAGCACGCTGTCGTGCGATTGTTTCTGCAACTCGAACTCCACGCCAGTGCGCGACCGGCGCACCAGCTCCGCCGCGAGATGTTTGCGCAGGAATTTCATGGCGTTGCGCTGGTCTGTGCTCACGCGCATTCCCATCCAGACGAGATGGATGTGGTCGGGCATGAGAACGTAAACGGGACAGAAAAGTCCTTCGCGAGCGGCGGCGTGCAGGAGTAGTTCACGAAAATGCGCGTGAAAGGAATCATTCAGCCAGCCGGTGGCACGATGCTCCAAAGTGATTGTCCAGTGAACCACCGCAAAGGCGCGGTAGAATTCGGGCGCGAGCCGCGAGAGGTGATGCGATGGCGATTGCGGAGTGAGGGGCGGACGGGTCATGGCGGAAACTGTTTCGCGACGGCTGGCTCCGGCAAGGAAAAAGATGGCGGCGGTCTGCCGACCCGCCGCTACGCCCGTAGCGGCTCCTCGGGCAGAGAGCCGCTATCTGATCTCGGCTATCGTTTTCACCGTTCTTTTGGCACGTCTTGGTTCGCGTCCCAGCAGCGCTGAAAACCGTTCGCGGAGTTGTTCCTTTAGGTCAGAACTGTTGCGATACTCAGGTACATTGTGGACAGCCAAATCAAAATGGAGGGCCGTTCCTTCTTTTCGATAGAGGATCGGATGCTTCCCAATTGCATGAGCGTAACCCACTTCGTAATAGACGTTCGGCCTTTCCCCGGTCAGGTCGGCGATCAAGAACTCTGATTCCGCGATTTGCTGGAGTATCACGTCCGTGATGCGTTCCTGATGCTGAACGTCGTCAGCCCGCTTGGCTTCGATGCCAAACTCTGCACAGACTTCCTTGATTGCATTCAACACATCTTCCAGCTCTGGATGCGCACGTTCTGCCATCCACATGATAATGAATGCGGTATTACGGCGATAAGTTGCTTTCCCGTTAGGTCGCAAAGAGGACTCGCTCTCACTTTCGATAGCAGATTGCTGCCGAACGGATGATAGGAAATCAAAATTAACGTTCCGTGCATGACGTTCCTCTTCGAACGTGGGATCATCTGGATTGTAATAACGAAACACTAATTTCTCCAATTGCGCCGAAAGACTTCCTTCCTCTGGAAAATACGCGGCCTCTTCCATCACGCTTGCGCCCCAAGAATGATTCAGGTTTTCCGTGCCGCCAAGGCTCCCGAAATAAAGTAACTGACCAAGCAGCCCCTTTTCCTCGTCACTCAGGCTGAGTGCCTTCGCGATTTCTTCCGCAGACAGATTTCGCTTATTCGGATCTTTCTGAAAGAGCTCGCGTTGAAACTCAAGAAACCGCAGTAGCAAATTTTCCAACGCTGGGCTTTCCGAGGTCAGCAAGATACCAAGGAGAGAAAGGCGGTAATGTTTCCATCCGTTGGATCCGCTTTCGTCACGACCAACGCTTGAACTCAAGGGGCGCAAAGCATCCCGAACTTTCTGCGTCCCATGTTTGCTGTACATCTCGCGGGTTGCTGGCCATTTTCCGTTGCTGCGGAAATGACGCCAAGCTTCGTTCAGCAATTGTTGCTGAAACGGATCTATCTTTTTTCGAATGCTCGCAATGCTCGGTTGCGCTCTTTTGACCGTTCCCGGTTTTGTTTTTGAACTCATACAAGGATTCCAAAATTCCCGACGTTCTTAGCTTTGCGCACAGACCTTGCCGTTACCCAACCTCCTTTGGCAATTTTGAAGCAGTCGTGAGATACGACCATTGATGCCTTCGCGCACGTCGCAAATTGCCCAGGTGGGGAAGCGGAAG
>JGI10216J12902_102791129_pt1 | contig 32904 bp, 48 predicted proteins | sample KanNatreferecore_FD_12902 | JGI IMG/M metagenome (IMG submission 12902)
CAGTCCTTATCCCATTTGACGGATGATCGTAGGGTAATTTTCGACCAAATGATTTTACTACCGGGGGGAACCGGTTTTGGCGTAAAGCTGAATCTTGACCTATTGAGCCCATTCGAGGAAACGCTCTACTGTGACGTAGATATGGCATGGATGCCGCGGCGTAGTCCGAATGAATTATTTGATGAGTTAAAAGACGTGGAGTTTACGAGCATAACCGAAGGCCACACGGACGAGCCCAGTCCCAAGTATTATTTCTGGGCTGACCCAGTGGAGATAAGAAAGAAGTACAGTATCGAAGGAAAGATTTACCAATGGCGGAGCGAGGTGATGTATTTTAAGAAGACCGAAAAGGTAAAGGACCTATTTTCTCTCGCCCGATCAATCCACGCTAATCCCGGGCTTGATAGTGTTATCAAATTTGGCTCACAGGTTCCGGATGAACTGGCGTTAATTGTCGCTACCGCGAAACTCGGTATCGAACCACATGTTTACAAATGGTGTCCCGCGTTGTGGCCGAGGCTTCACGGAAATAATTACGGGGCAGACCTCTACGAAAAATATTACTTATTGAGTTGTGGTGGAAATTATGCAACAGGCGACATAAAGAAAATCTATAACAACATCCTGAAAGCCGCTTGCTCAAAGCTTGGAACCAAGCATGTTTTCCCATTACAGGATAAAAAAAGTTTACTACCCGACCGGGCTAAAAGATAAATTATGACCTACGAAGAATTAAAACCTTTTTTTGGTGGCCACCGCTCACATTACTACTATGATAAATCGGTGAAAAGCTGCAAGGCGTTCGCTCCCCACGCGGATGGAACGTATCCAACGGAGCTTATTAATTGCCGTCGTCCGAACGAGCCGTTAGAGGTGCAGGAGTATCGTAAAGAAATATGGGTGCCGAAAACGAAGCCAACCTTTTGGAGGATTGTTTCCAGTTTGAGCAAGATTCGGAGATCACCCGACTGGTCGATTAAATACCCCGAAGATTTAAAGAGTAAGTTTAGCAAGATTCGCGAAGGAGAAACCTTGCAAGATTATTGCGAGGTCAATTTTCCTTATTTCGGGTCGGTCACTAATTGGTTGTTCTCCGTGTGCTTGAAGCCATATTTAACAGACCCGAACGGTGTAATAATGGTTTGGCCCTTGTCAACCGAAGTAGAGCAAACGGACTTCGTAGAGCCATATCCAACAATTTTTGAATCATGCGACGTGGTGGAATACGTGGCAGAAGAAAGCGCGGTATTAAATGATCCGGCGGGCTGCTACTATTTCGTCAAGAAAGGAAATAAGATGGTCGAAGAAAAGGGCAAGGCTTATTTTGTAGTTGACAATGTCTCTATTCAAAAATTCGAGCAAACCAACGCGAAGGGAGATTATAGTCGGGTTTTGGATTATCAACATAACCTTAATTACCTGCCGGTTTTTAAATTAGGCGGCGTTATATGTGAGGCACAGGGAAGCAATTACCTGTATGAAAGCAGGATCAGCGGAATATTACCCGAACTGGACGAAGCGGTACGGGAGTATAGTGATTTGCAAGCGGCAAAAGTACTACACGTTTACCCTGAAAAGTGGCAATATACGAGCAACGAGTGTACGACGTGTAAGGGGACCGGGCAACGGCAAAATCCTGCTTGGTCTGCAGGCTGCGATAGTAGTATTTCCGCGCAAGTTGATTGTCATGCCTGCAAGGGGATTGGGTACGTGTCTGCTGGCCCTTATTCAATACAGTTGGTGAAACCAGTTAGCGCAATTGAAGGCCAGCGACAAATTCCTACACCGCCCGCAGGCTACGTAGAAAAGGATGTGGAGATAGTGAAGCTGATGGACGACAGCGTTCGTCAACATATTTACGACGGGCTCGCAGCAATCAACTTCCAAGAACTCGCCGAGGTTCCCATGAATGAAAGCGGTGTAGCTAAAGCCGTGGACCGGGATGAGCAGAATAACACAGTTCATGCCATTGCCGAAGATTTGGTTAAAATCATGGACCAAATTTATTACTTAGTTGCAGCCTACCGTTATATAGGCACCTACCCAATGGAGTTTGAAGAAATGTTGCCAGAAATCGCGGTGCCCGAAAAATACGACCTATTTTCTATCAGCAATCTCCAACAAGATTTGAAAGCGGCGAAGGACGCTAAATTAAACCCAGTAATCCAAAACGCGATGGAGGTGGATTACGCGGGTAAATTATTCAACACCGACCCCGGCGTGAGGGATTTGGTGGCGCTGACGATTAAACTCGACCCGTTACCGAATATTTCCGAGGACGAAAAGATGAGCCGGTTAAGTAATAAAGGTATCCTGCCCGAGTCCTATATCATAAGCTCGAATATCAACGAGTTTGTTCAACGGGCCATTGACGAAGATCCCAAGTTTGCTTCACAAGCGCTCAAAGACCAGAAAGGGGTGATGATGAAGTACGCGGGAGAGGTATTGGGGAAACTTGACCCAGTTAAAAAAATAATTGACAATTCTTTAAATGGAATCGAAGATGAACTGGAAACCGAAGAAGCCCAAGCCAAAAAAAACGCGTAGATAGTGGCCGAATTCAAAGACATATTATCCGAAATCGATAAGGCGATCACGTCTTTCAATAAAGGTATTCCCGCTTCCCAACGCGCCATGTACCAAGAACTCGTTGTTGAGCTCAAGCGACTGGACTTGAGCGGCGATAAAATTAAAACTACGGTTGCCAACCTGAAGATCATCCAGTCCATCAAGAACAAACTCACGAAAGTGATTTTGAACGATGACTACATGGAGGATGTGAAAGAATTTGTAAAAGCATTTGGAACAGTTACTAAGTTGCAGAACGATTATTGGAAAGGTGTAGAATCCAAATTTAAGCCTACGCCCTTACTCCGTGAAATCCGCACGCAGGCGATATCCGATACAGTTACGCAATTAACAGAAAGCGGGATAGGGGCCAACATCAGTGATGCTATCTCCGACATCTTACGTACTAATATTACCTCGGGCGGTAGTTATAAACAACTGAATGCCCAATTGCTCGAAAGCCTGACCGATACCCAAAAGTCGGACGGACTACTTACTAAGTATAGTAAGCAAATAACAAACGACTCCATCCAGCAGTACAACCGGCAGTACACGCAACAGGTTGCCGCGGGGCTTGGACTGGAGTGGTACGCGTACCAGGGGAGTGACATAAAAACAACGAGGCCATTCTGCGACGCTTTAACGGATTTACGTTATTTTCACGTCTCGGAAGTACCGCGCCTCCTTCGCGCTGATGACCTGTATTACATGAAGGACGGCAAAAAAACAAAGGTTCCCATTTATCCTAAAACTGGTTTGCCCGCGGGAATGATCGAGGGCACCAACGCGGAGAACTTTTTTGTACGGGCTGGGGGCTATAACTGTGGCCACCAAATCCGCCCAGTGCCAGAACGGAACGTCCCTTTAGAATTTCGTGATCGTGTCTATAACACACCAGCATACCAACGCTGGAAATCAAACAATGGCTAATCCTTTATTAGTAATTAACATTGAGTGGAAAGAAGTTCCTACAACTTGCGAGCCCTGTGATGGGTGCGGGGAAATTATTTATGGGAAACAATTCCAGTTATTCATGGAGCCGTGTAGGGAAATGAGCACTAAGCTATGCGAGTCGTGTAAGGGCGCAATCGATGGCTAATATTTCTGCAATTCCAATTCAAGGCTATCAATCTTACTATCGAAGATCATTGATTTGGTCATCAACTCGGCCTTTAGCGGCGACTGTCTCAATTTGATCGCAGCCACAGAATCTAATGATTGCTGACCCACATACTTTTCCTGTGCCGCGGTAATTTCCTTCTGTAATTCAGCCTCTTGTTTAGCAATAACGCCTAAGCTATCGTTATAAGCCTTGACCTGCTCAACGAGTTTGGCTTTTTTGTTGCCGCACGAGAAAAGAGTTGCCGAGATAACTATTAGTAATAAAATTTTCATGAGATAAAACTATAACGGGTAAACGTTAAAAGCAAGAGAGATATTGTTAAGGTTGGCGTGCTTCTGTGATTCCTAATGCTGAATTTCTATTGTAATTCAATCCACTATGGTAATTTGCTACTTCCGTCTCCTCCGAATCCGTGCATTTTGAAAGCTGCTCTAAAATATACTCAGCTAATTTTTTTGCCTGAGCGCGACTTAGCACACCACCAATATATGGATGCATTGTCCAACTAACTCCAATAGAAAATCCTACTTTATCTCCGCAAAGGAAGTCAGCGCTTTTGGATAAAGCAAGTTTGCCGCCTCCTGTGACATCATAGTAACGAAACTCCTCTTGTCTCGGAAATTCGAATTCTCTGCGGTTCCGTTCCGCGTAATAATATTTCCAGAATTTTCTCGAAAACCAATTAGGATTTTTATAACCACTAATCAGCCTAAAGATTAACTTCAGCATATATTCGAATTAAATATCAACCGTTATTATTCTTCCATTAATAATTTCCCTTTCCCCGACAATTTCAAATATCACGTTATCCAACCCATCACCCGGTTGCCGGTCTTGCTCCGCTTGCTTCTGTCTCACGGGGTCAAACCCGGTAGGATGACGTTTCGCGTGTGGCAAAGATAAGTAACGATGCGGACGGCGCTCAACTTGTAGCCCTACTTTATTAACCCGGTTGTATAACTCATTGTCACCCCCGGCCCACGAAAAAAAGTTGTTGCTATAGCCGTTACATAGCTTGAAATCATCCTTATTAAACAACACAACACCGCCAAAATATTCAGGGAAGGGCATTTGCCAATTAAATTGACTGGCATTGGTAGCGCAATGTACCGGTGTTTCGGGGTATGAGTAATCCGGTTTTCCTTGAACCAGCATATCAACATCGTGGAAACAGAAGTAATCAGCATTGTCCCAGGCGATGGCTGCACCGCAATTGGCCAACTTAAATGCGTTGAAATCTTTTTTCATTGACTGCTCAACCACGATAAAGGTGGCGGCCGGCAATAGCTTCCTGTAAAAGGGGAGGAATTGCTGCAAATGACGCGATCTGTTACGGTATGGTATTATGATGGTCGGGTTATTCATAGAGCCATGCGTGTAGTATATCAAAGACCTTAGTTGCTTCTGTTTCTTTTTTAAAAAACACCCTTATTTCCTGCGCAAAACCATCGACCATTACATATACACCCCAATGGTTTGTATTGGCGATAAAACTTTTCTCAATACCACATATCCGGTCTTTCCCTGCAACATTTTGCACCCTATTAAAAAGATTTTTCCAGCCGATTTTTTTATCATCGGGGTCCTTGGGTTCATCGGCATAAAACTTACAGGAATAAAACAGGCTGTTATCGCGAATTTCGAGGTATAACTCGTGGAACTCGGTGATTTTTTGATCTTCTAAGTCAACTGGAGCAATATTTATTCTGTCGATGACCGTCATATATTCTCCAGTATCTTTTGTTTGCAGCCCTCGTAAGTGAACAGGCTTTTTATTTGTTGTATACCCATTTGCAAATCACGCAACTTAAATGCCGATGCTGATATTCCAAGAAGATGCGGTATAAGCTTATCGATATCGCATGAGGGAACGATCGAGCCGTAGGAATAGAAATCAATGTTATAAGGTAATACGACGTTTTCTTTAGTAACATAAACGGGTACGGCATCGTAGCTTATAGCCTCTTGAATTCTAAACGAACTCGCACCATACCCCCGCGGGCACAAAGCGAATACGCTTCTTGACATGATTTTGCAGTATTCCTCCAATGATGTTTTTTTGAACGTGACGAGGCAGTCTTTTTGCCCCTCGAATTGCTTAACTAATTCCCTCCTAATTGGATGTGTGTCTGCCCCAACAAATGAACAGAAAATGTCTTTCTTGATACCGGGAAACTCATACTTGTGAGGCTGGCAGAGCAGGGGAATAGGGTAATCTATCCTGCCACCACTCATTCCGAATATTTTTATATCAAGGTCTTTGAAATCGACCATGCAGCCATCATCGTATTGGCAGATCGTAAAATATTTCTTGTTTCTTGGAAGGAGGTTAACGAAGTGCTGTAACCTTTTATTCGCGCCCGTCTTTCTTCCATACCCATTATTACACCAATACGCGGTCCAAAAGATAGGGAGGTAGGTTCTTTCCTTTTCGAATAATTCTTCCGGTTTTATGTTCTCAAAAAACCACCGTTCGAATTCCTCCTTATTGTCAGGCGGGTAATGATGATGTTGTCTTTGCTGAAATTCCAACGGCACTTGGCAAATAGCGTTACTGATTGCTACCCGTTTTGCATATCGCTCTTTCTGTTCGGCAGTTAGTCTCATGATCTACCCATTATTAAAGTTTTCCGAATGTATAGCGCATCACTCCAGGCATCCCCAACCCATGCGCCGGTTTCTACCCGGTCGAAGTCGGAAAGTAATTTATCCAGCTCGTCAACGAGGGTACAGTTCTCGTAGACGGTCGTCTTATTTATCTCCGTGTACACGTAGTTGATTTGCTCTAAAGTTTGCGCTGCGCCTTGAATTATCTTTCCCTCGTAGCCTTGGCAATCCATGACCAACAATTGATAGCCCTTGTGAGCAAGTCCTAAACTATCCAAGCGGCGAACATTAACAAGCTCGGTGGTTGGTAAAGTAATACCAGGGTGAATTTCTAAATGCTTATCCATTTTCAACAGGCTATTGCTTTGCCCTTCGTTCTGGCTGCCGGTGTACATCACTTGTTCGCAGTCAACATCACCACATGCGCAATTAAATAATTGGATATGGTGATGAGCGCTGAATTTGTTACGCAGGACATTAAATGTTGACGAAACGGGCTCTATGTACACAAATCGCTTTATACCGGTGGCAACGTAGTCTTTATGCTCCGTGGCATAGTGAGCGCCAACATGGATTACGCCATCGGCTTTGATGGAATATTTATGACATAATTTTTTGAAGTCGAGAAGCATATTATTATGATTGAATGACTACAATATTTCCTTTTCGGATAATTGTTAATTTTGTAGGAGAGTCGTCTAATGCTGAAAATAAATCATAGGCACACGCAGCATCCGGCAGGCCGTCGCGGTAAGGGCTATCAAAACAGCAGTGCAAATCCTCTATGTAATACTGCCCCCCATTGAATAATCCAAAAAACGTCATTAGCTGGTCCCGTGAATTATGAGAGCCATCATCAATAATCACGTCAAAGTTTTCTTTTCGTAATTGCTCCAAAAGCAGGTAATCTATTTGGTTTCCCTTATGCCATTTTACGCCCTCTATTTCAGGTGGTGTTCCTTCAGAAAACAAATCCAACCCGTGAATTTCCGTGTTGGGAAACCAGTCTTTCCATATCCGGATGCTCGCGCCATCTTTTACGCCGATCTCTAATAGCTTTCGTGGATGTGCGGGTAATGGCAAATATTTTTCATAGAACGGCATATAGTTGTGCGCCAAGCTACTTTTATCACTCCCGTATTTAATTGCTAATTCATCGAGTGTCATATCTCTGCTTTTGGGATTGCTTTTGACGAAACTTGGTTCGGATATTTGGCATAAGTTTCCATCTTTATTTTCGCAATCATATTACCAAACTCAATACCACCGAGTGTCAGCGTTTTTTCGGGGTTGTCGCCCTTTTGTAATCGCAATTCGTGAAATGCGTCTATCAATTTCCCGTGAAAAAATTCTAATGGGGCTGGTTCATGATTTTCCCATCCGTATGACATAGTAATAATATTTAAAATTCCATATACCAAATATTCCCCGGCAATAATTTCACCTCCTTGCCGATTTCTTTTGAAAACTCATCAACCGCCTTATTCACGCCTTCAAATATGTTGTAATCGTGGCCAGACAGAACGCCGCCGGGCAACACTAATTTGCCATAGTTTTCGCATTCCCATTTGACGTCCTGGTAGTCGTGGGAGCCGTCCAAAAATATTAAGTCAACGGGTTCCAGAATCCTAAATGCCTCTTTGCTGGTCAAACGCAGTAGTTCAACTCGCCCCCAATAATCAAGCAGTTTTTGCAAAGCGAATTCCCGCAGTGCATCATACTCCTCCTGGCAGATAAACCCGGGCATAGCGGGATAATAGATATATGGGTCAATCGTCATCAAATGTTCAATTTTTGTATTTGATAACATGTAATACGAGTTGCCCCCGTAAGCCGTCCCTATTTCAATGACAGATTTATACCCCCGCTCATTAACCAGCTCCGCCAACGGCTTATAATGCGCCGTCAACCCGATATCATAATCTTGGGCGGCCATTGCTTTTATGTCTTCGTAGGTGCGCATATTCTGTAAAAGATTCGTAAGAAAAATAATTTAATCCGGTAAAACAGTGAAACTCGTTCCGATAATAGCGGTGCGCTCAAATCGTAATACCATATCCATCTCCCCTTGGTGTCCCAAGCGCCGAAACTTGCGAAATAATGGACGGTAATAATTTGGCCAATAAACAACCTGTACCACGCGGATGGTTCGCTACACGACATTATTCTACGGCGCTCTGGTTTGACGCCCCGTGGGTAACTTCGCGCAGCGCCCTGCGGGTATGGTAGCTTATTGCTCATAGTTTTATAAATCTTTCGGGTACCCGATCGACACTCATTAAGTTTTGCGCCTGCGGTCCAAACCATCGGTGATCGGCGGGCGCGATTACAATAGGGTTATCGTCTCTTAAGAGGGCGGGGAAAAGGCTGAAAGTGGAGTTTGCTGCGATTATTGCAGAGCCATTGTAAATATCGCGCATGTCTCCAATTGGTGTGTTACCGGTATTAAACTCAAATTCTTCATACACGAAAGAATGTGTTACAAAGTTTTGCATGCACCATTTAATGTCATCAGAAAAGATTTGGAATTTCCTGAAACCAATACCACGCATATGAGCAATCGCGTTTGCGTAGTAATCAATCGGCAGCACAGGGAACTGCTCCGGGAATTGTAAATAATCTCCACGCCTTACATGAACCGCCACGTAATCAGTTTCCCTACGCTCAAACTCCAGTATCTCGGCTATTTCTCTTTTAAACTCATGCATGTACTTTTCGCTTTGCCAGTAGCCTTCCAATACCAATTTATCTTCAGCCGGAATTTCTTGGTATGCCGGTGATTTTTCTTGGAATAACTTCCCCGGTTGCGGGCTGCAATACTTTATATTCTTGAATTTCGGGGTTGGCCATAATCTTTCTTGCATTGATTTGGCGGGCATACACCAATCAAAACCGTGCTTCCGGGCATGGCCATATACGGCTGAAAATTGAAAAAGGAAATTACCAAGCCTACCACAAGTTTTGCACGAGATCATTGATACTGCTGTTGAATGTTTAACATTAAAGCTGCTTTTCTCTCCGGCAACTCATCTGCCTTCTCCATCACTTTATCGCAATATTTTTCAAAACTTCTTTTCGAGGTATTGCACGTTGCCTCCACCATGACCATGATGATAAAGGGTCGGGGATTGAACGGCATTTCAACGAGGAGCCCAACATAGTAATCAGAAAGCCGACCGGGATATACCGCTGTAATAACATAGGTGCCGGGCTTTGCTTTGCCCTTAAACGCGCTCACAACGTCAGCTTGCATCTGCTTTTCCTGGTCGGGCAGGAAATAATCTTTTAGTTGGTGGGGTTGTAGGTGGCGCATTAGGCAAGAATTTTTATAATGCAAATGGTCAAATAAATAGAAAATGCCGCCAATATTGCATATTGAAAAGGCGCAATATTTCCACCCGCATATTTAATTGTAAGCACAGAAAATATGAATATGAAAAGAGTTAACAAAATTGTGATTGGATATTCTTTTTTCATAGCGCAGCGATTAATTTTCTGATCTCTTCAGACTTCTTCATATTATAATCAACATCGGCAAGGAACCCGCTACCGTCGTGGACGCGGTGCTCGTATTCCATTCCAGGGACGACGTAAAATGAGCGTTTAGATTTAAGCCATCTATAATTGAACCAAACGGTGTCGGTCGCCTTCATCTCCTCGTTGTAATCGTAAACTTTGACATATTCGCTGGCATTTACTATATAGTTACACGTATTCATTAAACAATTGAATACGTCGTCGTAAATGGGAATTTTTTCCGCACCCCCGAAAGTTTTCCCTGCGAAAGCGTTGTAATTAAATTGAGGTCTGGCAAAAGAAGGACAATAAATAAAATAAGGATGCCTTTTTTCTATTCGCAAGAACGCATCCACGTAATCTGGGCGAATAATATTATCGGAGTCAAATATTATTACCCATTTATTTTTCGAAAGTGCAATTGCATCCCGTTTGTTCAAACTCATTCCTCGATTTCTTGCTTGGCGAATTACTCTAACCTTGTCATTACCCTTAAAATATTTCACCAATTTTTCGAACGAGCCATCCGTAGAACAGTCGTCAAGAATTACTATATCATCGATTCGGTCATCATCGATGACCTGGGCGAAGGATTCGATGGTAAGGGTATATCTGTTGTAGGTGGTGATTGCGAGGGATAGATTCATTGTTAATTAATTACGCTTAGATATTTGTATGGCCATCCAATTGTATCATCCTTATCAGGTGATGGATCAATGTGAATCCAATTGCCTTCAACTTTGATAATTTCTCCAATATGATTAGTGCCAATAATTCGCACTTTTTTACCAACCTCCATTTTTGATAAATGCAATCTGTCCATCATTGCCATGTGCTGGCTATTTTCTTTATGAGTAGCCCACTCCAAGTTATCTGCATGATTATTACTTTTTACGCGATCTTTATGGTTAACACACCGTTTGTTTTCCGGATTGGGTAAAAAAGCCGATGCGACAATTCGATGTACTGGATAGGTTTTTTGTCGCCCATCTCTCCTTAATCCAACAAAACAGTAGTTGTCATAGTACCCGGGTTCCGCATATAGTATTTTTTCTTTTCTTAATTGCGGTATTGTCGAATCCGGACGTGCAAGCCTTTTAATTAACCCACACCGGCTAACCATATAATATCCCTCAAATGAGAGGACATCCCTCCATTCTATTTTTTCGATTCCTTCCTGCATCTTTCACACTCTCTAATTAGTTTATATATAGCTTGTTCAAGGCCAAACATCCCAATACTTCGGCTTTCTTTTTCCCGGGCCTGCTCCCTAAGTAATATTTTATAAATATCAGCTGGTATATTTCTTAAAGTCAGAGACTGTGCCATGAAATTTGTTGCTTATTGGTGCTAAATTACTGAAATTATAGAACTTTCAATAAAAAATGAAACATATTTTTGATACATGATATTTCCAAGAGGAACAATCCGGGTAGTTAGCCCACTCACCGAGGACGGTAGCAGGCTTAAGATCGAGAACGACCAAGTGGTTTACAGGGAGGATTTCTTCCCCCTGACTGCAAAGAAGGCGTTCGAGGATCAAAACAAGATTCTGCCCAAGCATTTGCAAAAGAAAATCGAGGTTTTAACGGGTCACGCGGAAGCACCGACGATAGCAGCCGAACAAAAACGGGCAAAGCCTGGTCCTAAACCGAAAGAAAATGCTCAATCCAATTAAAACATATTGCCGCGGATGCGGTAAGCCTCGTGGTGGTACAAAACCCCGCGGCGGTCGTGGAAGATAAAAAGATATTATGCCAACAGTAAAGGATTTTTTGACTACGTTACTTACGAAAGCTGGTGCCAAGTTGGATGATGAACAAGTTGTCCAAGCACTTGCAACAGCAGAATTGGCTACTATCCAAATTCCCGACGCATTAGTTACCCCGATTGACAATGGATTGTTATCCGTTAAGGATGCAAAGAATAACCACACCGAGGTTCGTGGTCACTATTTCAAAATGTTCGCCGATGGCATCGACAAGCAAATAGAGCGTCTGATAGAGGAGGGGAAACTCCCCGACGACGCAAAAACTGCGATCCTTTCAGAAGAATCAACAGCGAAAAGGATAACCGCCCTCACGGGAAAAATTCGTGACATCGAAGCCGCGAAGGCTAAGGCGGGCGGAGCTGATAAGGAAGCCCTGAACCAAGAGATCACGCGACTTAACAACGAGTTGAGAACAGAAAAAGAGAAAGAGGGCAAACTCAAATCCGAGCACCAAGAGGAGATCAAAAAAGTGCGCATGTCTCATGCCCTGGGCGGAATGCTCGGCAGCTACAAAACCAAATTCGACGAATTACCGGCTAATGTGAAAGAAAATACATTGACCGCAATCATCAATAATTCACTCGCTGCTGATGCCGCGGAGTTCTCCGTGGACGATGCAGGACAAATCATACTCCGTAAAAAAGACGGAACCAACTTTTTCGGCGAAGACAATAGATTACTTGAGCCAAAATCTTACTTGGACAAAATCTTTGCTCGCGACAAAATTCTCATCGTTAATGACCCGAACCAGAATAACAATTCCGGCGGAGGTGCCAACACTCACAATCGCAACAATGGGCAGAACTACAACCGCCAAATCCAGAACCAAATTAATAATGGTTCGGGCAATAGCGGGAATAGGAACAATGCCGCCAACCCGGTAACAAGCCTTGTCGATGAAGCGCTCGCAGCCTTCAACAGCAACGGCCAGTAATTAATTCACATAAAAAGATTTATACAATGGCAAACGGCTTTTGCCCGTCGTTGCTCAAGCATATTAATGATATTGCTGGAGACAACGCACCCGGGCGTAAAATGCGTGTAGCCGGTTTTCTCGCAATGACATTCTGTTGCCAGAACTCCAGCGTTTCCCCTATCAACGACATGTTTGAACAAGGGCATCGTCGCAACCTCACTATTAAATATCGTCGCAGGCCCTCTATCTCCGATACGGACACAGAAGACAACTGCGAAATCAACACACAACCTGCATACCTTGAATGGTCTGTGGCCGCACTTTCTTTCAGGAAAACCAGCTTCCACATAGCAGACGACACTATCCGTCAATACTGCGTGGATGCAAGCCGTATGCAGACTGTAGGTGCTCCCGCAACGCAAGTGATGGCGGAAGTGTACGACCTAATCGTGGAGCATGCAAACGTGCTCATGGCGGGTATCAACCGCGACCTCGTGGTGAAACAGGCGACCGAGTTCGGAGAAAACGTTTCCGACGGTAGTGTTGGTACTTATATCAACATCAACCAAGACGGCAGCAAAGTCATTTTAGACGATGGCATTATCCAGATGATGCAGGACTTTCGCGAGAATGAAATTTGCGGCGATCCTTGCCTCGTGGGTGGTGGCCTGTTCTCTAACTACACGCTCGCCCAAGCACTTGCCTGCTGCAATACCGCTGGTATTGACATGAGCAAAACCAACTTACCGCGCTTCTTCTACGACAAGGATACGCAATCAATATGGGGTAATAACTCCGTTGGGGCGTTCGCTCCCGGTAGCGTGAAGTTCGTAGGGTACAACCAGTTTGTTGGCTCATTCGCCGGTGAAAAACCGGGCGGCTCCATTTTCACAACCCTGCCGATGCCTGTCGAAGAATTCGGTTGCGCCGAAGAGTGCTTGCGTGACTTGCGCTTTGATATGCAATTGAAATACATCGATTGCCCCACCACTATCGAAGTGGCTGGCACACCAACTCTCGTTCAACGTGGTTGGCAGGTGATACTCTCGAAGTATTTCACGTTGTGGACACAGCCAGACAATGCATTTGCAAGCGGCGATCCGCTACAAAACACGAACGGAACACTCAAGTATTTCATTGGTAACACTACTTACAGTGGTGGTTCTTACGGACCGTATTAATGGATTGCTTCATAGACTATATAGGACTTAGTTACTGCTCGGGAGTTTACGAGCAACCGGGCAGTAACATATTTCTTAATAGTCTACCGGGTATCAGCATACAAAGCATCGATGCGATAGCAGACAGCGAGCAAACAACCTATTTAGGAGTTTGGGAAGATGTCCAAAAATCAGCCGTTGCACAGTTTAGGATTGATGTTATCAGCGAACTAAACAAGTGTTTTAAGCTCAACCGCAGTTGCGATTATTCGACACTCATCTGCGAAAACCGGGATATCCTTATCCAAGCGTGGAAATACAGCTTAGGAGTTTGGTTGATGATTTTCCGGCTGAATACAGATAGGTTAAACAGGTACACAACTGTTGATAAGAAGCAAGCTGAAGAACTGAAGGTCTTTTACCAAATCGAGTACGACAAAGCGCTCGCCCAAGCAGTTAAACTCATGAACACGGACGAGTGTTGCATGGACTGTGCGGGAAATCCTGAATTCGTTTACATCATACCATGAGAATCCAGTCAAATATCGGTCAAGTCTCTAAAGCTATAGCAGAAAGGCTAAAGATTTTGAAAGACCCCGAGTATTTGTTAAGGCCAGTAGCCTTGGGGCTGATTGATAAGATGACCTACAGGATTCACAATGAAGGCAAGGCGAGCGATGGTGGCGAGATAGGGACATATAGTAATTCTTATCTCAAGCAACGGCAACGCAAACCTTATAACCGAACCGGCGACACGAAGATCATTGTTTCTCTAACAAGACAATTAGAAAATGATTGGTCGGTGATCGCCATACCAAAAGGTTACGGTGTAGGATTTAAGAATGCCTTCAATCTTGATAAAGCCCGGTGGGTAGAAGGAAATAAAGGAAAGAAGATTTTTAGCTTAACGCAGGACGAGGAAAAGTATGCTGCCGAATACCTCGATGAACTTATTGCCGATGCGCTCAATACGTGACATAATAAGCTCTTTGAACGAAATGGTCGAACTACCGAAAGGTAGCGAGGTAAACGGTGTTGCGGAACTCGTTAGCAAAGATGATTCTACGCTTCCTGAAATCGACGGTAAATATGTTGGAATAGATGATATCTACCCGGTAAGAATTTACCACAGGATATTATCGATGTCCAGTAAGGTAGATGTAAAAGGGGGGTACGGGAATTCAATTGGTGATGTTGTTAATACTTACTCCATTTCGATGGTAGTGTTTCTCCAGCATCAAAAAACCAGCTTATATCCCGACCAATTAATCCTGCTCATCCAAGCCAACATGCCGGACACGATCAAGATTATTCCTTACAAAAATATCAAGATCACATTTACGGGCGCAGGGCTGGACTCACAATCCAACTGGACGCAAGAGTACCGAACAGGCACCGACTACCGATTAAAATCCGACCAGTTTCTTTTTAAGATCAACTACAATATTGAAACAACTTTTTCAAAAGGATGCTTTAAAGAGTGTCCATAAATAATTTACTATGGCAATTTATTATCCCGCCGATTGCGAAGTGGAAATCCCGGACCACGTCTGCGACCCCTGCGAATCCTTTGAGCAGGGTAAGATACGGGCTGTAGCCTTTATTAAAACAGGCTTCGAGTTTACGGACCCGACGAATCCAGTCGAATGGCGCAATGGCATCAACAGCCGCGATATCATTATCATCCCCGCGGTGATCGGTACGTTCGACGGCGGCACTGAAGTTCTCGGGCCCGGTTACGGCAACCAGTCGGAAACGTTATTAGGCTACGATTTTTCAGCCACGATCCGGGACCCCAACTACACATCCAATTGTACGTTTTGGAACCTGTTAAAGTCAAGCCGTCTTTACCGGTTCGCGTACAAGACCGCAACACAAGTTCACTTAACGAATAACGCCGCGGCAATCATTCCTAAAAATCCTGTAACGGAGGACATCAACTCCATCGTAGAATGGCAAGTGCTTGTAAAGTGGAAGGACAGCGATGTTCCTTGCCCTACGGACGAGCCAGCCGGGATCTTCGATGAGTGCTTTACTGTAGCTCCTTAATTGACATCAATGAAACGACTTATAATTTTCCTGCTGCTGTTCGCAGCCATTAAAGTAGCCGGTCAAACAACCGGCTATTTGCGTTTTGATACTGTGAAAATAATGAAGCAAGGAGGGACCGCGGAGTTGTATTTAATCAACTCGACGAAGGACAGCCTGGGGCTGCTAACAAATATCGGCGGTGGCTTAACAAGATTTTACAAGCCGCGGGTCTTAAATGATAGCACTTTTACTATTGGGCGCGACACCTTGGTTATCCGCGGGGGCGTGAACACGGGTGGTCCCGGTGGTGGCGGAAATGATAATGCAAATGTGGGCGCAGGCTACCGACTGCTCAAACCCGGTGATCAAGCTATCAAAACTTTGTTCCCCGGTTACGGGATTCTTATCGACAGCTCGAGCAATACCAATGCACTAACCTTCAAAGCCGACACCACCGGCTCCAATGGGCTCGTCACCCGCTCGGAACTTAGGGATAGTTCGGACAAAATTACCCAAGTCCGCAAACCAAGCATTGTATATCCCGGCGATAATCATAGTATTTCCGATACTTTAAGCACTCTTTACGACGATGTGTGGATAACGATTGACGCGGATAGCGCGCTAACTGCAGACACTGCTCAATTCTCATCCTACTATATTCGACGAAAAGACTCGGCCACTAATGCCTACGTAACACCCACTCGTTTGAACGATACCGCGGCAGCAATCAGGCAAGCTTTCGAGGGCGCAACCGCTGTAGAGATTCCTTTACCGGACTACACCCTTCGTGCGCAAGGCGTATTAACTACATGGAACGGGCTCGATGCTTACCCGCTCGTAAGACTTATTCCCTTTGCGGGAACGAGTGCTATGATCTGGCCGAACGATGATAGCCTACGGATGCACGCATACGATAGTATTCTTCCCGTCTCGCACCCTGCTATTGAATACGTTCATGGAGGATGGAACGGCTTTCCTTACTGGATGGCGTACGCACCATATCCTGCAGAAGCGAGAGAGAACCCAAGCGTGGAAGCGAGTTATTACGGAACTATTTGGCGAACACCACCGGGAGCGACGAATCCAGTAGAGCCAGAACCAGCGGGCGCGCCTTCGAATTATAATAGTGATGTTGACCTTGTTTACCGCGCAGACGAAAGTAAAATGTATCTTTTTTGGAGGTATGAGACGGGAGCGGGGGTGTCACAGCACTATTGGAACGAATCAACCAACGGTGTAAACTGGATCAATAAAACGTTACTGATTCCTTCAGGCGCGGGCGCATCCCCTACGTTTCTTTACAGGAATAACCTGTGGCACATGTATGACGTGGACTATACAACTAATGCAGCCACCCAAGACCCGTTTATTATTTATTACCGGTTCAGCCCAACGCTTGCAGGATTAAAATCAGCAAGGAAATATCGCTGCACAATTAGCAACACGCCCGCAGGAAAACATATCTGGCACATTCAAATACGGTGGAACGAAACGCTCAACCAATTAGTAGGGCTTTTCAATTTCACTACCATCAACCCCGGCGGTGCTCCTAATAACGGTGGAGTTCTGGCCGTGGCCTTCAGTACCGACTTCACGACGTTCAATGTAGGTGAAGTGCTACCGATCGATATTAACGTATACAGGAGTTCGCTTGTGGAAACCCCTGCAGCCATCCGACAAGGTGCTTATGCTAAAGTAATCCTCAATCACCAATGGAATTTCAGGGGTGATAGCACTGTTCTCTTATTCGTTAAACCTAACGGTGCAGTTCCAACTTTCTCGAATTACGATAGCTACGAAAGCTCCTTGGGCGGGATATTCGGTACTCGTTACCGCTTAAGTTCTTTCTATGGGCTTCCTGCGGCCATCGTTCGCCGGTCATCCGATGACAGCACGATGCACGTTTACCCGGATGCAACGAATACAGACCTCACTTTAAAAAGCGGCCAAACGCTGACCTCGTGGCTTGGTGGCGCGGATGCTTATGTCGCGAGACTATACAACCAAGTAAAAAGCAAAGGCGATTACCTGACGTTTACTGGCACAGGACAACCGCGATTAATAAAGGGTATTTGGCATGGTACGAGCAGTTGGGGTATGCGGTTTGACGGAACGGATGATTTAGGAGGCGCGTACCAAGCGCTTGGAGTGCGACAGGTCTTTGTCGCGGGGTCACTTGACACGGGACGGATATATAGCCGGACGAATGAAACTTTATACGGTGGTTTGAACGGAGTGAACGAAACGCAGTTGAGAACCACTAACATTAGCCATCACAACGACCCTTGGCCGATGGTTCGCACTTATATATTCAACGGGGCGAATAGTAGGATAAGAAATAACGGTCAATTGGCGGCGGTGGGCGCAGTAACCAATCCTACGGCTACGGGACAATTTCAACTCGGCGCTTTTTATAGCGGTGGCTCACACACGAATTATTACAAAGGTGAGATAGCCGAAGTAGTTTACTTAAACACTGATACGGCGAGCGTACAAGGATTAACCGATATCGAGAATGTTTTAATGAGCGAATACGCTTACGACCCGGACAGTCTTTTATATGATACTTACACAGCAGCAGACGGAACGAACGTCACCAGCCACACAGCGAATTTAGGAGGTTCTTATACCGCTTCGGATGCGAACTGGACGATAACCAGTAACACTTTAAGACGGGGAGCAGCGGGTAGCGGCCAACCCACAGCGGTACTCACGGCTAACGGCCATTGGAATGGTATCGTAGAGGGCTCGGTTACCCCCGGCGGTTCAGGAGGCTCGGGACTTGTATTCCGGTACTACGACAACAACAATTTTTATTACGTCCGGGTGTTCGGCGGAACAACGCTTGCAGTCTTTAAATACGTGAGCGGCTCGCCCACGTCTATCGCTACCGCTACCGTGAGTGCAGCCGGTCAATGGAGCGCAAGGGTGGTATGTTGGGGCAATACCATAAGAGTGTATCTCAATGGCGCAGCAACTCCAGCAATCACCACAACAGACGCGGCGTGGTCGAGTTTCGCGGGGCCAGCAGTAGGCTACGGCTTCCACGCGGCGACAGGCGACACGCCAACGAGTGCCATTTTCGACAACCTCAAATTCTTTCCTAAAACGAGTTACTGATGAGAAATATATTTATCATACTGTTATTGTTGCCCATTTTTAGCGGTGCGCAAATTATTGTCAATCCGCAATGGACGAACAAGTCAAAAGCATTGATCACGTTCTTTAAGCGCGATGCGGCAGGTGATACTACCTGTTCTTACCCGGGGTGCATTGTTAATCATTCACCGCGTGTTACGTTGGGGAAACTCGAATATGGGACAATTCACATTTTACAATTGCAAGAAACGATTGAAAAAGCACCATACTTCGGCGTAAAGCATGACAACGATTGCGCGGTCTGCAAGAGACGCAGGTTTTATACCATGATGCACATAGTGAATACGCCACTTAACATTAAAATGTTGCTTTAACATGAAATACCTTTTTTATATACTCATCTTTTTTACCACTGTGGCGCGGGCGCAGACTTCGACCGATCAATATAGTCTCCGGTTGAATAGCCTGGGCACAACTTGGTATGTCGGCTCGGATTTTTCTAACCCAATATTTGGCACCGGCAGCACAAACGGTTATTGGAATTTCTTTAAGCCAATGAGGCTATACAACTTGAACACAACACAGCAAAATGCGTTGACGGGAGCGGTCGCCGGTCAATTAATCTTTAATACCGATAGCTTAACGGTTTCGATGTATACCGGCAGCGAGTGGTTGCCGTTATCAACTAAAGCGTATTCGAGAAGTGTTGGCGGCGCAGGAGGTGGAGTCGGTTCGGGCGATTTCAGTTCCAATACTTCATCCTCGGTAGATAATGAGATAGTTTTATTCTCCAGCACAGGGGGTAAGACGGGTAAGCGAGCAACACAGACAGGCGTATTAATAGGAACATCAGGTGTTCTTTCAGGAGCAACTACGTCGAGTGGGATAAGTGCTGCATTGAGTGATGAAACAGGAACGGGTGTGTTAGTATTCGGCACCTCGCCAACATTCACAACGAACATTACAAGTCCTATTGTTCACGGCTCATCGTCTGCGAGTGGTTCACTCCAACTTTCTTCTACCAGCAATGGCACAAAAGGAACAGTTACAATCGGAAATTTCTCTTACAACGAGGCGACGAACGTAGCAACCTTCGCGGGAAATATTTTAAACAACAGCGCAAGCGCTTATGATATTGGGGCAACTGGTTCGAGGTATCGATACGCTTTTGTGCAAGGCTTGAATATTAACAGTTCGGCGGCAGGCGCGGCAAGTACGGTCAATGTTATTCCAGGTTTTACGATTACAAACGGCACATCGTTGAACGCCACGGGCAACCAAGATGTGATGACCCTTAGTTCTGCCGGATGGGCGGGAACGGCGAACCGCGTCAACTTCTTAAACATACCTACGTTCACAATCAACCCGACAAGTGGCGCGGGTGAAGTAAATATTCTCCGCATTGCAAACACGGTGAACATTACAGGTACGTCTACCGCTATACCCAGGGCGATATTGGTTGATTGGACACTCACCAGCGCTCCCGGCGCGCGCGCGATAGAAACCATGGCCGGGCAAATACGGTTTAATGGACTTGCTGATGTAGGCACAGCCGACAGCTTACTTACTTACGAGGATGGCTACGTGGAAAAAGTTGCCACCTCCGTAGTCGCCCACGGCCCTACCTCCAATACCTACACACCGACAACCGCAAGCCCAACAAATATTGATGCGGTGACACCTTTAGGCGTGAAGTGGTTTAGGGTCGGCAAGATGGTTCATGTATATGGTGCGGTAGATATCGATGCTACTACAACCGGAACCGTAACGGCATTTACGATGACCCTTCCAACGGGCGTATTCGGCGGAACATTTGTGAATAACTACGATGCTTCAGGGATAGCCAATGTAACCTATTCAACCGCTAATGAAAGCGGGGTAGTTTTTGCGATTGCTGCAAGCGCACTCGTTGAGTTAAGATTTTACGCAGCATCCACCGCTTCGAACAGGTGGAGGTTTTCATTTTCTTATATATCGGATTAAAAAAAATTTATGCGAGTAGAATATTTCCCAAAACTCAATCCAGATTATAGTTCCATTTCGGGGCGTGTAGTTGCATACGCAGTTTTATTGCCTGATGTTATGCCAACGAACCGTTACTGGATAATGTCCGTACATGGCATTAGCGAGAGATCAGGTGGCACCAAAGAAAACTTAGAAAATCTTGTCTTGGGTTCTAAGCAAGCAGATGGAACAAGAAAGTGGCCTTATGTGACCGACGACATGAAAAGGGCGGTAGACATGTACGGCATAATAATGCTCATTCCAACCTACGAAGGAAACGCTTTTTTCGATGCTGCAAGGTTTGACTGGGTATACAAAGATGCCCGCACAAAGTATAATTTACACATTGACGGATGGGGGGATGGCTTCTCTTACGGTGGCGGCGCAGCGTTAAACGCGATTACGAGTGCGTTAACGGCCCCTTATATCGCGTTCGCTACACCGTGTGCCCCGACAAAAAGCATTGGGAATATTGCGCTCATTGGGCAAAACAAAACCGTGGTTCATATCTACGTGAATGACGAGGACGATAACGGCTCAACAAACTTAAGCGTTACTAAAGGAATTATTGCGGACATCAATAAAACAAATCCCCCAATTCCTGCGGTGTTCACGGCCTTTCGGCAAAAATACCACGGTGGACATAATGAAGCAATGACAATTGCACCGCCTGTTGCACCGGGCGGGCAAGGGCTTATCGATGCGGTGGAAAATAACTATGAACATTTTTTAAGCATTATGAAAGACGGGCCCCGGCAAATGAAAACAGGCACGGTCATCCAACCGCCCGCTCCCGCGCCCATCGATCCGCCAACGGTCACAATTGAAGCGCGAGTCTCATATACTATCGACACAACAGGTATTCACTTGATCGGTGATAAATCGATAGGCTATAAATCCGGCATGGATGGACGGTGGGAATTTGTTTCAGCGCCAACAGGTGTAACTAAAGAGCAAGTGTTCCCCGGCGGAAGCACATACATCAATGCAGACGGCAAGTTACCCAAACCCGGCACCTATAAATTCCAGTTCTTTTTGAAAGGTGTAGAAAAGCCGGTGGACGTAACTGTAGAACACGGGCAGGCAGCTAAAACCATTGTCTCCGCTTCCTCCACTTCAGTTACCATCGTTTATTCAGACGCCACCACAGAACAAGGTAGCATGACCTATACGGCTGGAAAAGTAACGTTCAAAAACAGCGCGGGGCAAGTTATCGCATGAGGTTACTAATTTTCATATTACTGTTTTCAAGCGTTGCGCAGGCGCAGCCGGTTGGTTATGTCGAGGGAACGCAAGTGTGCTGGTCTTTCAATGGCCGGGGTCACGGTTATTTCCGCGCTTCAGGATGGAACGCGGCGACCGATCATGTCTTGATATTTTTTGGTGGTGATGGTCAAACGAACTGCGGCAACTATGACGGTATGCAACCCGGTTTATTTCTTAGGGATGGCTCGGGTGGTAGTAACTGGAACGGGGTAACTAACTTGCCTGCTGATGTTGGTGGTGGAAGTAGAAAGTGGCTCGTGTTTATCATGACTAACCACGGCAACCAGCCGGACGTTTATGCCGCGGATATCACAGCCTTCCTCAACACCATAGGCGTAACAATAGATGCCGAATTTGGCAAGCGTATTCACTATGGCGGCGGTAGTGGTGGACCTGGTCGCGCCAACTCGTTTTTCAACTACTCGACTTCCAATCCTTACCGCACTTTTCACTCTACGGGTATTTGGATGAGTACGACCTTATACACCGTTTCAGCCAATACACCGGACAAAAATTATTGCTGGTATGGTGATGCCGATGAGAATGGAGGAACGCCTCCGTCTTTTACGATCAATGTTTATAATCAAATCGCCGGTGAACCTAATGTAGATAAATTTCTTGGTGTTACCGTAGGCGGCACCCACAGTAATACAACTTGGGGCGATTGCTTTAATATTTCAGGAACAGAGTATGATGACAATCGGTGGATATGGATGATCGTCGAGGGAGAAGAACTTATTATTGACCCCATTTACCCGCAAGATCACCTCATCAGTGTTAACGGCTCGATGGTATACGATATAACAGGTGCTGCACACAAGCCCGATCAATTGTTCGACGGCGACTTAAATACACTGGTGTTCGAAAATAATTTGAATGGATATATCCTCGATCAATCCGGCGGGCAAGTTGCATGGATTGTACTTGATTCATTTTATACACATCCTAAAGTGGCAGCGTATAAGCGCAACCTGAATGGCGGTGGTGGAACGGTTCAATTTTCATTTCACTACGATTGGACGGACACGGCGAGGCGAAGCCCGACGTATACTGCTACACTCGCGGATGGCGTATGGCGATTTGCAGACAGTGTCAATAGTAGGGGGTACGAGGATAGTTTTCGGTTGGTACTTATGCGCATTCCAAGTGGTGCATCTGATAAGTTTTCTGAGGTAAGAATATTCGGCGTCAATTCCGGCGCGGCGGCTTCCATTTACCCAACTTCAACTACGGCACCGCCCGACCCCGGTAAATTTTACATGGGGTATAACAAGGTTCACACGGATAAAAACTTAGATGATGCGGCCTATTCACAAAGAGCGAACACCGATCACGATTATATAGATACTAACGTCTATACTTTTAACGGTGGTTTCCGTTATGTTTTCAACCGGTTTGCGAATAGCATAACAGCATCTTACATACCTGTAAGGGATTCTGGGCGTACAATCTTCCCTTACCTCGCGGGGCCGCGCCTCAAATTTAAATACCCCAACCTTTCAAACGATAGCAAAGATATTCCCATAGGCAGCGACAGCACAAATATTGAGAACTGGGTTTATACCTATAGATCGTACTACGCTTTAGCGGCGAAGCTCGGTAATAATCCGTCGGTAGACATGAGCGCCTATACTTTCAACAGCACAACACCCGGCTATGGATTAGGGTTAATATCTGAAATCGAGGGATTAAATGAAGGCATGGGACGGTGGAAGGGCTTAGGTTTTCACAACCCGCGTGTACTAATTCTCAACTGGAAACAAACTTACAACGGCGCGAAAGCCGCCGACCCAAATATAAATGTAATCAGCGGTGCGCTAACGGGGTTAGATAGCTCTTTTTTCAAAGCTCTTTATATCTCGAACCTTATTAGGTTCCAAACAAAAACAATGCCGCTTGACGTAGTGGCAGCCAATGAGTACGCGACCAATGCAGGAGGCCAGCACCAAGGTGTGACGCAAGGTATAAGCCCGGAGAGATTTAGGTTATTAGAAAAAGGAACGGCTTTTATCAGCGTAGTGAGAAAACACGTTCCCGGCGCTCCTGTTTATCTCACGGAATTTGGATGGGACACACACGACGGAAGTAGCTACCGCGTACCAACTATCTCGGGGCAGACAGCGGAAGAAACAAAAGCAAACTTTTCCCTCCGCGCATTAGACCAAGGAGCAGGGGCGGGATTTTCCCGGTACTTCCACTACACCCATAAAACTATTGGAGGTGGTGATTTTGGAACGACTGGAATAAGTGTAGACATATTTATCCAGCAAGCGCCTAAAGACACATTGCCGTCCTATATGCAATTTGTTCTTACCGAGGGACAATGGAATGGTACCAACCAATGGTTGACTATCCCTTTACCGCTTTATTGGTATATGACATGCCGAGCATATTTGTTTGCGAATTACAAAGCATGGCCGGTTGTTCAAGTGAATGGGGATACGTCGGGATTATGGCGACATAAGTACGATCACTTAAGCGACCCGAATAAAAAAGTGTATAGCCTTGCAATGGGAACGGATGATAATTCATCAGTAAGCAATTACCAGTTCACCGTTACCGATGCGGTTTCGGCTAAGATGTATACTCCAACAATAGGGAATAGGTTTGGCGTTCAAACTAATTTATCCGTAGTCGATGGAGTGATAACCGTTCCCGAGGTGAGCGAGAAAACAAGGTATATCGAAGTAACAATTTCTGATGAGGAGCCCGACAACCAGGCGCCCGTAGCACTCGCAGGAAATAATATCTTAAAGACACTACCAACGAATCAAATAGACCTCGACGGTAGCAGCTCAACCGACCCCGACGGAACAATATCAACTTACTTATGGACAAAAATAAGTGGGCCGAGCACGTTCAACATAGTAAGCCCGAACACGGCAGAAACAAGCGTGACAAGCCTTGTAGAAGGAACATATGTATTTAGGTTGACGGTTACCGATAACGATGGAGCGGTAAGTACCGATGATGTGCAAGTAATCGTAGCACCGGAGCCGGTTATACCGCCGAGAAGGGGGAGGTTTTTTAGAGGAAGTTTAAAAAATCGATTTAGAAACTTATAGCAATGGAAGACCGTATATCACGAATAGAAAAGAGACTGGAGAGTATCGAGAACACGCAAAGGAGGATACTCAATATCTGTATTGGAATCGTTATTGGCCTTATCATCGGTGCCGTTTTATTCGGTGTAATATCCGTCAGGGAGGCGGTAGAATTAGCAAAATGAGCAAGCGAGAAAAACTAAGGACATTTTTTGTAGTCGGCTTCGTTGTATTCCTTACGGGTTGGGCTATACGGTCAACATTTATCATGCACAACTATGAAAATAAACCATTAGGCGGCGGGTTGATCGCAATCGGCATGTTCGCAATGGGGGTTTCAGCATTTAAACTCTTAAAAAAATAGACTATGGAATGGTACGAATATCTAACCTCTAAATGGCACATAGACCCGATCATTGTTGCCATCGTATTTCTATCTGGGTTTTTCCAAGAAAAGTATTTGCATTTTGAATTATCGAAAGACAAGCGATACAGTAATGCGCTAAAGACCTTGTTCCTGTCTTTGCTTGTTGGGGTAATCTATGCGTTCATAGTTTACCATGACGAAAGAGCGCAGTTGCGAAGGAGTGGGGCGGAGGATGTTTCTGTATCTATCCCGCTGAAAATGTATTTCATTAGCTACTTCGCGTCAACCTCTTTGTATGACATGGCGGTGAGACCAATTCGGAACTGGATAAATAAAAAGTTAGGTAACAAAGAAGAACCAGCGGTATAATAATTGAATAAACTTATTCTATGCAAATACACATTCATATTCATCATCACGGCAAACACCAGGATGATGAAGTATTGCACAACACTTTTACGCTAACAAAATCTATTCACACAAAAACAATTAACATCATGGCAGACTTAACGAATTTAACGCAGGAAGTTTCTGAATCAAGAACGGTAATGGCTTCCGCCGTAACACTTTTGCAAGGCTTGAAACAACGCTTGGACGAAGCCGGTACAGACCCGGTAAAGCTCCAAGAATTGAGCGCATCGCTCGACCAAGGAACTAACGAGCTTGCGGCTGCTATCACAGCCAACACGCCCGCCGATAACGGTGGTGGCACGGAGCAACCGCAAGGTTAATTACCTTAGTCAAAATTTTAAACCATGAAAAAGATCAAGTTAACGCAAGCCGACATTGACGCTAATCCATTGCTCAAGAAAATGGGAGCAGTTGCGGGGCAGGAGATGGAGTACAGTTTTGTAACTTCATCGAAAACCAACTCTAATGCAACAACTACTGATGAAGGTGGTGAAGATGATGGAGAAGATGGCGATGGCGGCGGGGGAAATCATCCCGGAAAAAAGCCCGGTAACTAACGTTCTCGTATCAGTCCTGTTAGTACTATACATGGCAGGACTGGTACTTTTTCATGTAATTGGCAACTTCGATTACGACCCAGCATGGGATAGTGTGTACTACCACTGGGACTTGGTAAAAGACCTGTTATTCTGGATTATCCTTTTGTCGCTAAAAAAGGAATTTGCGGCGATATTGTCACTCGTAATTATTTACGCATTCATAAGATTATTACTTGAAATATGGACAACAATAACAGGACAGGGGCCAAATATTTGGTACGCAATCGACATTCTATTCTTGGTGATGTTATCGATAATTATTTTGTTATCGATAATACAAAGCCTAAAAAAATGATATTACTCAAAGCTGTATTGAATGGATTAGGCGTAACAGGTACCGGGCTCCTGCTCTACAACAACGTGCTTGGATGGCGGGGAAATTTCCTATGGGTACTGATGGGCTTGTTTTGGCTCGTTCAATTTATTCGCGCCTGCCTCAAACTGTATTTTGAGTTCAAGGAGGGCCAGATAGAACTGGAAGCCAAACGAGCCCGCTACAAAACAAGATCATGAAACCAATAGTTTTCATAACCCAAAACCAAAAACCGATACTGTGGCTCATCATCGCGGTACTACTTTATATACTGTTCGCTAAACCCTGCAGCCGCGATAACTCCGACAAGCTCAAAGCCCTCGCCGCCGAGAATAAAGCCTTGACAGAAAAAGTTAAACGCGATAGCGCCTACCGCGTAGGTGAAAGAAAAGGAGAGCAAGTCGAGCGCGATGAGGCGGAAAGGAAAACCGCCGCAGCCGTTGCCGAAAAGATTTTAGCAGACCGCAAACTAAGCGAGACACAAGGCACCGTAAGACGGCTTGTCCATGACCTCGCTATATATAGAAACGAACCAATCGACAGTTTGTCTACAAAAGTGAATAAAAAATTTGTAGAAAGTTGCGACTCTTTAGCCCTCGTTGCCGTCGAACAGTCACAACAGATTGACTTATACCGGAAAGAGACAGACGAGGCTATGGAACTCATGAACTACGAAATCTTGTTACGAGACAGTGCCCTCGAAAAAGAAGTGGGTTACAGCGATAGCCTGCGGGCTGACTTCAACCGGCAAAGCACGTTACTGAAATCTGCGTTACAGGCTGGCCGTCCAAAAGGCAAGTTACTCGCGGGTGCGGGCGTGATCGGTAATGAGAAAACATTTTTAGCCGGCGGTAAGGTAATGCTCGCGTATCAAAGTAAGGGAGGAAAGCAGTACCAAGCGGAGGCCATGATCGTGAGAGGGGAGGTGTATTATGGGGCGGGGGTGATGGTGCAGTTGTTTAGGTAATCCCGAGGAGGCCGCAAAATTGCGGGCTCTGAATTTAGAAGGAATACAGCAAATAAGGGTATTCAAATATGCTTATTCGCCGTTTTTTAATCAAATAAGCGAAAGTATTTTCCTCTATTTGCAAAATTGTATAAATGAAGAAATTCAAAAGACGAACCGAATATGTTGAAGCCGCCCAATTCTTCCCGGATAAACCACTGCCGGAAGGCATGACCTTGTGGACAAACACAATTCCGCGTGATATGAGTTGGGGTTATGTTGATGCGGTAAACGGGAGGGTTCACATACTCGCGGGCGACTGGATAATCAAAAAGGTGGATGGAACTTATATTGTTAGAAAACCGGGCCAGTTTGAACAATTATTTGAGCCTGCTACCGCATAAAAAAACGCCCCGAATGTAAGTCGAGGCGCTATCATACCGTTAGCCTCCCGGAGAGGAAGCCATAATAAAAATACAATTTATGGCTACAACTACAAAGAAAAAAGACGGGCAAGTTTCATATGTCCTTGTCGGTTGCGGGGTATTCTCCCTCGGACTTATTCTCATTGATTTATTCGCTGCTAAATGGGCGCTCATGGGCGGCTGGCTTATTGCCCTCGCTGTCCTGTTCCACATCGGTACATTTTTCTCATGGTGCAAGGTCGTTCAGCATTGGGATAACCCGAATAAGGACTATTGGCGGAAATGGGTGATCGGTTTTGCGATAGCAGCAATCGCGGTTATCATGGGTCACTACGCGGGATGGATTGAGAATAGTCAATTCCTGGGCTCATGACCCCGTGGGACAAACTGTTTCTCGCCGCCTATTTCCTCGCCCTAATGATTTCGCAAGCGATTTGGCAGCATAACCTTTTCAAGCGAAACAAGCCCATCTCACACGCTTTACACGCGGTGTATTACTGTATTGCTGTTCTACCGATGATTTATTTTTTCAATCCTTGGTGGAAGGTGATTGTCATAGCCGTGGTGGAAAGGATCGCGCTGTATGATCCAGTGCTCAATTCGGTAAGAAACAAACGCCCAATACTGACCTATAACGGGGCGGGGAGTACGGGGAGCCTGCTCGATAGGCTGGAAAATAAACTTAGCCTGTTTGCGGTCACGGCGCTGAAGATGCTTTATATAGTTGGATTTATTTTGACTTTAATACTGATTTGATATGCGAGATAAAGTAAGTATAGACCGGGTGGCAAAGCTCCACCCGAAAATAAGGGACGAGGTGAAGGCCTTGATCGAGCAAGCAGAGGCCAATTTCCCGCCCAATATTGCGATAAGAATTGTACAAGGGCTACGAACCTTCGCGGAACAGGACGCGCTTTACGCGCAGGGCAGGACGGATAAAACGAAGCCTAAGGTTACCAATGCAAAGGCGGGCAGCAGTTACCATAATTACGGGCTGGCTATTGACTTCGCTTTACTGATCGACAAAGACGGTAATGGATCCTTTGAAACCCTTTCTTGGGACACTTTAAAAGACTTTGACCAGGATGGACTGCCGGACTGGAAGGAAGTAGTGAAAGTGTTTGAAGCCGCTGGTTACGAGTGGGGAGGACGATGGGCGACAATAGTCGATGCGCCGCATTTAGAAAAACGGTTTGGGCTGCATTGGAAAGAACTATTGAAGCGGCACAATGCCAAAGATTTTATAGAGCAGGTGGAGTATGTTAGGGTTTAGCGGTTCGCCCCTAACCGCGAACTAAGACCCGATTTCTTTTTACATCGATCACAGTACATCGTGGCATAACTATCAAAGCCTTTCATTTTGGCAAGTAAATGGTCATGTGTAGGACTAATTCCTTTCTCGGCATCGCATGTCCATTTGTGACCGAAGAAGAAGCAAAGTATTTTCTTTATCTTTTTCATATAAAATAGTGTTAGAGGCGGATGGGGAGTTGAGTGTTAATGAGGCGTAGCGGCTATTTAACCGGGCGTCCCATCCGGCCCGCGGGTAACGATAGCAGACTTTGCAGTTTTCATCTTTACATCCACCCGGTTCTTGCTTTCCATGCAACAATTCGTCGCGGTACTGTAGAAATTTCTCATTAAGTTCTTCTCGCATTTCTTTTACTGATAATCCAGACCGGACAATTAATTCTATTCCGGTCGTGATGTATTCGTCACTTGTAATAAATTCCCATCTCGTCATAAACTTTTGATTTATCTTGTCTGCGTGCAAAAACTCCCCGCCACCTTCACCCTGCGCTCCGTCACCTACCAAGGTATCTTATCCCCCGTTCATGGTGCCGGTACAAAAGTATATCATTTAATGGTCAACAATTTTTACTGGGGACGGTTACGGTATGTACGGGGCACTTGGGGTTTCGATAGCAACGATAAGGATATGGAGTTACTCGCGGGGGAGTTTGGGAAGGTGGTGGAGGAGGCAGAGGGTTAGTTTTTCGCGCCACCTTTTTTGAAATTATCGCATAATGGCTTTAATAGGTTGATTGCTTCAATAATTTGTTCTTTTGTTATTTCCTCGTACAACCTATTATGTTCGATATACTCATACAACTGTTGCGCGTCTACCGTGTACGGCAGGTTGGTATTCCAGTCCTCTTCTTGTGCAAAACCTATTCCAATAGTGGTGAACTTCGGAAACGCAACAAGCGCCTGGTCTTTGTACAGCGGCACGCGGAAAACCCAGTAATCTTCATTGATAGGAGGCGTGAGCATTGCAACGCCACCATTACCCAAATCAAAGTTGGTTTCTTTGTTCTTGAACTTCTCATTAAATTCTACTTGCATAATGTTTATTTTATCACGCTACACGACACCATCATCAAAAGGAGGGCGAGGAGTGCTTTCATTGTTTACTTTTTAATTCCTTCGAATAAACTCTACAACCGAAGCGCTATCTAAGCCGGTAATTTTCATCAAGTCTTTAATGGATTGCCGGTATTCCTCGAGATGAATATTACTTAAAACACCGTGCGTAATCGCTGCCTGCTCAAAGTATCGGCTTGCTTTACTGTGACTTCTTTGCCTCAGTTCGTAATTGTGGCAAGTATCCGCAATTGACAAGTAATGATGTCCCATTCTTTCCCAATGTTTCGCACGACCTTCGTACCGATCATTTTCACTTATCGGCACTTCCGATGTTATATTACAACCAGCAAGAAAGATTAAGAGGAGGAGGCGCATAATTCTGTTTTAAGTTTTTCAGCAAAATCTCTAACGGCTTGCCATGTGTGTTTCCAGTCCAATGGGTAAAGGTCTTTTTTGAAATCTGTCATATCTTGCCGCATCCAGCCAATTATCTCATTACCCCTTACTACCAAGTAGGCGTTTTTCTCGGTATATTCTACAGGAATTTTGCCGTTATAATAACATCCGCCACCGGCATCCTCTTGCTCCATGACCGTGTATTTGAAGTCTGGAACCTTAACCGCCTTTGCGGTGAAAATATTTTCAGGCTTCGAGTGTTCGCCCCCGAATTGAACGGTAAGTGTTTCGGCGTTGAGCGCGCCTTTCCTAAATATTTTATAAGACTTGCCTATTAATTTTTCTCTCATACACTTTATTTATCCCCTTGCTGGAGCGTGGAATGCTTTATTAAAGTCAAGAATTGCTAAGTAAGGAGTATTGCCAAACCCGCAAACGCCTTCCATCAAATCCTTGCCAAGTAACACGCGCCATTGGTTGCCATCTTTAAAGATCGATGGCTTCAGCGTAGCGAACAGGTTATATTCCGCTGTTTGATTCAGGGCTATCATTGTAGCCTCATGCTGAAGATCACCGTATAATCTGTCTTGGCAGGAACGGCTATACCAGTATTCTGTTTCGTTCATATGCTTGCGGTTTAATTTTTACTTTATTTTTCCCCTTCGGTAGACCGGGGAGTGAGGGAGCTTAGTCTGTATAAGCGATGAATGAAAATTTTCCAGCTTCGACATTAATATATTCCCACCTACCGCCGAATGTTCCTTTTACTTGCGGATATAGGCTTTCCCTGGTTTCCGAATTTGGCGGGAATACGCCTATGATCTTTTGCGAAAAATGAGTGTGACCTTCGTGTCGCATCTCTAATTTTTCAATTGTTTCCTTACTGTGGAATTTCCTATAAAACGAATCCCTCTGTTCGTCCCATTTCTTCATTTGCGCGGCGTAAGAATCCCGGTTGCGCTTCTCGATTTCTGGGTCAACGGCAACATAATCATCACCCGCTTGCCAATTACAGTCCGGGCAATACGCGGTATCGGTAGTACAATAGCTGCATGGCGGGTTGATATGGCAGCTACAGCCGCCTTCTTTATCGTGTTCGGCAATTATACCTTTGCAATCGTTTCGATTACAGGTTTCGCCTTTTACAAGGCCAGATTCCACGCTCGTCTTTACTTCTGTCATAAGTTATATTTTTCAAGTTAAAGGTTGGGGGTGGTTTCCGGGCCACTTTGCTTTAATTTCTTCCGGCGTTTCCAATCCCCATTTCTTCATAGCTTTAACACCAAGAAGACTTTTCATAGCTACTGCTGTTTCGTATTCTTTTGCGTGGTTGATGAGATCAAGGTACTCGTCCATTTCTTCATTAGTTTCAGGCATTCGTCCTTGCGTTTTCAACACAAATTCCTTCACTATATCGGGTATCGGTTTCATAACTTAACTGTTTACCGTTTGGGGTGAGTGGTTAAAATAATTCTCCTTGCTTCATGTCTGCATGGTAGCCGATTCCGCAGCAAGCCATTCCAATTTGCCCAGTCTGGAGCGTCAAAATAGGATTCACGTTGCAGGGTAATTCCGAATGCTTGCACCAATCGTTGTCACGGTGAATGCAGCCCGCGCAAGTTTCTTCGATATTATCCTTTGCCCAATAGTCTACCATTTCGCGGCCTCGCTCGTCGTCGCCTTCAATAGCCTTTGCCTTCCATTCTTCCCATCTTTCGCGGCGAAGCCAAGCCGACATTTCGACTTTAAACAAGTCGGACCAACGGATAGTTTTATCTACGGGCTTGTATTTCATTTTTTCTTTTTATACAACTTCTCAATAAACGCAATAATCTTTTCTTTCAATGTCTCTTTGCCAATTTTCTTTATTCGAGATTCGCGAACGTATACCGTTATTGGTTCTGCTTTATCCTCTGCCTCCGGCCTTCCAGCCCCTTCTCTTTTACCGCCGTGCTTTTTCTTTTTAGACATAAAT
>JGI10216J12902_100964502_pt1 | contig 32413 bp, 22 predicted proteins | sample KanNatreferecore_FD_12902 | JGI IMG/M metagenome (IMG submission 12902)
TCGAGGAACATTTTGATCGCGTCGAGCGTGTCCTGATGGTTCTCGACGACGAAGAATTTAAGTGGCGTGTTGTTTTTCATTCAGAGTGACAGGTTCGCCATTGGGTTGCGCAGGGTGCGGAATGGTCGGCAATTCGACGGTGAAAACGGCGCCCTCATCCTTGCCTTCGCTGTGGGCGGTCAGCCGTCCGCCGTGCGCGTCGATGGTCGCCTTGGAAATCGCGAGGCCCAGCCCCAGTCCGCCGAACTTCGCTGAGAACGATGTGCCGCCGCCCTGCTCGAACGGCGTGAAAATTTTCGGCAGCAGATGTTTCTCGATGCCCATGCCGCTGTCGCTCACGTCGATTCGCACCATTCCTTTGTAATTGTACGACTGCAAAGAAAGCTTCCCCCCGGCGGGCGTAAACTTGGCGGCATTCTTGAGCAGGTTCCAAAACACCTGTTGCAAGCGCGCCGCATCACCGCGGACGTAGTGCTCGCGCGCGTCGAACTCGACGGAAAGCTTTTGCTGCTTCGATTCGATGTCCGAGCGGCAGACATCCACGGCGCTCTGCACCACGTCGTGCAGATCAATGTCGGCAAGCTGCAACTCGACCTTGTTGTGCGTGATGCGGCTAAGGTCGAGCAGGTCGTCGATGAGCCGGGCTTCGAGCTGGACGTTGCGCTGAATCATTTCAAACACCGGCTTCAGCTTCGGAGGCAGGCTTTTATCCGCCTGGAGGGTGTAAACGGACATGAGCACGGGCGTAAGGGGCGTGCGCAACTCGTGGCTGAGCACCGCGAGGAACTGGTCTTTCGCACGCGAGGCGGCTTCGGCTTCGTCGCGGGCGAGCTGCGCCGCTTCGTAAAGGCGCGCGTTTTTCTGCGCCATCCATGTGCGCTCGGTCACCGTGCGCAACAACTCCACTTCATCCGTGGCCCAGAACCGCGGCTCCGGCCCCGTCGTGACGGCCATCGTCCACACGAGCACCCCCTCTTCGACGTAAGGCACCACGATGAACGCGCGTATTTGGTGCAGGCCAAAAAACGTGTCATAGGCAGCCGCTGTGCGCGCGTCCGTTTTGGCGTCGTTCACCACGATGGTTTCGCCGTGCAGCAGGCTGTCGATCAGGCGCAGTTTGATTTCGGAAAAGGAATAGATTCCGTCGAGTCCCTGCACGCCCGCGGCATAATTCCGAAAGACGATGATCTCCCGCGACTCAGTCATCACCTCCGCGCAGAGACAACGCGACACTTGCAGAAACTCTCCGACGGAACTGACCGCGACGCGCAACACTTCCGAAGGGTTGGCGAGCGGCCTCATGCGGTCGCTAAACTCGCTCAGAAATCTTTGATTGAATTCGACGCGCTTGCGCTCGGTGACATCGACGGTCACGCCGGCAAACCGTTCTGGCTGACCGTCCGCGCCGAGAAAAAGCTGCCCGCGCGATTCAAGCCACGCGACGGTGCCATTAGGCCGCACAATGCGGAACTCAACTTGAAACGGCGCGTGCGCACTGATGGAACGTTCGATGGCATCGAGGACCTTCGGGCGATCTTCGGGGTGAATCAGGCGCTCGAATTCATCGAAGTTCCCGGAAAATTCTCCCGGCTGCAGGCCGTGAATCTTTTGCGTGATGGGCGACCACGTCATCGTGCCGCTGCGTAGATTCCGTTCCCAGGCGCCGAGCCGTCCGGCTTCGAGCGCGAGCTTGAGCCGCTGCTCGCTCTCTCGCAGCGCTTCGTCGGCGACTTTGCGGGCGCGGCGCACTTCGGCCTCGCGCAATTCGCGTTCGACGGCCGGCACCAGCCGCGCGAGACGGTCCTTCATCACATAATCGTTCGCGCCGCTCTTCATTGCGGACACGGCGATGTCTTCGCCGATGTGGCCCGAGACGATGATGATGGGAATGTCGTAGCCGCTTTCCTGGAGGAGCTTCATGGCGGACGGGCCGCTGAACTGCGGCATGACGTAGTCCGAGATGACGAGGTCCCATTTGCGCGCCTGCAATGCCGCGCTCATCGCCTCGGCATTATCGACGCGAATGAAGTCGGGCCGGTAACCGCCACGCCGCAGCTCGATGAGCATCAGGTCTGCGTCATCCTCGGAATCTTCCACCAGCAGTAAGTTCAGCGTCCGCATCGTTCAGCTTTATTCAAGGCATGTCACATCGGCGGCCTGGTTGCAATCTGCTCTTGCTCGAAAATGAGCCAGCGCGAGACCCCCTGGAAAACATTCTTCCTCCTTGGCGTGCGGGACCATCAGGCGCTTTGCGCTAATCTCGGGCGCGTTTCGCGCAAAGCCGTCTCGATAGCTTTGGCCAGTTGAAAGATGACGTAACCATTGCGGTGGCGCAGTACTTCCCAATCGCCACTGGAGGTCGTGATGACGAGCGCGAACCGGCGGAACGGCCATGGCACGAGCCAGGAACGGCGGCGCGAGCAGCGCGCGGAAAGAATTTCCGTGAGAGGATAAGTGCGTTGTCCGATGCTGAGTCCAGCGGACGTCACCGTGGCGCAATCATCCCTGAAAAACACTCTCCCTGGCATGGTCGGATTATAGCACGGGTGAGCGATGGCTGCACAAGCGGCGTTCCAGGCTCCTGGTGCATGAGAAAACCGCCAGGTTGCTCAAGCCAGGTTAACCGGATCGATGTCCACGGCCATCAGCACATCATCTGGCAACGCGAGCGTGGCTTGCATTTGCGCGATGGCGCGACTGAGCTTCGTCATCGCACGCGCGCGGAGCATGATTTGATAGCGGTAGAAAGTCTCAGCGCGAGCGAGCGGCGCGGGCGCGGGACCGGCGATGATGAACGTGCCCCCGGCATCCTGCCGGATCTCCGTCGTTTGTCTGACAGGCGCGTCGCTCATTTGTCGTGGCGCCTGACCCGGCAAGATGCCGGGGGCGCGTTCCGGCAGCAGCTTCTCTAACTCCGTTCGCACGTGCTCCGCGCTCAAGCGCACTTTGTCCTCGTTCCTCCCGCGCAACGTCAGCAGCGCGATGCGTGCGAGCGGCGGATACTTCAATTGCTCGCGGAACTCGATCTCCTGGTCGTAGAAGCCAACGAAGTCGTGGCGGCGGGCGTATTGAATCGCCGGATGAAATGGCGTGAACGCCTGCACGAACACTTCTCCTTCCACGTCGCCGCGGCCGGCGCGACCGGCAACTTGCGTGAGCAATTGAAACGTCCGTTCCCCCGCGCGAAAATCCGGCATGTGCAGGCTGAGGTCCGCGTAAATGATTCCCACCAGCGTTACGTTCGGAAAGTGCAGTCCCTTCGCGATCATTTGTGTTCCAACCAGCACGTCGATTTTACCCGCGCGAAAATCCCCGAGGATGCGACGGTAATCGTCTTTGCGCTTGAGGGTGTCGGAATCCATCCGCGTGATGCGTGCGTGCGGAAACAATTTCGCCAGCGTGTCTTCAACTTTCTCTGTGCCGAGGCCGGAGTAGCGAATCGCGGCGTTGCGGCATTTGGATTCCGGACAGACCGACGGTGCATTCGCGGAGTGGCCGCAGATGTGACAAAGCAACTTAGCCGCCCGCCGATGGAACGTGAGCGACACGGAACAATTCGGGCACTGCGCGACGTAACCGCACTGCGGGCACTGGAGGGAAGTCGAGTAGCCACGGCGGTTCAGGAACAGGATGGTTTGCTCGCGCCGTTCCAGACGCTGCGTGATCGCTTCCTTGAGTTGATTGGAGAAAATCGGGATGCCCTTCTGCTTGCGGCCTTCCGCGCGCATGTCAATGACGCGCACAATGGGCATCTTCTGATCGTCCACGCGCGTGGTGAGTTCGAGCAATTCATACTTCCCGCGCTTCGCATTGTGATAGCTCTCCAACGAAGGTGTCGCGCTGCCGAGCACCACGACGGCGCCTTCCATCTGCCCGCGCACGACCGCGACATCGCGGGCGTGATAGCGCGGCGATTCCTCCTGTTTGTACGAATGCTCGTGCTCTTCATCCACAATGATGAGTCCGAGTGGATCGACCGGCGCAAAAATCGCCGAGCGTGCGCCGATGACAATCCGGGCGCGTCCCTGGCGAATCTTGTGCCATTCATCATGACGCTCCCCTGCGGAAAGGTGCGAGTGCAGGACTGCGACCAGAGTGCGGAGCGGACCGGAACTGAAGCGCGCCTTGAATCGCTCGACCGTTTGGGGCGTGAGCGAAATCTCCGGCACCAGCACGATGGCGCCTTTGCCTTGCTCCAGCGTGTGCGCGATGGCCTGAAGATAGATTTCTGTTTTGCCGGAGCCAGTGACTCCGTGAAGCAAAAACGTCCTGGCTTCTGCACTCTGCGGCCGCGCCATAGCTAGTTTGATTCTTTGCAGAGTCGTGGCCTGCTCTGTGTTCAAAACTATCGGTTCTGTAGGCAGGATTTGTTCATTCGCGTAAGGGTCGCGCTCGTCCACTTGCGGCGCGATGGCGACGAGACCTTTGTCTTCCAACTTCCGGATCGTCACCGGCGTGGCGCCGGTGAGCGTGAGTAGCCGTTGCAGAGGCAACTCCCTCCACTCCTCGATGACGTTGAGAATGTCCTGCTGGCGTTTGGTCAACTTCGGGGGCGCGCCGCGCACGGGATTCACACGCACGAACAATCGTTCTTTGAAGTGCGCGTCTTCTTTCCGCACGGCGTCGGGCAGAACACTCTTGAGTGCGATCTCCGGCGCGCAGCAGTAATAGTCCGCAATCCAGCGCGCGAGCTTGAGCACTTGCGGCGTAACAAGACTGGACGCGCCGATGATTTTCGCGATGGGCCGCAGGTTCGTGTGCGTACTTTCTTCCAGGACTTCCGTCACGACGCCGTTCACCTGGCGCGGGCCGAACGGGACTTTCACGCGCGTGCCCACGTCGATGCGCGGCGCAAGGTCAGGCGGAATGGCGTAATCGAACTCCTTGCGGAGCGCGATTTCGAGGGTGACGCGGGCAACCACAGAAAGAGAAAACACCAAACTCCAAAATCCAAACACCAAATAAATTCCAAATTCCAAAAATCCAAACACGTCGTTACCGGCGGTCAGAAACATCCGCCAGCGTTGTTGGGAAGGGACATCGTAAAATCGCAAGTAAGATGCTGTTGGTACGTTGTTTCCGGTTGAATAACCCTCTTTCGTGCCGCAGTCTGATGAAGTGCTGCGCTGGGCGTGGCTCAATCGTATGAAGTCGCCGAAGTTTTTTCCACGAGCAGTTGCGCTGTTGCTCGCATTTGCCATTCCCGCTTTCGCCCAGATTCCGCGCAACGACCGTTTGCTCCAGAGCGAATTGAAGCAGCAACAGATTCAACGCACGACACAGCGTGTGGGCGATCAGCTCTCCGCCATCATCAGCGAATTCGAGCGCAACGGCATCGCGGGCGAAGACGTGAAGGTGTTGCGCGCGATTCACATGGTTTTGAACCGGCTCAGCGAAAAAGACATGGCGCAGGTTGTCACTTTGTTGCAGCAGGCGCAGAAGGCCCCGGACGACAACGCTGCCAAGAAGGACGTGATCGAGGCTTACTCGGGACAAAAAGCCATCACCACTCAGCTCAAGCAACTGCTCCTCGAATATCAGCGGCAACAGGCGCTCTACGAAATGTCGATTATGCTGCGCGGGTTGGCGGCGCGGCAGTCGGCGAACATGCGCGTCGGCGTCTGGCTGGCGCGGCAGGTGAACCAACGGGCGATCAATCAATACGGCGAAGATGAGAAACGTTATTTGAGCCAGCAGGAGATCGATCAGATTGCGATCAAGGATGAGGTTGGGCTGCTGCTGAACAAATTGGAGAAGTTGGCGCAGGAAAGTGACGGAACGCCGACGGGCGAACGTCCGAAGGCCGCACTGGATCAGGCGAAGAATAGCGGACTGCTCACGGCGCTCAGCGGTTCGGTCGAGGATTTGAAGGGCGCGCGGCTGCTCAGTGCAACCGGCAATGAGAAGAAGGCGCGCGATCAGATGCGCGACGTGGCGCGGACGTTGTTGCTGTCGAAAGACCTCGTCGATTTGCTCCGTGCTGCGATCCAGGAAACGGAGAGCGCCATCATTCAACAGAAGCAGGTCATTGAGTTGACGAAGAAGATGGAGCGCCGGGACGACGCGCGCGACACGGAGGACAAGCAGTTCGAAGTGGTCGATAACACGGACCTGATTCGCCGCGACATCAATGATGTGGCGCCGACAGCGTCTTCGTATTTCAAGACTTCAATCGATCGGATGCAGGAAGCGCGCGCATTGCTCAACGACGGCAAGGACATCAAAACGAAAGTGCGCGAGACGCCGCTGAAACAGACGGACGCGGTGGTGAGCCTCGAACTGGCAAAGCGCGCGTTGCAGGAGCAATTGGCGAAGGCGGAAGAGGAAGCACAAAAGCCGGAGAGCGTCCTGGCGAATTTGCGCGAATTGCAGAAGCAGGTGCAGGAGCTGATCAAAAAAGAGGAGAAGCTGAAGGAGGAGACGGCGGCCGTGGAGAAGAAGCCCGCGGAGTTGAAAGCGAAAGCGCCGGAGCAGGGTGAGATTCGCGATGCGACGCAGGATGTTCAGCAGAAAGCCGCGAATGACGCGCCGACGGCAGCGCAAGCCTTGAACGAAGCGGCGAACCAGATGGAGAAGGCGCAGAAGGATTTGGCCAAGAGCAAGAATTCTCCAGACGCGGAACAGGCGGCGATTGAAGCGCTGAAGAAGGCGGACCAGGAACTCAGCGAGAAAATCGCGAAGCTGGAGGAGAGCGAGAAGCAATTGGCCGCGCTGGAAAAGCTGTTGGAGAAGGTCGAGAACATCATCAAAGACCAGCAGGCGGTGCGGCTCGACACGGCGAAGAACGCGGTGAAACCGGACACGAAGCCGATTGGCGAAATCGCGAACAAGCAACAGCAGACCGGCGAGAAAACCGGCGAGGCGCAGAAGGAAGCGCAAGAGCCGGTGCCGAGTGCCGCGGCGCATTTGGGCGAAGCGAAAAAGGAAATGAGCGACGCGAAGGGCAAGCTCGACAAAACGCAGCCCAAGGACGCGCAGCCGCCGCAGACCAAAGCGATCAACGAGCTTTACGCGGCGAAGCGCGACATCGAGTCGAAGATGAACGAATTGCGGGACGAGCTGGGGTTGGCGAACCAGAGCAGCCTAGAAGACGCGCTGGCCGCGATTGAAAAGGCGCAGGAGGAAGTGAACAACGCGATGGCGGAGATGGCGAACGCGCCCGCTGGGTTGCTCGATGCATTGCAAAAGCAGCAGCAGGCGATTGCCAATGCGCTTGGTGAACATTCGAAGAGTTCGGCGTCACCGAAAACTTCACAGGCGCAGCAAGCAGCGGCGCAGGCGGCGCAACAATTGGCCGACAGCAATCTGAAGGACGCGATCGGCTCGATGCAGAAGGCGCAGGAGGGAATCGAGGGCGCGCAAGCGGGCGATCAGCCGAAGTCCAATCCGCAAGGAACACCGGCGCTTCCGCAACTGGGCCAGCAGCAACAGGAGGTCAAGCAGCTCGCGGAACAATTGCTCGCGGCACAACAAGGCGTCAGTCAACAAGCGATGCAGAACGCAGCGCAGCAGCTTGAACAGGCGTTGAACGACGTGACGCCAATCGCCGCGGGACAGGCGGGACAGCTTCCAGCAGCGGCGCAACAAGCGGTACAGTCGGCGCAATCGTCATTGACGCAAGCAGCGGCGCAAGCGGGCGCGAACCAACAACAACCGGCGCAGGCCAACGCGCAGTCAGCGGCACAGGCGCTCGCGCAGGCCCAGGCTGCGCTCCAACTTGCGCAGGCGGGACTCAGTTCTCAAATGGCGCAGGGGCAGGGACAGCAGGGCCAAGGTCAATCGCCGGGCCAGGACGGCCAGGGCCAGGGAAAACAAAAGGGGCAGGGAAAAGGAACTCCGCCGCCAAAAGGTAGTGGCGAGCAGGGAAATTGGAGTGGCGCGGGCGGAGCGAATGGCGCGCGCCGGTCGGCCAGCGGCAACGGCACGTTCATCGGTTTGCCAAAGCGCGATCGCGCGGCGATTCAGCAGTCGCAAGCGGAGAAGTATCCGCAGGAGTATGGGCCGTTGGTGGAGCAGTATTTGAAGAACCTTTCGGATCAGAATGATGAGTGATGAGGAAATCCCAAAATCCAAAATCCAAAATCCAAATAAATCCCAAATTCCAAAATCCAAGAGCGTGTGTGCGGCGCAGTTGGGTTTTGGAATTTGGATTTTGGATTTTACTTGGAATTTGGATTTTGGGATTTGGAATTTCTTCAACTCGCGCCGCTGATGCGCCAGCCACTCGCGACCCCGTCCGCGTCGATGAAAAAACCGACCAGGTGATCAAAGGCGCGCTAAAATGGCTCGCCTCCAAACAAGCCCCCAACGGCGCATGGGGTTCCACCGACATGGAAATGCAGCATCCCACCGCGATGACGGGGTACGCGCTGATGGCTTTTCAGGCGGCGGGACATCTTCCCGGCGAGGGAGAGTATGGCAAACAGGTTTCGCTCGGCATGCAGTATCTGCTCGATTCCATCGCCGCGGATGGGTTGATGGGCAACAAGAACAACGGACAATACATGTATGGCCACGGCGTGGCGACGATTGCGCTCGCAGAACTTTACGGACAAACGAAGTCGCCGACGGCGCGCGTGAAGCTCGACAGGATTGTGCGCGTCATCGTCAGTTCGCAGAACAACGAGGGAGGCTGGCGCTACCGGCCCATCGCGTATCAGGCGGACATTTCGGTGACGGTGTTGCAAGTGGTCGGTTTGCGCGCGGCGAAGAACGCGGGACTCGATGTGCCGCAATCGACCATCGACCGCGCCGTCGATTACGTGAAGAAGTGTTATCACGCGGAGACCGGCGGATTCAGTTATCAGCCGGGGCAATCGCCGGGTTTCGCGCGCACTGCGGCGGCGCTTTATTCGCTGCAGGTGTGCGGACTTTACGATGATCCAATGGTGAAGGCGGGCTCGGATTACCTGTTCAAACATTTCAAGGAGTCGCGCAGCGAGTGGTTTACTTACGGAAATTTTTACGCCGCGCCGGCCCAATACATGCGCGGTGGCGAGACGTGGGAAAAATGGTACGGACTGTTGAAAGAGGCACTCGTCAAGAAAGCCACGGTGAAGGGCGACATCGCGTATTGGGACCCGAACGAAACGCAACTCGATGGCGGGCGCAATGTGGGCCCGGTCTATGTGACGAGCGTTTACGCGATGATTCTGGCGATGCCGTATCACTACATCCCCCTCTATCAGCGCTGAGCAATCATGCAGCGCGCCGCTTGTTTTTTCATCCTGTTCTGCGCCGCTGCGGCTTTCGCAATCGACGGTATGGTTTCAACGCTCGACGGACGCAAACTCGAAGGTGAAGTGGAGCTAACGCGCGGTGGTTTAATCGTGAAGTCTGCGCAGGGCAATGCGGTCACGGTTCTCGCCAGCAACGTTGCCTTCGCGACGTTCTCGACCAATGCCGTCGCGCAAACGAAAGGAACGGGCAATGGACTAATGGGCATCTACTTCGCTTCGACGAACTTCAGCGGTCCCTCCGTGATTCGCCTCGACGAAGCGTTGGACTTCGATTGGCGCGATGAGGCGCCCGCGCCGGGAATTCCGAAAGACCATTTCAGCGTGCGCTGGATGGGTGAGATCGAAGCGCCAGCCACGGACACTTACACGATTCACTTCGGGTCGGATGAAGGCGGGCGAATTTATTTCGACGGCAAACTCGCGGGTGAACGCTGGACTCGCCGGGCCTATGAAGAAACGAACTTCACGGTAAATCTCAACGCGGGCGAGAAGCACAAAATTCAGATCGAGTATTTCGACTCGTTCGGCGAGGCCCGCGCGCGGCTCTGGTGGAGCACGCCGTCAATGCCGAAGACAATTGTTCCGCGCAACCGTCTGTATGCGGCGAGCTTTGACGCCGTGCATAAAGCGGAGATTGCCGGGTCGGAAGGTCTGCTCGCGACCTATTATCACAGCCGGAACTTCACCAGCTACAGTTTCACGCGCGTCGATCCGCAAATTGATTTCAACTGGCTGGGCAGCGCGCCCGCGCCGGGAATATCCAGCAACGAATTCAGTGTCCGTTGGTCAGGCAATCTTCTCGTGACGAACAACGGTGAATATACATTTCACGTTCTGGCGGGCCCGCCCATCCGCTTCTTCATCAACGACAAACTCATGAATGATCCCTCGCTGGCCGCGCCGCAAAAAACATGCACGGCGACGTTGAGGGCCGGTGAGCGTTGCGAACTGCGGTTGGAATTGAGTGCCACGAACGGAGCGGTCGGCGCGCAGTTTTTGTGGAGTGGCCCCGGCATCGAGAAATCGCTCGTGCCGCGCCAGCATCTTTCGCCGGCGATTGCGCCGCCGGCCAGCCTGTACAGCGGAGCGGGTCCGATGTGGCCGGCAGGGGTGGTTCTCTTGAATGGCGCCATCATTGCCGCGCCCATCCAGAGGGCGAGCGATTCGGCATTGCGCTTTCAAGCTGCGTTTTCGAAACAATCATTGCCGCTCGCCAAAGTGGCGCGCATTCACGTCCAGCCGCTGGGCAGCGAAATTTCGGCGGCCCTGCCCAGAGACCGCGCGGGTGTGCTGCTTAAGAACCGCGACTTCATCGACGGAGATTTCGCGGGAATCGAGAATGGCCGCGTGAAAATCACTTCAGTGCTGTTCGGCAATCGCACGTTCGATATGGCGAAGGATGTCGTCGTCATCGTGCTGCGCGGGAACGAGCTGCCGGCGTGGCGTTATTCGGTCTCGGCGCGCGACGGTACGGCTCTCTACGGGCAGGCTATGATGATTGAACCATCGCGAATCGCCATCGTGGGCGCCGCGGAGTTCTCCATTCCTTCCGCCGAATTGAATCACATCGAACGGCGCAACGAATCCGATTCGGCGCGCTGAGCAGCGCCGTTGACGCGCGCGCGCGACCAGGCGCATCCTCCAGCCATGATTTCTCGTCGTCTTGCGTGTGCGCTTCTATTGAGCGCGGTCGGTGTCTTTGGCCAGAACGCGCTTGCCCAGCTTCCCGGCTCCAACAAATCCAAACCGCGCGTTCAGACTGCCGCGAAGCTGCCGATTCACGCCGGGCCGTATCTCGAACTCGGACCACTGCTCGGGCACGTCAGTTCGACGAACGCGAAGATTTGGGTGAAAGCATCCGCACCTGCGCTGCTGTCGGTTGTAGTCGGCGAGAAAGAAGATTTGTCTGACCGCAAGGGTTTCAAAGCGCCGCCCCTCGTGGCGGCGAACTTCTTCAGCGCGCACGTGCTCGTGACGGACCTGGAACCGAACACGCGCTATTATTACGCGGTGCTGACCGACGGCCAACTCGCCACGCCTAGACCTTTTCCGTCATTCAAGACTGCGCCCGCTGAAGGAGCGAGTGGCCGCCAGCGCTTCGCGTTCGCCTCGTGTGTTGGCCATAACGGCTTCGACTCGGCGGCGACCTGGGCGGACATGGCCACGCGCACGAACTTCGACGTGTTGCTCATGCTTGGAGACAATCATTACGGCGACACGACTGCTCCGGCGAAGCACTTCGAAGTGTTCGGCGTCCAGCGACGGCTGCCGGGCTACGCGGAGATTTGCCGGCGCGTTCCGCAGTACGCTATCTGGGACAACCACGATTATGGGCCCGAACCGACGGACAAACGCGCGAAGGGCAAAGAAGATTCATTGCGCGCGTTCAAGATGCTCTGGCCCAATCCAGCTTACGGCGAGCAGGACAATCCCGGCGTCTATTTCAAGTTCGCGCGCGGCGACATCGACTTCTTCATGCTGGATGGCCGCTACTATCGCGATCCGAACAACGCGCCGGAGGACGGGCACAAAACTCATCTTGGCGAAAAGCAACTCGCGTGGCTCAAACACGAACTGGCCGCGTCGAAAGCGAAGATCAAAGTGCTGGGTGTGGGCGGTGAGTGGCAGACGCACGGCCAGCCTGCATCGTGGACGAGTTTCCCGCGCGAGCGTGATGACTTGTTCAAGTTCATCGAGGACAAGGGCATCACAGGCGTGCTGCTTTTGTCGGGCGACCGACATTTCACAGCGGCGTATCAGGCGGCAGGCAAGTTCATCGAGGTCACGAGTGGCCCGCTCGGCAGCAAGGCTGTGACGCCGAGAACGACGCCGGAGATGTTTTGGAACGCAGGCGGCATGGGCAGATTCTACTGCATCTTCGACGTGAACACGGAGGGAGCGCAGCCGGAGATCACGCTGGAGATTTATCGCGCGAGCGAAGGATTGGTCCTGCGCCGCGCGTTCACATGGGACGAAGTACTGGGCAAAACAAAAATCAAACCGCTGCCCCAACGTGCCCCCGGCGTCCCGCCGGGTTCCGGGGCCGCGCAGTAAAGAACGTTTATTGCGAGGAGACCGACCCGGCAAGACGCCGGGGTAGTGGGCTAGCCCACTACCGATGCCGGGGGCACGTTGACAGCGGGCACCGAAAACAGTAGCCAAGAGCCATGAAACGATTCTTCGCCTTTCTTGGGACAATAATCTTCTCAACCGGGTCTGCGTTCGCCGCCGACGCGCCTGCCACTTTCAAAGTCAGCGAGTTCACGTTCAAGCGTCCGGATAAATGGGAATGGGTCGAGAGCACGTCGTCGATGCGCAAGGCGCAATTGAAAGTGAACGATGCCGACAAAAAGAATTCCGCCGAAGTCGTGTTCTTCCATTTTGGCCCCGGAAACGGCGGTGGCGTTCAGGCCAACGTCGATCGCTGGTTTGGCCAGTTCGAGGGACCGCGCGAGAAGATTGGAGCGAAGAGTGAGAAGACAAAGATCGGCAAACACGATGTAACTTTCGTACGAGCGGAAGGAACCTACCTGAGCGGCATGCCGGGTGGCGCGCGCACGCCTCAGCCCGGCTCCGCGCTGCACGGCGCAATCATCGAGAGCGACGATGGCGCCGTGTTCGTGAAGATGACCGGCCCGGCCGCGCTCGTAAAATCCGCCGAGAACGATTTCCGCAAGATGATCGACTCGGCGCTAAAATAGCGGTGAGAGGCGGACAGTAATCAGTGATCAGTAGTTTCGCGCGCTGGGCGTTTGCTGTCGTATCGAGCTCCAGAGACTGAATACTGATTCACTGATTACTGTTTCACTTCCGTGCAAGAGACGGCATTCTTCTGCCATGCTCAACGTCCTCGTTGGATTGGGAATTGGGGTCGTTCTCGGCGCGGTCATCGGCTGGTTGATTGGCGTGCGCAAAGCCGTCCGGCCGCAGACCGATTTGCAGCCGCTCGTAGATGAATTGCGCAGCCGCGTTGGTCAGTCCGAATCCGAACTCAGTGGCGCTCGCACACAACTGTCGGATGAAAGATCGAAAGCTGCCGCTGCCGTGGCCGAGCGCGACGCGGCCAGGCAACTCATCGAGACGCAGCGCGAGTTGAATGAGAAGGCGCTGCGGGAAGCGAAGGAAGCGCAGGCGAAGGCATTGAACGATTTGCGCGAAGCATTCCGTGCCTTGAGCGCTGAAGCATTGCAGAGGACTCAGCCCGAATTCCTGCGGCTGGCCAACGAGACGCTCGCGAAGTTTCAGGAGTCCGCCAAAGGAGATTTGGCGCAGCGGCAGCAGGCCATTGCCACACTCGTTGAACCATTGAAGCAGCAGCTCGAAACGTATCAGAAGCGGCTGCAACAAGCCGAGTCCGCGCAGGCCACCACGCTCGGCGAAGTGAAGAAGCAACTCGACACGCTGGCGCAACAAAGCCAGACGCTCTCCACGGAAACGTTCGCGCTACGCAAAGTGCTCAGTTCGAACCAGGCGCGCGGACGCTGGGGCGAGGAGACGTTGCGGCGCGTCGTCGAGTCCGCCGGCATGAGCGCGCACTGTGATTTCTCCGAGCAAACGCAGGCCGGCGACGGCAAACCCGATCTCGTGGTGCATCTGCCGGGCGAACGCGTCATCATCGTTGATTCCAAAGTGCCGGAACTGGATTTCCTCAGTGCCCTGGACTCGGACGCGACTAAGCGGGCCGACGCGCTGGCACAACACGCGACGAAGCTGAAGGCGACAATCAAGGCGCTGGCCGAGCGCGATTATCCAAGCCAGTTTCCGAACGCGCTCGATTACGTCGTCCTGTTCCTGCCAGCGGAATCGCTGTTCAGTGCCGCGCTGGAAGGCGATCAGGAATTGATGATTTGGGCGCAGAACCGGCGCATCCTGATTGCTACGCCGTGTTCGCTCATCGCGATTCTGCGCTCGGTGAGCCTGAGCTGGCAGCAACACCAACAGAGCGAGAACGCGCGCGCGATTGCGGAGGCGGCGCAGGAGTTGTTCAAACGCGTTGTGACGTTCACCGAGCACTTCGAAAAAATTCGCGCTGGCCTCGAACGCGCGAACTCGGCGTTCAATGAAGCCGTAGGCAGCTACGAACGCATGGTGCGGCCCAGCGGGCAGCATTTGCTGGAACTGGGCGGCACGGATGCGCAGCGGGAACTCGCGGACGTGGCGCGTCTCGAAACTTCATTGCGCCTCGCGCCGACGAATAACTAACGCCGCTATTCTGCGTTTCTGTAAGTGAGCGTCACGCGTTTGGCGACCAATTCATCGGTGGCGCGGCCCACGGGTGAAAGCACGCTGAAGCGGGTGAACGCATCCAACTTTTTCAACGAGCCGAACCAGCGATTGCCTTCTTTGAGTTTTCTCAACTGCTCCGTCATCGGGTAGCGCAGTTCCAGCCGCAACTGCAAGACGTCCGTGCCGCCATCGGGACGCGGCGGCATCAATTGCCGAGTGTAAGCAAGATAGAACTCTGTCTTCGTGGCAGGGCCCCATTCCGCGAGCAACATGTCGGCGTCGTCTTGAAAGCGGCAGCCGCGCACCCGCACTTCACGATAAAACATTTCCATTTCGGTTGCGGCCATCCCGCCCTCCATGCCTCGCAAAACGAGATCGTTGCCCTTGAACTTCTTCAGGACGTCTTTGGGATCGATTCCCTCGGTCGTGTCGCAAAGCATTTCATAACGCTGTTTGTCCACGAGGTTGTCACACCAATCCGCCAATGCCTCCAATTCCTTCAAGCTCAGTCGCGAGATACCCGTTTTCAATTCGCGAAGATGTTTGCTCATATCAGCGATTACCATCGGGCGTAGCGCGAAGAAGTTGAGTCACGGCAAATCACGTTCGACAGCACGCAGAATTCTGCGCACGCTTCACTCATGCCGGAAGCTCCTGCGCCAGCACCGGGCAAATCAAAGCAGCGGCTGCTCCTCGTGTGGGCGATCGTGGCGACGCTCGCCGCGGTGCTCTTTGCCAACGTGGCACTCTTGTTGTTCGTGCGCACACGCGAATTGAAACAGACGCAGCATCCCACGCGAGTGACGTTGAATCAGGCCAACACCGCGTCGCCGTTTTTGAGTTTAGAGGAGAGCGAGGTGCCGGGGCGCTACAGGTTTTTCGAAAACGGTGAGGAGATGGGCATCATGACGTTCACTGCAGATCACAAGTACATCAACAAGGATGGCACAACCTATCCGCAATACCGTTGGGTGATTTTGCGCGATGGACTGATGATCTGCTGGCAGCGCTCGCACACAATCTTCACTGAGATTGAAAGGCCAGGCGTTTACGTGGCGCACTCACCCAAAGAGCAGCGCATAGAAAAGATTATTGAATAGACGTTGATGAAAATCGCTTTGGCATCAGACCACGCGGGCTACGATTACAAGGAAGCAATCCAGCTTTGGCTCGAACGGCATGGGCATCAGGTGCGGGACTTCGGCACGTTCACAGTCGAGCCTTGTGATTATCCGGACTTCATCCGGCCCGCGGCGGAAGCGGTCGCGCGCGGTGAGTATCAGCGCGGCATCGTGCTGGGCGGGTCGGGCAATGGCGAAGCGATGGTGGCCAACAAAGTGCGTGGCGTGCGTTGTGCGTTGTGCTGGAATGAAGAATCGGCGCGGCTCTCACGACAGCACAACGACGCCAATGTGCTTTCGCTGGGCCAGCGGTTAATCCCGCGCGATCTGGCCCTGCGCATCGTGGAGATTTGGCTGGCGACGCCGTTCGACAGCGGGCGGCACATCGCGCGAATTCAGAAGATTGAAGGCAGGTGAGCACGCACGCGGCTTCGCCAAAAAGGAGAACACATTGCCAAAAAAACGCCTTGTCCAGGAGTGATTGTGTTTTACCGTACGCTGCGATGAAACGAATGCGGATTTTGTTGCTGGCCATATTGCTGACGTTGAGCGCGGCCGCTGGAAGCAAAGCGCAAGTGCTGATGAGCGGGGACGTGGATTTCTTTATTCACGGATCGCGTTTGAGGGTCTTCATCGAAGAAATCACGAACTTGGGCGACGAAACGACCGGACGGCTGCGCCTGACGATGTGGGCGTCCGAAGACCGCTGGCGGGAGTTCGATCGTGGGCGGCTCATCGGATTCTCGCTGCTGCCGCGGCTGCGCCCGCATCAGGACCTGGACGATCTGCGGCGCACGCTGCACTTTGATCGGCCGCCAACAGACTGGTATTACGTGACGCTGACGTTGGAGGAACGCGTTTTCGATGACGAGGGCAATCCACGTTGGGAAATCCGCGACGTGGTGGAGTTCGACGGGCAATATTACATCCGGCGAGGGTGGGACCATTGGGCGTTTCCGTTTTGACCCTCCTTTCTTAACTCAGTTCTCCTCTGTCAATTCAAAGGGCCTGGAACCCCAGCGAGGAGAGTAGGATTAAGATTAAGAGGCGAAGTATGTCCGGCGACAATTGGCCCCCTCGTTAAATTTCCTTTCCACTTCTCTGTTCTGCGCCATCTTTGCGGCGCATGGGAAAGAGACGCGAGGCGCGCGAACGCGCCGTTCAGTTTCTGTTTCAACACGATTTGAATCCGCCCGAAGACCTCGACGCGGCGCTGGAGCAGTTTTGGAATTCGCAGAGGCTGGCGGCGATTGCGAGCGAGGAGAAAGCGACATGGGGCCAGACGATTGAGTTGCCGCCGCCGACTGCGGAGGAAGCGGCCATGCGCTTGTTCGCTGACCCGCTGATTCGCGGCACGCTGGAACATCGCGATGAGTGCGACGAGATTATCAAGAAACACGCGATGAACTGGGACTTGCATCGTATCGCTACGGTCGATCGCAATGTGATGCGGCTGGCGATTTACGAAATGCTGCATCGCGAAGACATTCCGCCGGTCGTGAGCATCAACGAGGCGGTCGATATCGCGAAGAAGTTCTCGACGCAGGACAGCGGCAAGTTCGTGAACGGCATTCTGGACAAAGTAAAGGGCGAGTTGATGCGGCCGGCGAGGATTGTGAAATGATTTTTGTCCGTGGTCAGTGGTCCGTTGTCAGTTGTGAACGAAGGTTTCCGCTGTTCCCCGCAACTGACAACTGACAACGAACCACGGACGCGCAAGAACATGTTCGCTGATTTGCATCTCCACACTAATTTTTCCGACGGCACTTACACGCCAGAGGAGTTGACCGCACAAGGAAAGCGCTTCGGCTTTCGCGCGCTTGCTTTGAGCGATCACGACACGGTGGAAGGTTGTGTGCGAATGGCCACAGCTTGCTCCGCGGCGGACATTGAGTTCATTCCCGCGACAGAATTGACCGCCGAACTCGATGGCAACGAACTGCACCTGCTCGGTTACTTCATCGACACGACGAACGCGAAGTTGCTCGTTGAACTCGCCCGGTTTCAGGAAGTGCGGCAGAACCGGATTCGCGAAATGGTGGCGCGCATTCAAAACCTGAACGTGCCGCTGCGCGAAGAGACGGTGTTCGAGATCGCGAACTGTCGCGCGCCGGGCCGTCCGCACGTGGCGCGCGCGCTGGTGAAAGCCGGCCTGTGCAAAAACCTCGACGAAGCGTTCGAGCGATTTCTGAAGAAGGACCGGCCCGCGTGGGTGCCGAAGTTCAAAATGTCCGCGCCACAAGCTGTGGAATTGATTCACCACGCCGGCGGGCTGGCGGTGATGGCGCATCCCGGGCTGAACAACTGCGATGATTTGATCCCGGCTCTCGCGGAATGCGGACTCGACGGCCTCGAGTGTTATCACACGAAGCACGCCGCGGCGCAGGCGTATCACTACCAGAAAATTGCCGAGCAACTCGGCCTGCTCGTGACCGGCGGCTCCGATTGCCATGGTCTGAGCAAAGGGCGTCCGCTGATCGGTGGAGTGAAGCTGCCGTACTGGCGAGTGGAGGAGATGAAAAAACTGCTCGCGAAGCGAGTCACGAGGCCAACGCAAGCCAATCTGCAATCCGCAACCTGAAATCCGCAATCCGATGCTCGGCCTCTTCAAAAAAATCAAAGATGGACTGTCGAAAACGCACGACAAGCTCACGTCGGAAATCAAACGCATCGTCACGCGCTCGCCGCGGCTGACGGCGGAGTCGATTGAAGAACTCGAAGGCGCGCTGCTGGGCGCTGATCTCGGCATGGCGATGACGGAGCAAATTCTTTTGGCAGCGAAGAAAGCTTACGAAGCGCAAGGCAAGGCAGGATTAGACTTCCTCGATATTGCCGCGCGCGAAGTTGAGCAGAGCCTCTCGTCCAATGACGCTGAACTGAAAAAGCAGTCGGGAGGCATCACGGTCGTCTCGATCGTTGGCGTGAATGGTACGGGCAAGACGACGACCAGTGCTAAGCTCGCCAGTCTCATTCAGCAGCGCGGACAAACCGCCGTGCTCGCGGCGTGCGATACGTTTCGCGCCGCCGCCGTGGAACAGATCAAGATTTGGGGCACGCGTTTGAACGTGCCGGTGATTGCCGGCGCGTATGGGGCGGACCCGGCGTCAGTCGCTCACGATGCCGTTGCCGCCGCGCAGTCGCGCGACGCCGATTTTCTGTTCGTCGATACTGCGGGCCGTTTGCACACGAAGCACAACCTGATGCAGGAGTTGCAGAAGGTTCATCGCGTGATGGACAAGAAGCTGCCGGGCGCGCCACACGAAACGTTGCTCGTGCTCGACGCCACCACGGGAATGAACGCGTTGAACCAGGCGCGCGAGTTTCATAAGGCGGTGAAGTTGACCGGCCTCGTCGTCACCAAGCTCGATGGCACGAGCAAGGGCGGGATGGTGGTGGCGATTCAGAAGGAGTTGGCCATCCCGATCAAATTCATCGGCGTTGGTGAGCAGGCGGATGACTTGCAGCCATTCGACGCGAAGCAGTTTGCCGAGGCGCTGTTCAGCGTGAAGTAGTGGGCTCCCAGGTTCGTTGTCAGACGCGCATTGACGAATCGCCCTCTCTTCTCTATTACGGGCCGTCTCAAAACCTGAACTGAAGATTCCATCGAAAGAAATTTTATGCCCCCGAAAACCGCCGAGAAATTCGTCGCTGAAACGAAAGAAACGAAGTCTGCCGAATCCGCCAAAGTCAGCGCCACGCGCCAGCGCGATCTTGATGCCGCCATCTCGTCGATTACCAAAGCATACGGCGACGGCAGCATCATGCGCCTCGGCTCGGCGCAGGCGTTGCGGCAAATCGAGGTCATTCCCACAGGCGGATTGGCCATCGATCTCGCACTGGGCGTCGGGGGAATTCCGCGCGGACGCGTGATCGAAATCTTCGGCCCGGAGTCATCAGGCAAAACGACGTTGATGCTGCACGTGATTGCCAATGCACAAAAGGCCGGCGGACTCGCCGCGTTCATCGACGCCGAGCACGCGCTCGATCCTGCTTATGCGAAGAGGCTCGGCGTGAATCTCGATGACCTGCTCGTGTCGCAGCCGGACAGCGGTGAAGAGGCACTGACTATTTGCGAAACGCTCGCGCGCTCGAATGCTCTGGACGTGATCGTAATCGACTCCGTCGCCGCGCTCGTGCCGCGGGCCGAACTCGAAGGGGAAATGGGCATGGCCACGATGGGCATGCAGGCGCGCCTGATGAGCCAGGCATTGCGCAAGCTGACCGCGATTCTGGGAAAATCCAAAACCGCCTGCATTTTTACCAATCAGCTTCGCGAGAAAGTCGGTGTGATGTTCGGCAATCCTGAAACGACGCCGGGCGGAAAGGCGCTGAAATTCTACGCCAGCATCCGCATCGACATTCGCCGCAAGGAGACGCTGAAGGACGCCGCCGGCAACGCCGTTGGCAATCTCGCCAAGGTAAAGATCGTGAAGAACAAAGTCGCGCCTCCGTTTGCCGAAGCCGAGTTTGAAATCATTTACAATCACGGCATCAACAAGGAAGGCAGCATCCTCGACGTGGGTCTCGCGAACGGCGTGGTGGAAAAGAAAGGCGCGTGGTTGCAATTCAACGGCGAGTTGATTGGGCAAGGCAAAGACGCCGCGCGCCAGGCGCTCGTGGAAAAGCCGGACCTCGCGAAGAAAATCGTGGAGTCGATTATGGCGAAGAGAAACGGAGCGGCTGCCCAGGCCGGCTAGAGATCCGGCGCCGCCTCTCGGCTTCGAATCCTTTCATTGGTCCAGGCACGGACAGGGATTCTGACACTTTGAACAGGCCGCGACATTCGTGGTGAATCAATGTCATGTTCAACGAACGCTATGTCACGGCAAAGGAACGCTGGGCCGCGAAGATGGCTGGCAAAGCGAAACCGGAGGCGCGTTCCACGGATCGTCTGCCGCCCGGCCAGCATGAGGTGCACAACTTCCCGGTACTCGACCTCGGCATCCGCCCCGAAGTGCCACTTGATAAGTGGGAGCTGAACATCCACGGCAAGGTCGAGAACCCGGTCACGCTCAACTGGGAGCAGTTTATGGCGCTGCCGCAATTCGAGGATGTGAGCGACTTCCATTGCGTCACCACCTGGAGCCAATTCGACATGCGCTTCAAAGGCGTCGCGTTTTTCACCATCGCTGATCTCGTGCAGCCGAAACCGGAAGCCGCGCACGTTTTCTTCAAAAGCTACGACGGCTATTCCACGAACAATCCACTCGACGTGTGCATGGACGACGACGTGATGATCGCGCACTCGTGGAACGGCGAGCCGCTGACGCGCGAACACGGCGGCCCCGCGCGCGTCATTATCCCGAAACGTTACGCGTGGAAAGGCGCCAAGTTCGTCCGCGAAATTGTTTTTCTGGACCGTGATATTCGCGGCTTCTGGGAAGTGCGCGGCTACTCGAATACCGCGGACCCGTGGAAAGAGGATCGGTTCTCATGAACGGCGGTTTTCATTGAGTGCTCTTAACGCGCAGCGGCACGGGCCGCGCCGGTTTCTCGATTGACCAAAAGTGCGTGTGCGTTTGCAACGTTGCCAAACTTCACGTTGTATCCCACGCCTTTTAAAAATTCCGTCTCGGCCTCCAGTCCCTTGCGTTCCAGGGTCAAATCCAGATTGCCATCGGTATGGATGCGCGGCGCGGCAATGGCATCTTCGATGGAAGCATCAAGACCGACAAATTGCGCGAGCACATTGAAAACGGCGTTGACGATCATCCTTCCTCCCGTGGCTCCCAGAGCGAGGACTGGTTTGCCGCCGCGCAGGACAATCGTCGGACACATGTTGTGCAGCGGACGTTTGCCCGGACCGGGAGAATTTGGATGCGCGGGCCGCGGATCGAAGCGCGACATGCCGTGGCCGAGAATCAGCCCCAATCCTTCCACGGTCACACAAGCGCCAAAGGCGTTCCCGTGGGTCAATGTCAGTGCAACTGTGTTTCCGTAGCGATCCGTGCTGTTTAGATGAATTGTTCCGCCTTGCGCGCGCGACTCGGTCTTGAAAAGCAGAGGTTTGCGCTCCTTCGTGGCCGCTTCGACTTTTACCGCCACTTCGCGGGCATATTTTTCCGAGAGCAACCGCTCGACCGGCGCTTTGACCTTCTGCGGATCGCCCAGCAGGCCCAGGCGGTCGTTCCAGGCGACACGAAGCGCTTCAAGCAGTGCGTGAGTTCTCGCCGGCGTGGCAGGCAGCTTCTCCCAGTTCAACATTTTCAGAATCAAAAGCGCTTGCAGCACGGTCAGCCCGCCGGCGGTCAGCGGCGCGGTGTGAATCGTGAAGCCGCGCCACTTGATTTCCAACGGTTCCACTTCACGGGCCTTGTAGTTCGCCATGTCCTTTGCGGTAACGAGACCGCCGTGCTTCTGAAATTCCGCCGCAATGTGCCGGCCGATGTCGCCGCGATAGAACGATGCGACAGAATTTTCCCTAGCGAGCTTCTCCAGCATCTTCGCCAGGTCCGGGTTGCGATAAGTGTCGCCCGCTGAAAGCGGTTCCCCATTCTTGAGCAACAATTTGGCGGAAGCGGAGTCTTTGCGCAGTTGATTTGAAAGCGAACGAATAGCTCCAGCAAGGCCAGCGGCGACCGGAAAACCTTCCTCAGCCAGTTGAATGGCCGGAGCGACCAGTTCGCGAAAAGGCCGGGTGCCGTAACGGTCGCGCGCAAGTTGGAGGCCGGCCAGAGTTCCCGGCACGCCGGCGGCCAGCCAGCCGTAATCGTTGATTCTCCCGCGCACAGTTCCATTCTCGTCGAGCGGAAACATGTCGGGCCTGGCCGCAGCCGGCGCGGTGCTGTTAAAGTCGATCGCAGTAATCCTCTTGCCACCTTTGAGGGCAATCACCATGTGTCCGCCATAGCCCCCGATGCCGCAGCCGTTGGGAGCGGTCACGCCCGCGACGAGCGCGGCGGCAACGGCGGCATCAACGGCGTTGCCGCCCTCGCGCAGGACTTTGTTGCCAGCTTCCGCCGCTCTCGCGTGCCCGTTTACCAGCCCAAAAATGTTCGGGGTGTCCGCACCAAACGCGACGCGCGGCGCCACTGCACTCGCGACAAACCCGCCCGTGAGTTTCAACATTTCGCGCCGCGTGTACTTGTAGATCACGAGATTCCTTGTAGCGAATTGCACTCGTTCCTGGCCATCCATTCTTTAGCCGCACATCGGCACTGCGATCACTGCTTCATCGGCCCGCCAGATTCGTCCGCAGCCAAAGCGTGTCTGGCGGTTTCGTAATCCAGTTCGTTTTCCCAACGCGCCAGCACGGCGGTCGCGACGCCGTTGCCAATGAGATTCGTCAACGCACGCGCCTCGGACATGAAACGATCGACACCTACAATCAGCACCATTCCTTCGACGGGGATTGTGCGCATCGAAGACAACGTCGCCGCGAGAACAATGAATCCGCTACCGGTCACGCCGGCGGCGCCTTTGGAAGTGATGAGGCAAACGAGCAACAGCGTGATTTCCTGGGCGAAGGTCAAGTGCGTGTTCGTAGCCTGCGCAATGAAGAGCGCGCCCATCGTCAGATAAATGCAAGAGCCATCCAGGTTGAACGAATAGCCGCCTGGCAGGACGAGGCGGACGAGCGGTCGCGAGCATCCCATCGCTTCCATCTTCGTCATCATGCGAGGCAGGACGGACTCGGAGGATGAGGTGCCCAACACAATGAGAAGTTCTTCGCGGATGTATTTCAGAAATCTCCAAAGACTGAAGCCAATCAGCCGCATGAGAAGGCCGAGCAGCACGCAAACGAACAGCAGGCTGGTGATATAAACGCACGCCATCAGCTTGCCGAGGTTCACGAGGCTCTTGACTCCAAATTCTCCAATCGTGAACGCAATCGCGCCGAATGCAGCGAGAGGCGCGAGCCGCACGATCATTCCAATGATCTTCATGAGCGCGTTGGAGATTTGTTCCAGTCCGTAAACGACCGGGCGATTGGCTTCGCCCAGTGCTCCCAGTGCGATGCCGAACAGCACGGAAAAGAAAAGGACCTGAATGATGTCGCCCTGCGCAAACGCGCCCACAATGCTGGTCGGTATGATGTTCAGCAGGAAGTCCACAACGCCGTGTGCCTTCGCTGTTGTGATGTACGGTTCGACGGCCTTGGTGTTGACGTCGGCCAGGTTCGCATTGATGCCGACGCCCGGTTCGAAAGTTTTGACAACGACCCATCCGATAACCAGCGCGAGCGTCGTCATCACTTCAAAATAGATGAACGCTTTGATGCCGATGCGTCCGACGCGCTTGAGGTCGCTCATGCCGGCGATGCCGAGCACAACCGTCGTGAATATGATCGGCGCGACCACCATGCGGATAAGCTTGATGAAACCGTCGCCGAGTGGCTTCAACTTCACGCCAAATTCAGGAAAGTAATATCCAACTGCCCCGCCGAGTAGGATCGCCACCATCACCTGGAAGTAGAGATGGCGAAAAATCGATTTGCGAATCATGCGCGCACAGATTGGTTGCTCGCGGTTATAGAGAAAACCAGAGGCAGAACAAGGAGTGATTGTGTCCGAATGACGAAGGGAGGGACTTACAGTTTCTCGACCTTGAGGCGAACAGTGCTCTTGCCTTTCAAGCTGGAAATATCTGCTGTGCCTCGATCATCCACGTTCAACTTCTTTGCTCCGACTTCTGCGGAAACTACTTTCCACCCCTCCGGAACGCGCGTGCGCAGCAACATCTGTTTCGGAGACTGCCGCTGCGGCGCTTCAACCTCGGCGACGACTTCGCCCTGGTTCAGTCGTGACTGCACGCGCACCGAAACTTCTCCAAACGCCGTCGGCGCGCGTTCCACTTTGATCCCTTGACCATCACTGAGCCATCGGCGCGGCGTGGCAAAGAGGAGGCGCAGCGTCTCGGGCCGGCCATCGTCGTCAAGGTCCCAGTCTTGCACGAGCGCGTAGCGAAGCATGGAGAGAAAATGCGCGTTCGCCGCGCTGTTCGGTGGGCAGTAGAAGATGCGCCCACCGGCGTCCATGGGCGCGAGCGAACAGCCTTCGCCACAGACAAATGTGTTGCGTGTGAAGCCCTGAGCCAACATTCCGTAGAGACTCACCAGCGCGCGTTCCGGATCGTCGCGGCGCAGCGTGTCGAGCGTGTAGCGCGTCCCGTAAAGCGGATTGATCCGGTCCTCGCCGGTCCAGAAGTTAAAGCCGGCGCCGCCCGAGCGAAGCATGCCCATGCACAAGCCGCCGTGTTGTTCCTGGTAATGCGGAATCCAGTTTTCCTGTTCGCTGCCCGGCGGAAAGACGCCGCTCGAAATCGTGTAGCCAATGATGATGTTCCAATAACTGCCGATGCGAACGTGCGTGATTGGATCGTGGATCGGCTCATTGTCGTAGAGCGCCACGGGCACGAACGGAGGTGAAGTTTCGCGGCGGGCGCTCTTCTCAATGGCCGTGAGCACGGTCTTCCGAAAATCCGTGGCCACATTTGCATACGCATCGGCCTCAGCCTGGTCCCCGACCTCCGCAAGCACGGCACTCAAATCGCGAAGCGCGCGCCACGCCTTTGCGTTCACGTTCACACTCTGGACCGGCGTGTGAATGTCTCCGCAGTATTGCTCTTTGGGGAACAAACCGTGTTCGGCGGTGCGATTCTCCACCAGCCGCCGCGCTTCCTTTTCCCAGCGCGGACGCAACTCTTTGACGGCAGCCGCGTCCCGCGTGTGCCAATAATATTGCACCGCGTTGTTGATCTTGAACCCGGCCTGGTGCAGTTCGAGTCCTTTGCGCGTGAAATCAAACAACGGGACCATCAGCCGGCGCATGTCGCTCTCGTATCCCCAGGCCATCATGGCCAGCGCGGCGTCGCTTCCTTCCGCTTCGTAAAGGCGGTCGTATTGGTTGCCGGCGCTGTAATGAATCCGGTCGCCATTGATGAGTTGGAAATTCTGGCAGATCAAATGCCGCCACGCATTGTTCACCAGCGGCTCCGGAGTCTCGACGTTCATGCCCTGCGAAAGAATTCTTTTCCACACCGCGACGCACGCCTCGCGCTGCGCGGCATAATCAGCAGGGGTCACACTCAACCGCGTCGAGGCCTCGAGCGGCTTCGTCGCTACGGCCAATACGACAGCGTTGTTCGCGGTCAGCCGCGCGTGAAGCGCCTGGCGCTCCCATCTCCAACTCCTGTCGCAGAGCGCGAGAATGCGGCCTTGTTCATCCGTGATTTTGCCGTCGGCGAACTTGATGGGCGCTCTCAAATCCACTTGCGCTGTGATGAAGCCGTTCGTGCCCTGCGCGAGTGAGAATTTCACGAAGACGACGCCACTCTCCGCGAGTTGTGGGTCCGTGCTGGCGAAAGCTTCCAGCCGATAAATTTCTGGCGAACGATCGGCTTTCTTCTGATCGATCGGCACCATGCCTTCCGATTGCAGCGGCGAACCGTGCAGGTACCGAATCTCGGCAATGGGCAAATAACCCTCGGCCAGCGTCGGTTCCCTGAGGCGTTCGTGGACGCTGCCGAAAGCAAACTCGTCCGGCCCGACCCGGAAAATGATCGGCGTGCCGATGTCATTCCAACTGCGCGCTCCGCCGCGGAGGTTTATGCCGTTGCCATTGGAAACGAGGCGTGCTTTGACCTTCGCATTGGGCGCGCTCAGCACGATTGGATAGTACCTGAAATCCGCATTCACATACCGCGGCGGCGGCAACAACTTCTCGAAGAATTCGTAACTCGCGCCATTGGGCTGGCGCATGGCCGCTTCGCCCCAGAGATCGGTTTTCGCCGCGACGACTTCTTCGAGGGTGGGTAACAAACTGTTTGCCGCGGCTGATAACTTGAGGCACCAGGCGCCGCACATGGCCGCAAGGACGATGGAGAGAAGTACCTTTCGCCGGCCGGAAGATGAAAGACGTGGGCGCACGAGTGGGAGCTTTGCCCTGCCGGCGAAATCCGGCAAACTGAAATTCGCCGCCATATCCGTTGGAGAAGCGTCGTCAGCCGCTGCTTCTTACTTCGCCGCCGTCTTGTTCTCCTTCAAATTGGCGAGGAACTCCACGAGGTCGCGCAGGTCCCGCTTGGTGAGCACCTGGCGCAATTCTTCAGGCATCGCGGAGAGGCCGCGTTCGCGTGATTTGATTTCGGCCTTCTTGATCTGAATCAAGCCGTCTTCGGGTGAATTGATTTCCAGAATCTCCGGCGTCTCACGTTTCAACTGGCCCGCGTATGCCGTGGTGTTCTTCAACGTCACCACCACGCTCTCGTAGCCCTCCGCGATGTGCTTGTTCGGAAACACGATCGACTCCAGCAGATATTGCCGGTCCTTGCGCGAGCCGATGCCTGTCACTTCCGGCCCCACCTCGCCGCCTTCGCCATTCAACTTGTGGCAGCGCACGCATGAGGCCTCGACTCTTTCGAGGAAAATCTTTTTGCCTTCCTCGGCGTCGCCGCCCACGAGGCATTCGCGATAGAAACGCAAATCGTCCGCGGCGGGACGCGCCTCTTCGAACTTGCGCAGTTTATCTTTCACGCCGGCCGATTCGCGTTTCGCGGCGGCTTCGAGCAAATCGAGACGGAGTTCCGGCTGCACTTCCTTCGCCAGCAATTTGTCGAGCCATTCGGAAATGACCGCGTCAGTCTCCGCGTTCGTCAGTGCGCCGAACGTGGCAAAAGCGTTTTGCTTTTCACCGATGGAACCGGCTTCCAGCGTCGAGCGCAGTTGCGCGAGTGCGTCATTCGGCTGCAACTGCGCCTGAATCTTCGTGGCTTCCTTGCGCAACGCTTCGTCCTTGTCGTTGAGCGCGAGCGTCACCGCGTCCGCCAGCTTTGCATCTTTCGCGTTCGCCATCGACTTGAGCGCCTCGACGCGCAGGCTGGAGGCAGCCGCGGTGTCGCTGACGATGTCGAACGAACTGACTCCTGTGTCCTGGATGTTCAAAACTCCCGCGACTTTCGTGGCGGTAAGCTTGAGACGGTCCGACGAACTTTTTTGCAGCGCGGCCAAATGTGGGCGAAGCGCGGCGGCGGCCACTTGCGGATCACGCTTCGGCAACGCGCGCCATAAGCCAGTAATCTGATCGCGCCCGGATGGCCTCTCCCATTCCCCGAGCCGCGCGAGCGCTTCGTTGCGCAACGCTTCGGGAGCTTTACTCGTGGCCGCGAACGCGGCGAGCGCCATCGCGTTGTTGCTTCCGCCAACGCGATAGTTTGCGTTGATGACCCGCCGCAAAAGGCCATGGCGCGGTCCGGGCTGCTTCTCATCTCCGACCGGAAAAGCAACGAGTTTATCGTCCTGCTCGATGAGCGCGGCGAGTTTCGGCAGCGCATTCGTGATGGGCAAATCGTTGATGGTGCGCGCGGCCTCGGCGACGAGCAACGGATTGGCGTCCTGCAAAAATTGCGCGACGTCCGGCGACTCGACGCGGCGCAAGGCCAGTAACGCAGCCATGCGAACGGCGTCGGACTTGTCGTCCATCAAAGCGGTGAAGGCTTTGCGGGCCTTCAACGATTCCGGCGACACCGCGCTTTTCGCTCCGGGCGCCGGCGCATCCACTTTGGCGCGGCGCAAAATTCCCGTGAGCGCCATGACGCCGGCGTGGCGGAGATAAACGTCCTGATCGTTGTTGGCGCGCAGCATTTCGACCACGGGCGCCAGAGAATCGAGTTGTGCGAATTTGCCGACCGCCAGCGCGGCGAAAAAACGGACGCGCGGGCTTTCATCGGCGAGCAATCGCGCAAGTGCTTTTACGTTTCCGCCGCGAGCGTCGCCGAGAACTTTGACGGCTTGCGCGCGCATCTCGGGGTCGTTGTCCTCAAACAGCCGGCTGAGTTCAGAAACAGCCAGCGCGGAGCGAGGCGCGATTTGCCCGAGGCCCCAGATGGCGTGCAGCCGCGCGAATTCATTCGTGCCACGCCGCATCACGTTCGTGAAGGTTGTGGCCGCGGTGACCGGCCCTTGCTCCACAATCGCGAACTGTGCCTCCTGCCGCACGCGCATATCGGGATGACCGAGCAATTCAGCCAGCCGTTGAAGGGAGAATCTGTCGAAGCCTTGCGCGAAAAACTCCCTGGTCTCCTTCACTGCCTTCGCTTTGACGCGCTCCGGATCGAAAACGCGATAGATGCGGCCTTTGCCGGTCTTGTTCCAACCTTCAACCCAATCGGAAATATAGAACGCGCCGTCGTAGCCAAAGTCGCCGTCCGTCACGAGCACTTCCCAGATGAAGTCGTGGCGATCGGTCACTTCGAAACCCGCGCCCTTTGGCCGGACGCCGAACGAATGCACGCCACTGCCGGTGCTGCCGCGAAAATCGCAGAGGAAAAAATGGTCCGTGTAGCGTTCGGGCAAACCGATGCCCGGATAGTACGCCAGCCCGGAAGGGCCATTGCCGATGTTCGCGAGCGGCGGAAGAATGAACGCAGCCTGTCCGGGAAATTGCGGATAACACATGCGCTCGCTGATCCAAACGCCGCGCGCGTTCGGCTGGTTGATGAACTGATAGCCAATGCGCCAGCCGCTGTCGCCGCCTTCGACGACGTAAACCCAGCGCGCCGGATCGCCGCCGTCGGAATTGTTATCGCCCGTCCAAAGATTTCCGTAAGCGTCGAAGGCAAGTTCTTGTGGATTGCGCAGGCCGCGCGCAAAAATTTCCAAACCGGTGCCGTCGAGATTGCATCGATACACGACCCCTTCCTCGTGGTTTGCGATGACTTTGTCCTGTGCGCCTTCCTTCGTCACCACGTGCGCGCCGCGATCACCGATGGTGAAATAGAGTTTGCCGTCCGGGCCGATGCGCAGTCCGTGCAGGTCGTGTCCGATAAAACCAGCGCGCACGCCGAAGCCGTAGAGCAGAGACTTCTTCGCATCGGCCACGTTGTCTTTGTCGTCGTCGCGAAAAAGCCAGAGGTTCGGAATGTCGGTGTAGTAAATGTTTCCGTGGTGCGCGAGCAGGCCGGCGCCGAGTCCTTCCGCCACGCCATTGAAGCCGTCCGCGAACACACTCGCTTTGTCCGCCCGGCCATCGCCGTCGCTGTCCCAGACGAGCCGCACGCGGTCGCTTTCTTTTGTGTAATTGGCGATGCGTTTGCCTTCGTGCCGCTTCATGATCTCGACGCGCTCCTCGACCGATTTGCTGGCGAGTTCCTCATCGAGCCATGTCATGTGGCCGCGAATGTCCGTGACGCCCGCGTGCAAACGAAAAGTTTCGGCGACGAAGAAGCGGCCTTTCTCATCGATGGCGAAGGCGACGGGATTCGCGAGCAACGGCTCAGCGGCAAACTGTTCAACCTTGAAACCGGGCGGAATGCGGAACCGCCTCATCGCACGTTCGCCTTCGTCGGACGCCGGCGCGACTTTTGGCGGATTGGCATTGGTGTCCGTGACGAGTTGGGCTGCCGGTAACGCCGCGCTCGAAGCGAGCGCGAACGCAACGACGCGGGCGATTTCGCGAAACATGGCGGAGCATCATAGGCGCGAGCGACTTCGAATCAAGCGAAGGGCGTATTTTCCTGTGAAGACGCTTGGCCAGATGGGAAAGAGTGACGGACAACGCACTCGGGGGTTCTTGGCAGTCCGCTCTACACAAGAGGTTAAAGAAATGGCAGCCACTGTCCGCTACTGATGCGTGCAGTGGCTTACAGAAATGGCGCAAGGCGACATGACGCATCCGACGATGCTGGGTTCCCTCCTTACCGTCTGGGTGCTCGTGGGATTGTTCTTTTATTTGAACCACTACACACGCCGCCGTTACTTCACGATCTGGGCGGTGGCCTGGCTGTTCTACGCGCTCTGGCTCACGCTGCTCTTGAGCAGTCCTGTGGCTTCAACCGGCTCGCTCTATTTCGTCTTTCAACAACTCTCCGTCGCGTGCTCCGCCGTATTTCTTTTTTGGGGAAGTGTCAGTTGCCTCAATCTGCAAGTGCGCGATCGGTTGATCGCTCTATTTCTCGTCTTCGTAGTGCTGTGGAGCTACGTGGGCGGCTGGTATTTGGAGCGGCAAGTCCTGGTGCAATTGCCGATTTTCGGCCTGACGGCCATGGCCAGCATCTTTGTCGGGTGCGCCTTTCTCCGCTTCCGCCGCCGCCGCGGATTCATTGGCGCCGGGCTGTTGTCGATTGGCTTTTTGTTCTGGGGCGTGTTCCTCGCCAGTTTTCCGCTCGCCCAACAATTTCGCCACTGGGTCAGCACCGCCTTTCTCGTCTCGGCGGGGCTTCAATTGTTCATCGCCGTCAGCATGATCGTGCTCGTCCTGGAGGAAGTCCGGGAGAACGCCAACCAGATGCAGAAGGAGCTGGATTCGATCAAAGCGGAAAAACGTTCGTTGCAAATGAAGATGTTGAGCACGGAACAGGACAGTGCCCTGCTCGCCGAAAAGAGTTTGCCCGAAGATCTCCAGGCCGCTTACGCCGAATTGCGCCGCACGCAGCACACGGTCGTTCAACAGGAACGCCTGCGCGCGCTCGGACAAATGGCCAGCGGCATTGCCCATGACATCAACAATGCTCTGTGCCCGGTCCTGACCTTTTCTGACCTCTTGCTCACGGAACCGAGTCTCTCGCCCGACTCGCGCAAACGCCTCCGGCACATTCGCACCGCCGGTGATGACATCGCGCGATTGGTCGCGCGCATGAGGGACTTCTATCGCCGCCGCACGAGCCACGACGAACTCGCGCCGGTCAATGTTCCCGACGTGGTCGAGCAAGTGGTCGAGTTGACTCGTCCGCGCTGGCGCGACATGGCGCAACGCAACGGCGTCACGATTCACCTTGAGACCCAATTGGATTCGAACCTGCCGCTGCTGCAAAGCCAGGAGATGGAATTGCGGGAAGCCCTGACCAACCTGGTGCTCAATTCCGTGGAAGCGATGCCCAGCGGAGGCACCATTACGATTTCAGCCAGGATCAAGGACGGGCCCGTCGCGAAAGACGGCACGCCACAATCGCGGCTCGTCCTCGAAGTCGCCGACACGGGAGTCGGCATGGCGGAAGACGTGCGGAAACGTTGTCTTGAACCGTTCTTTTCCACCAAAGAGCAGCGCGGTGGTTCCGGACTCGGCCTGGCGATGGTTTACGGCATCGTGCAACGTCACGATGGCAAGATCGAAATCGACAGCGAAGAAGGCAAAGGCACGCGCATCAGGCTTTGCTTCCCAATCAGCGCCACGCAATCCGCGGCCCCCGTCGCCCCGGCGCCGGTCAGCAAGTTTCAACAGCTTCGCATCCTTTGCATCGATGACGAACCCGTGCTGAGGGAAATGTTGGAGCAAGTGCTGCAAGTCAATGGGCACGACGTATTGGTCGCCGCAGATGGCAAGGAAGGAGTTACCGCCTTCAACCGCGCGCGAACGGGAGAGCGTCCGTTCGATGTCGTCATCACGGACCTGGGAATGCCGGTCATGGACGGTCTCGACGTCGCCCGGCAGATCAGGGCCTCTTCTCCTCGCACTCCAATTGTTCTGTTGACCGGCTGGGGAACTTTGCTTGGGGAAGACGCGTCGCAGGCGTCCGCATTTGATGCCATTTTGAGCAAACCCACTCGCGTCCCGGAATTGCTGAACGCATTGGCCAAAGCGACGAGCCAGTTCAACCGGTCTCCGATGGGCGCGCTCGCCAACTGAAGATCTCACCACGGCGATCCCACTTCGGCAAAATTCTCTTTGCACGTTGTACGACGAGAGATACGTTTCGCCCGCGTTGTCCGGTGGTGTAACGGTAGCACTAGGCCCTTTGGAGGCCTCTGTCATGGTTCGAATCCATGCCGGACAGCCAGTCGCCTGCGGCCGCGCGCCGATTGAAATCTGCCACACACCTGCTACCGTCCGCAGGCTGATTTGCCCCCATAGCTCAAATGGATAGAGCAGCGGTTTCCTAAACCGTTGATTCAGG